>OQVR01000787.1_pt1 | contig 14158 bp, 12 predicted proteins | sample 1691521 | NCBI WGS metagenome assembly OQVR01 (sample SAMN03418256, study PRJEB22391) | human gut metagenome | biome: human-gut; feature: organic feature; material: feces | host: Homo sapiens | place: Tanzania | collected 2013-01
TATAGACCGAAAAGACGAGCAAAGATTACCAAGTTATTTTTTAAGGATTACTAAATAGTTCAAAATAATGGTTAATTCAATAAAATCTGGTGCCGCCCGCTACGGCACTGGCACACTCGGCCTCATCCTCGTCGCCGTCGGTGTCGCCCTTTCCATCAAATCTGATCTCGGCACGGCTCCGATCTCGTGTCCTCCATACGTGGTATCATTGGCCGGATCCTTCAATATCGGCTCCTTCACAATCGGTACCGTTGGCCAGTACACGATGCTTATGCACTTGATTTTCATCTTGTTCCAGCTCTGCCTCCTGCGTAGCAAGTTCAAGCTCGAGCATCTCATGCAGATTCCTGCAGCCGTAGTTTTCGGAGTCCTCACCGACTGCGCAATCTGGGCTTTCGACTGGGTCAATGCCGGTTCGTATCTCATGCAGCTGGTTCTCATGTGCCTCTCCATCTTGGTGACAGCCCTCGGTATCAGTCTCGAAGTCAAGGGCAATGCCTGGATGCTGGCCGGCGAGATGACCAATGCCGCCCTGGCCGATGTCCTCAATGTCAAGTTCCGTAATGTCAAAATAGCTTTCGATATCTTCCTGGTAGTCGCCGCAGCCGCCATCGCCTGGTTCGCTTTCGGCAATTTGCTGGGCAATGGTTCCGAGAACGTGATCCGCGAAGGCACCGTCATGTCAGCCCTCCTCACCGGTCTCTGCATGAGGTTCACCGACAAACTGGCCGATGTTATGGTACCCGCTTCCGTAAAGAAGTATCTGTAGGGGCGGCGGTGAGCATCTTAGGAGTTATAGACTCTCACGGTTATAAACGTCTGAAGGTGGGATGAGCCCATTTCGCGGCCAGGTTGGTTACCGACGCATGCGGTTATCAACGCCTGGACGTGAGGCGGGACGATGCCACGGTCGGTCTTGTAACACGTTGATAATCAGATATCATTTAATTTTAGTGTGGATTTCCAAGCTTTTTTTGGCCGGAAATCCACACTGCGTTTTGTAATTATCTGTGTGTCAATGTTTTATAATCGATGGCGTGGCGCCGTCCCGACAGAGGGTTAACCTGCATGGAATCGCGACGTCGTCCTTTCACGATGTCATGCCATGACTCAGATTTTCTCTGGTATAGATTTAATCCATGTGGCACCTGTTTCGTACGACCTGGAACTGACACCTTGCTGTGTCGAAAGTGCGTGCTAATTATTCAAAAAGTTGTGTTACTAAAGCATTGGTAATCAATGCTATAATGGTTGGGGGGGGGTAAATGCCTGGGCTGCAGGCGCTAAACATGAAATCTAAATGAACCAGAAATGAACCATTTTCGCGCGCTGAAATGTTAGGCTATGTGACATATTTTGACTACCTTTGCAATCGGATTTGTCAATCTCACACAGTGATTTAGGCAAACGTTGATAATTGTTGTTAAATCGAAGGCGAAACGTCGAGAGGAGAGGATGGTATGAGAAAACTGATAGAAAGTAAAACTTCGAGACCGTCTGGAATTGAAGTGGCCGGAGGTAGAGACATAAAATAGATTGTCAATGAGGCAACTGGATAGTTCAATTGGTCAGTCTATAGCCGAGGAGCGGAAAACCGGCACCACGAATGTGGGAAACGGCGAAAAAGTTCCGAGTGGCATCGATGCTATTGAACAGGGCGAGTCCTGTCCAAGATTATTGGTGCACCCTGACGGTCCGCAGAAGGAACTGCCAGACAATGAGTTAGGTGAACTTCCTCGGGATTCAGAAACCTCAGGGGAACCAGTCACGGAGCCACCTGAGAGTGCAGATCCGGAAGTGACTCAGAGTACGGGTGTGGAGCTGCCCCCAAACGCGAATACGGAACCGAACCGGAGCACGGATATGGAAGCGGCTCACGACAGGAGTCAGGACCCGGCGCCGTGGAGCTATCTTTTCATCCGGAACCGGGACGCCGAGAACTTCTCGTTGAAAGCTGAGACCGAGGGAGGATTCAAGACATTTGTCCATCGCACGATAATTACTGAGGCTACAGGAAAAACTTCCGGAGGAAATTCCGATAAAAGGAAATCCAGAAGGTTGTCCGGCGACAGGACCTCTGGGAAGTCCCCGAATGTCGAGTCAGATAATCTGGCCACCGAAACTACCTCGGACAATCAAGAAATAAAGCCCACTGGAAAGCCCACCGAGGGCCGACCGACAATCTCCGGCCTCCTTTTCATCCAGGGCAAGACCAAGGTCATCAAGAAATATCTTTGGGAACGGTTCCCGCAATACCACCTTGTGAACGATTGCAGCACACGCAAGGCCGCGGTCATCCCCGACAGCGTCATGCAGCCGTTCATGAGAATCGCGAACACCGACCCTTCACGGATACGATTCCTCGTCAACCCGTTGACACACTACGCCGAAGGCAACACCCTCGTCGAAATCATGACCGGGCCGCTCGCCGGACTGCAAGGATACATCATCCGCATTGACAGGGACCGGAAACTCGTCATCGGCGTCGGCGACATGACAGTCGCAATCGGCGGCGTCCACAAGGAAAACTTCGAAAAAGTCGAGGAAGTCGCGCGCGCCGTCAATATCAGGCAACGCGCCCGGCGACAAGCGGAACAACGACGCTTGCGCGAAGGGATTGAGGCCAAGGTCAATGTCAATGCCGACGTGGCGCCCCAGCCTCCGGATTCCGACAGGAACTCCTGCGAGGAACTCAGGTCAGCCTCCGGCAAAAAACCACGGACAGCCATACCCGACCCGGACCCGCGGCTCCTGACATCGATACAGCAGAAAGTCGATACCGCCTTCTTCACCCCGGAGACTTTCAATGACATCCTCGTCATCACGACCAACATTGAACTCTGGACAGAACGTGCTCGGCGGCTCATACAGGCCGGCAACTTGGCCGACGCCTCGGAGATATTGACCTTTCTCCTCGAAGAGATCGGCTATTGGTTTACAAACATTTACAAAAAGAAAAGCATTGACCTGACGCCCGTGAAAAAGGCCGGGAACAACGCATACAAAACTGCATTGACCATCCTGGACAACAAACATTTACCTGAACGGACGAGACAAAATCTCGAAACAAACCTGGACTCACAAATGTTGAGACACGGATATTTATTCATTGCTTAAATCTCGCTAGTTATCGACTTGCTGATTGCTTGCGTGAATTGGAGGTCCTATTCTAGCACGGAGGCTGTAAGGCCCACGCACTTTTTTGTGCACGTTACTCCCACCCTAAATCCCTCCCCTCGGGGAAGGGACTTACCCTCGCCCTCGCGGGCTCCAAAAGTTGTGTTTCGCAAGAGCGAAACTTATATTCATTATGAAATAAACTGACAATATGATACTTCAAAGAATCTCAAACTGGTATTTTACCAAAAAAGCACTGCCACACCTCTGCATTTTGTTGATAGACTGCGCGATAGTCGCATTCTCCGGCTACGTCGGCTACTACATTGACAACGGCGGTGACATCTTTGCGGACAGTTTCTGGCAGATTACATTCGGGCTCATGGTCGGGCTCGTGCCATTCATCGTCGCATTCAGACTCCTTCACACATACTCAGGCATTGTCAGATACTCATCATTCGTGGACCTGCAGCGCGTCATGATAGCCACATTGTCCGGCTCCGTCGCGTGCTACCTCCTCGGACTCGGCATAAACGGCATCTGGCCGGTGCAGCATACCATCATGGTACCGGACCTGCAGACCGTATTCATAATCTTCGTAGGCAGCTCACTCTTCCTGTGGCTTGAACGCGTGGTCGTGAAACGCCTCTTCGACTCCTTCAATCTGGACAACGCCACCCCTGTCGCCATCTACGGTACCAAAGCCGGCGGCATCAGCATTGCCAAGAGCATAACAGCTGTCAAGGACAAGAAATATTCCCTCCAGGCCTTCATTTCCGACGGAAAAGAAATGAAAGGCTCATACCTCATGGGCAAGCCTGTATTTCTGAATGAAAAGGGACTTGCCGAGAGACTCAGACGAGAAGGCGTCAAAGCCTTACTTGTATCCCCGTTGAAAACCGAGAAGTTCCGTAACAATGCCGAAATGGTGGACGAGTTCATCTCAGCCGGAATCACCATCATGATGATGAACAACGGCGAGGAATGGGACGGGAAAGAAGAAAACCTCACACACCAGAACCTCCGCCCGGTGGACATCGAAGACCTTCTGCCACGCGAGAAAATCGAAGTGGACATGAACGCCATCGGCAAGCTCCTGACAGGAAAACGCATCCTCATAACCGGAGCGGCAGGATCCATCGGTTCCGAAATGGTCCGTCAGGTAGCCAAATTCAACCCTTCCGAAATGACCCTCATTGACCAGGCTGAAACTCCGATGCACAATATCCGCATGATGATGGCCCACGATTTCGGTCACATCAGCAACAGGACCATCGTCACCAGCATCACCAATAAAGAACACATGGAGCGCATCTTCGCGGCCTACAAACCGGAATACGTGTTCCACGCAGCAGCATACAAACACGTGCCAATGATGGAGGACGACCCGGCAATCGCGGTCCAGAACAACATCTACGGTACCCGCGTCATCGCGGACCTCGCCGTGAAATACGGCACCAAGAAATTCGTGATGATATCCACCGACAAGGCCGTGAACCCGACCAACGTCATGGGCTGCAGCAAGCGAATCTGCGAAATCTATTGCCAGAGCCTGAACCAGGCCATCGCTGAAGGCAAGGTCCAGGGCATAACCCAGTTCGTCACCACACGATTCGGCAACGTCCTCGGTTCCAACGGCAGTGTGATTCCTATCTTCAAGGAGCAGATACGTGCGGGCGGACCTGTCACCGTGACACACCCTGACATCATCCGCTACTTCATGTTGATTCCAGAAGCCTGCAAACTCGTCCTCGAAGCCGGAACTATGGGCAAGGGAGGTGAAATCTTCGTATTCGACATGGGCCAGCCGGTCAAGATTGTTGACCTTGCAAAGCGAATGATCTCGCTCTCAGGCGCAAGAAACGTCGAAATCGAATTCACCGGCCTCCGCGACGGCGAAAAACTCTATGAGGAAGTTCTCAATGACAAGGAGGGCACTCTCCCTACTGTCAATCCTAAAATCATGGTGGCCAAAGTCCGTGAATACGACTATGCCACTGCATGCGAAAACGAGCGCCGCCTCATGGAAGTCTCCAAGACTTTCGACGATATGGCTATCGTCAAGGTCATGAAGGAGATCGTGCCGGAGTACAAGAGCCGCCAGAGCAAGTACGAGATACTTGACAAGAAGCCGGCCTCGGCACAGGCAAACTAACATTGACAAAAATTACAGAAAAATGAAAGATATTAAGGAAATTAAGGTGGCTGTGGCCGGTACAGGATATGTCGGCCTTAGTATCGCAACATTGCTCTCACAGCATCATAAAGTTATAGCAGTGGATGTTATTCCGGAAAAGGTAGAGAAGATTAATAATAAGATTTCGCCTATCCAGGACGAATACATTGAACTTTACCTCCGCACGAAGGACCTTGACCTCACCGCCACACTCGACGGTGCAGAGGCATACAAAGATGCTGATTTCGTGGTAATTGCAGCACCTACCAACTATGACAGCAAGAAGAACTTCTTCGACACATCACACGTGGAAGAGGTCATCGAACTCGTCATGAAGGTAAATCCTGAGGCAGTGATGGTCATCAAATCGACCGTTCCTGTAGGCTATACCGCTTCAGTACGTGAGAAATATGCCCATACCGGTGCTGACGGCAAGGTGGTGAAGCCTAATATCATTTTCGCCCCTGAATTCCTCCGCGAATCCAAGGCGCTGTATGACAATCTCTATCCGAGCCGTATCATTGCCGGTTATGACCACGAGGACGCAAGACTCGAGGATGCTGCCCACAAGTTCGCCCAGATCATCAAGGAAGGCGCCGTCAAAGAAGACGTCGAGGTCCTCTTCATGGGCACGACCGAGGCAGAGGCGGTAAAACTCTTCGCCAATACCTATCTGGCACTGAGAGTAAGCTACTTCAATGAGCTCGACACCTATGCCGAGATGAAAGGTCTTGACACCAAGTCGATTATCGACGGCGTATGCCTCGACCCGCGTATCGGTACACATTACAACAACCCGTCTTTCGGCTACGGCGGATACTGCCTCCCGAAGGATACCAAGCAGCTTCTCGCGAACTACAACGACGTTCCTGAGAACCTTATCCAGGCCATTGTCGATTCGAACAGCACGAGAAAGGACTTCATTGCAGACCAGGTACTTACTAAAGCCGGCTACTACCGCAGCAACAGCCAGTGGGACAGCACTCAGGAGAAGCGCTGCGTCATAGGAGTATATCGTCTGACCATGAAGTCGAACTCCGACAACTTCCGCCAGTCTGCCATCCAAGGCATCATGAAGCGCATCAAGGCCAAAGGAGCAGAGGTCATCATCTACGAGCCTACTCTCGAAAACGGCACTCATTTCTTCGGAAGTGAGGTGGTCAATGACCTCGCGGCATTCAAGTCCCGTTCGCAATGCATCATTGCCAACCGCTATGACGTCTGCCTCGATGACGTGAAGGACAAGGTCTATACACGCGACATTTTCAAGAGAGACTAAGGGGGCGGATATGCTGGAATACAATATCTCCCTGAACGGAAAGACAGTCCTCGTGACCGGTGCTGCAGGATTTATCGGCAGCAATCTGGTCAAAAGACTGTTTCATGAATTTAAGGATATCAAAATCGTCGGAATAGACTCCATAACAGATTATTACGACGTAAATATCAAATACGGCAGACTTCAGGAAATCGAGGCATTGGGCCGGGACTGGACCTTCGTGAAAGCAAACATTTCCGACAAGGGCATTGTCAATGATCTTTTCTCCAAGTACCATTTCTCGGTGGTTGTGAATCTCGCTGCGCAGGCCGGGGTGCGTTATTCTATCACGAATCCTGACGCGTATATCGAGAGCAACCTGATTGGTTTCTACAATATTCTCGAGGCTTGCCGTAACAATGAGGTGAAACACCTTGTATATGCCTCATCATCAAGTGTTTATGGCTCGAACAAGAAAGTGCCGTACTCTACTGATGACAAGGTGGACAATCCAGTGAGCCTCTATGCGGCGACTAAGAAGAGCAACGAACTCATGGCTCATGCTTATTCGAAGCTCTACAATATCCCGTCCACAGGTCTGCGTTTCTTTACGGTCTATGGCCCAGCCGGCCGCCCGGACATGGCGTATTTCGGCTTTACCAACAAACTCCGTGAAGGCAAGACCATCCAGATCTTCAACTACGGCAACTGCAAACGCGACTTTACCTACGTCGATGACATCGTGGAGGGTGTGGTCCGTGTCATGCGACATGCCCCGGAGAAGCAGAACGGTGAGGACGGACTTCCGATTCCGCCGTACAAAGTATATAACATCGGCAACAATTCGCCTGAGAATCTTCTGGATTTCGTGACGATTCTCCAAGAGGAACTGGTCCGTGCCGGCGTCCTGCCGTCCGACTACGATTTCGAGGCCCACAAAGAACTCGTTCCGATGCAGCCAGGCGACGTCCCAGTGACTTATGCAGATACCACACCGCTCGAGCAGGATTTCGGGTTCAAACCGAGTACACCGCTTAGAGAGGGACTTAGAAGGTTCGCGGAGTGGTATGGACGGTATTATGCACTCTAATTGTGCATTTTTGCAACATGGTCTGCAAATAATGAGTGAAAATTCGTTAAATTTGTTACATTGACAGACTCAAGTAAATGATAATGTTTACGTAATATGGCATCATTACACATCAAACACTTCGGTCCGATTGAAGACTCTACTAAGATTGAATTAACTTCTCTTATGGTACTCATCGGACGTCAGAGTTCTGGCAAAAGTACTTTTATGAAGGTGCTTTGCTTCTGCCGATGGATAGAAAAACGAGTTATGGTATCGACTGATGATATCATTAACCAATATACCCATTATGGACGTTTTGTCAAGGAGCTCAAGCAATTCCATAGACTCAATGATGATTATTTCAAGGATAATTCAAGTATTGAATATAATGGAGATGCTATAACTATAGAATATCGCGGAGGCACGAATCCTAAAATCAGCAGAAAGTCAGATTTCGCACAAAGACGCTACAATAGCAAAATTTGCTATATCCCTGCCGAACGCAATCTTGTTGCCGCCCTTCAGAACATTGACAGGGCATATAAGGCGACCGAAAGAGACGTATTGTTCAATTTCATTTATGAATGGGACGAGGCTAAATCCCATTCTACCAAATCAAATCCATATAAATTGTCGGTGACAGGAGACTTTAGTTACGCGTGCCAATCGGGAAATGATTTAATCATACGGAAGGACGGGACAGAATCTCCTGCGTTTTACGCATCCAGTGGTATCCAATCTGTGACACCTTTAGATGTAATGTCGCATTATATGATGTCACAAGTGGGTAGAAAGGCTCCAATGTCAATGTCGGATTTGAATGCTATCCAAGAGACGAATTCCAAGAGACTCACTTACCAGTCAAGTGTGCATCGAAGAACCCGAACAGAATCTCTATCCGGAATCTCAACGTCTTATCATATTGAGTCTGATCAATGCTCTTGTGGAAGCTAAAAAAGTAGAATCGGAGTCGAGTATGATTATGTTGACAACGCATAGTCCGTATGTCATTTCTGTTGTGAATGCGCTTCTATCTGCAGCAAGTGTTGCAGGTAAAAACACTGGTAATGAAATAATAGATGCAAAGTATCTGTTGAAACCATCTGAGATTTCCGGTTATTTCATCAGCGATGATGGCATTTTCAGCAGCATTCTGGATAGCGAACTCCAAATGCTTAGCGGAATGGAGCTGGACGGCGTTTCAGATTGGGTGGAAGAGATAATCAGTCAGTGTAATAAGGTTTTATATGGAGAAGAATCGTAATATCAAACCATACTCATCCACATACTCCAGACTGATAGGAGAAGGTTATTATCCGGAGCAGGACCTAAAGACACGTAAGATAGTTTCAGTAAGCGAAAACGGAACGAAATATAAACTTGTCGTGAATGAAAAGTCTTCTGTAGTATTTCAGATTGATGGAGACATTATAAAGAAAGAGGAAGGTAGGAAATGCGACAAGCTGATTCTTGTCAGAAGAGATAGTGAGACTTTAAATGAAGAGTGGGCTGAAATATTTGTAGAGTTGAAAGGAAAAGATGTTCTACGAGCAATTGAACAACTGCGTGCTACTCTAAATCATCCAAAGTTCAGGCATCCGTCTAACAAAGACATACGAGCAAGGATAGTGGCAAATTCATATCCCTCAAATAAAGCCAATACTGATATGGAAAAAGCCAAAAGAGCTTTTCATAAAGATTTCAATTGCGATCTTCGCAGCGTAAAGAATGGGCAGGAGGATAGGCTGTGAGGGCTTGCGAGTGGATTGAATAAACCTTAAACGACAAATTCGACTTAATATCTAGCAACTTGCAACTAATGCAACTAATGAAACTAATGAAACTAATAACTGCAATTTATTAAAATTCTGAAGAGTATGCCAAATATTGATTGGTTTAACAAACGCTATCTACGTTCCATAGACAATCTACGACTTTGGAATGAGAATCCTCGTCTTAACCCAGACGAAAAGCATATAACGCTTGCTGATTTTGTTGAGGACATAACTGAAGACGAAAACGATCGACGCAACTTTCTAGATCTTGTTAAATCTATTGCCATCAATGGATTTATTCCAGCAGAACCAATAGTAGTTTGGCAAGACACATACAACAATAAGTATTACGTTGCAGAAGGCAACCGTCGAATCTTAGCACTTAAACTTCTGAGGGAGCTATCGCGTGCCCCTAAAAAGATTCGCGCTTCTATACGTACTTATGCAAAACAGCGGACAAGCATCCCGTTTTTATAGAGGTAAATCCAGATGGGACTCAATCATCGGTGCAACGCGATGAGCCGATGAAGGTTTGTGAGATCCGCATCCGGTTCAACAATGGTCTGGTTATGAGTCGCAAGGGCGGTGATGTGGAGGAGGTCATAAGTGCAATCCGCAAGATTCTGAACTGACAATGATATCGATAACGAGCGAATATGGGCTGTACCTGTATACGGGCAAGGTAGATATGCGGAAAGGTATCGACGGCCTTTGCGGAATCATCAGCGAAGACTTAGGTCACAATCCCCGGAAGCCCATACGTATAAGCATGTTGATGTACAAAATAGACAACGCAGTATAACCATGTGCAAAAAAAAACAACCCTCAATGATTGATGAGAACCGAAAAGCATACCAAAGCTTCTTCGGCATCGAGACCAGTGAGCAGTACCTCATTTACTACACCATGGATGAGAAAGCTAGCACAGGGTACGTCGTTTTCATAGATAACGAAAACGACCTTGACTACATAGACAAGCGAGACAAGTCCTCCTGGACAGAAACAGACATCCAAAACTTTCAGCGCTGCCTTGGAAAACTTCAGCAAGCCGAAGCCTCACCCTGCCACAACCTCAAAAAGCAACAGCTTCTCTCTTTCAAGCAAATCCTAGGCAGAGCCTATCTCCAGATCCTAGAAAAAGACTTTACCGAAGTAGACACCATAATCCAAGACGCAAAAGAATACCTTCGCCAGCGCAACGTAGAAGCCTCTCGCGAACTATTCCTCAAATCCGCCGGAATAGTAGCTCTCATAGCTGCAATTACCGGGCTGACCATGTATTTCGCCGGCGGCCGAAATGTCTGGCTCAATGGCATTCTATTTGGCATTCTGGGCGCATACTTCTCCATATGGACACGCTACGGCAAAGAAGAAATGACTGGCCTGGCAACCAAATCCTTACACTATCTGGAGTCTATCTCCAGACTCTTCATAGGCGCCATCGCCGCCGTAATTGTCATGTTTACTATCAGAAGCGGACTCATGCTGGCCATTGGAAATCAAAGCAACCTGTTCTTTCTCTACTGCGTTCTGGGCTTTGCTGCCGGATTCAGCGAAAGACTAGTCCCTTCACTCATTGAAAAACTCATAACAAAACAGACCAAATGAAACGACACGCACTACTCATAGCCAACCTTGACGCGGCTGGCGCCCAGAACGACATCAGCAACTGGAAGAAATTCCTTTGCAGCGGAGTTGGTGGAGCCTGGCGAACCGACGAGATCCAGGTGCTCACAAATCCATCAAAAAATGCCTTGGAAACATCCCTTATATTTGTTCAACGTGCAAATTACGACTTCGTCCTTGTTGTATACGCTGGTCACGGAGGCTGGGAGCGCACAACCATTTTGGAGATAAACCCTGATGGCGATACCATCAACGAGTCAGAACTTAAGAATCTTGCACCAAGAGAAATCCTTTCGCTCGACTGTTGCCGCGCCACCAGCACTATCACTGACATCCTCAACGAAGCTCAATTGAAGATGTTCTCTGAAACCACCCGGTCCACCATTCGTGCCCGTTACGATACAAGAATGATGTATGCTATCCCACAGCAAGTCACACTCTATGCTTGTAGCATAGGTGAATGCGCCTACTGCACCAACGAAGGCGGCTACTACACCAAGAACCTTCTCCGTCAAAGTGCAGCAGTCCCTTACAATGGCTTCCGTACAATCAACCAAGCCCACAATGCAGCTACCACTGCAACAACAGAAGAAGTCCGTAGTAAAGAATATGGAACACAGACTCCGGATATCTCTTGTGCTCGCTGCCTAACTAGCCAACAGCTCATCATAGGAATTGATACATCAACCTTCCGTATCTACTAGTTAGGGACTGTTGGGAAATGCCCAATAATTACGCAACAAGTTGATTGATAAAGTGATCGAAAATCGTATCTAAAATCTTGTACATCTTCTTCGGCATCCACACGGCAAACGTGGTGCATCTGGCGGACAGGATAGAACAAAGGGCGCGTTTGGCGGCTGCCTGACACTGAAACTTGAGGTCAATGCGGAGCTCTTGTGGGGGAATTGTATCCTCGCCATGAAAAACAGACAAAAAATCCGGCCGAAACGACCGGAAACAGATATAAAATTGAAATTTTGATGAGTCGGACGCAGAAATTGAAGGGATTGGTCGCTGCTTCGCTCAGATTGAAAACATTAAACGACAATCCCTAAATAATCGTATTTAGCCTATTCGGAGTGATTATATAGAAAAGTATTTGGCGGTGAAGCTTATTAACCTTGTTTTCACTCTCTATGGCAAGGATGCGTATAAGGAGCTGACTTTGTAGTGATTGCTGCTCCTATCAATTATGCCCCTGTGAAGTATACTTAGGCACTACTCATGTGAAGGAAGTAATTGACTTTGTGTTGTAGGTGAATCCAGATGCTGTTGTGGTCATCAAGAGTAACATTCCTGGTGGAATCCGTAACCTCTATCTGAAATGCCGATGAAGGACTTCGCTAAGCAGGCTATTATGCAGAAAATGATCAGTGGGATGCATGTAAGGAACACAACTGTGTCATCGGTGTATACCGCCTGACTATGAAGTCAAATCCAGACAACTTCCGTCAGCTTGCCATTCAGGTCATCATGAAGCGCATCAAGGCAAAGGGTGCAGAGGTTGTCATCTATGAGCCGACACTTGAGGATGGTACAACATTCTTCGGTAGCAAGGTAGTTAATAACCTTGACGAGCTCAAAGCACAAAGCAAGGCTATCATTGCTAACCGCTTTGATGACTGCTTGAAGGAAATTGAAAACGAGGTATATACACGCGACGTATTCAGAAGAGATTAATTGTAGTATAGAAGATAAATATATAATATTGATAAATGTGGTTTAAAAAGAATAAAATCAAAGATCTTTATCCACCAAAAGATGATTATCAGCGATCCTATCGACAAACATTTCAAGGGATTGTAGACAAATATCTGATTCATCATTGCGAAGATGATAATGCTAAATTACTTGTTTATATAGATTCTGAAAATGATGTGGATTGGATAATGTTGGATGATCCATTAAAAGGAAATGAGCAATTAATCAAGGAAAGATATAAATGGCTTGCTAAGTTAGATATCGCATAAGTTTCTCCATGCTTAAATTTGAGTGAGAAAAATGTGATGAAGTTTAAGATTATGTTAGGTGCTGGCTACGAAGGTGCTTTGTATGGAAATTTTGATTCAGTTCAGCCTTGTATAGATCAAGCTTTACTTTTTCTTAGAGACAGGAACAAAGAACAAAGTAGATTTCTTATTTTGTCCTTTTCCATGATAATAGTAGTTTTGTCGTTAATAATAGGTTTTTCATTCTGCCTTTTTTCGAATGAAAAAATAGTCGGATTAGAACTGGGTGTCCTTGGCTCTTATGTTTCTATTTGGTCGAGATTTGGAAAAATAAATCTAAAAGGTTTGGCCTCTAAAGATATCCATTATTTAGAGGCTTTTGCTCGTTTGTTTTGTGGATGAATATTTTCTTTTATAGCTATATTGTTTATTGATACTGGATTGTTTTTAAAAGAACTCACTGTATCAAATTTGTGGGCTTATCATTGTATTTTCGGTTTTATAGCTGGGTTCAATGAGAGATTTGTCCCTTCAATAATTGAATCATTTACGTCTAATGCAACAGAAAATAAAATGTCTTAATATGGTGCGTAAAATATTATTAATTATAAGTGATGGCGGAGGAAACTCTCCTCTTCGTGGTGTTCACATAGATAAAGAAAATTTTCTAAATTTCTTTAAATCACCAGAAGGTGGAGCATGGAAAGATGAAGAAATAAACGTTTTTGACAGGAATAACTTTGACCTACAAATTCTTAAAGCAACAGATCTTGATGCAAGATTAAATAGACAGCCTGTTGATTTCTATTTAATAGTTTTTTGTGGACATGGATTTACGGATGAAAATAATCAAATCCACTTTGAAGTTCGACCGAATACTTCATTAAAACTTGAAGATTTATTGAGTACAGTTGCCAAAAGCCGTTGTTTGGTTATAGCTGATAGTTGTAGAGCTATATACCGTTTGCAAGAGGGTGGACGTATTGCTAATCAGCGTTTGTTTAGTACTATTGATGAAGCAAGAAATGTTGCTTATGCAAAAATATGCAGAGATTGGTATAATTATTTAATCGAGCTTACACCCTCTACAATGCAATTGGTTTACTTCTCTAATTCATATAATGAAACTGCTGATGAGAATCCTCGCGATGGTGGTGTTTATTGTCATGAGTTGTTAACCGC
>OQVR01000788.1_pt1 | contig 14157 bp, 13 predicted proteins | sample 1691521 | NCBI WGS metagenome assembly OQVR01 (sample SAMN03418256, study PRJEB22391) | human gut metagenome | biome: human-gut; feature: organic feature; material: feces | host: Homo sapiens | place: Tanzania | collected 2013-01
AATAATACATTCCAAGATTGTTTAGTGTTAGCAAATATATATTTAAGGGCACAAAGCAAACTGAGCAATTCACTCTCTTTCGTTGTAAGCTTCGTCTGTTGATCACCGCGCGATAAGATTTGCTTCTGCGTATCGAATGAGAAAGAACCTATCTTGTAGAAAGTGCAATTACGATTTTTCTTACCACGAACGCGACGCAAAATAGCTTCAATACGGAAGGTAAGTTCCTCCATTGAGAAGGGCTTCGTCAAGTAGTCGTCAGCACCGATACGGAAACCTTCGAGAATGTCCTCCTTCAACGTCTTAGCAGTGAGGAATACGATGGGTACTTCTTCATTCAACTGACGTATGTCGCGTGCAAGGCTGAAGCCGTCCTTCTTAGGCATCATCACGTCAAGCACGCAGAGGTCGAACTTACCCTGTGTAAAAGCTCTATAACCAGCCTCACCATCAGGACACAATTCTGTTTCAAAACCCTTTGCTTGCAAATATTCGCGAAGCAACATGCCTAAGTTCTCATCGTCTTCGCAAAGCAAAATGCGTACTTTTTCTTCTGTAGTAATCATAGCTATACTTATTTTTTTGTTTTATCTAATTTGTTTATCCCATTAAGGGAATGTTGATAATAAACTTTGTGCCTTTTCCAAATTCACTCTCAGCGTGAATGGATCCGCCCAAAGCTTTTACGACATTATGTACGTATGCAAGACCTAAGCCAAAGCCTTTAACGTCATGTCGATTGCCCGTATGTACGCGATAGAACTTTTCGAATATCTTCTTCAAATTATCGCGTCGAATACCGATGCCATTGTCTTGAATCGTTATCTCTAACTTTTCATCATTCGGATTGTTGGTCGAAACGATGAGGTGAGGTGGTCTGTCCTCAGCCTTATACTTCACGGCATTGTCTAACAGATTGAAGATAACGTTCGTAAAGTGCATTTCGTCTACAAATACTACGTCGTCAATTGCATCTAAATGCGCTTCAATTTGTCCCCCCGAAGCTTCGACCTTCAGTCTGAACGTGTTCACCGTATCGTGTATCAAGGCATTGACCTCTACCTCTTTGCGCTTAAATGTTGCTGCCTTGCGGTATTCGGAAAATGCAAATGATACTGATACTTGCCTTGATGCTGATAGGGTGTAATATCCCATCTGCCGTACAGGGAAGCACTCGGGAAAATGTCTCTATGCACAGAACTGACAAGCACAGAACTGACAGGCACTGGGGCAATAAGCAGACATCGCGATTGCTGCAAAAAGCAGCATCCTATGCCGACAGTGCCTATTTCAGTAATATCAATGGTACCTACGAGCGGACCCTGGCTATGGCAGATTCGTCTCGCAGCTATCTCAACCGATACTATCTGACATTGAATCCAGATGGGAAATATCTGATGGTGGCACATCCCATGAAAGGAACCGCTGCCGAAATCCAATGGCTGCACGACAGTTTGCCAACCAACTACGAGATCATACTCGATATCCGCAATGAGAGTGCCGTGGCAGCGCTGGCACTCCACAAATGGGAACTATACGATAGTAACAACAAGGTATATACACAGCTCTTCCGTGAACGGAGTGCGGATAATTCGCTCGATAACTACGTAAGAACCATGCAGACTTCAGAAAACTCGAAGGCTGTAGCCATCGTCTTGCTGATAATCCTGCTGTTACAATTGCCGCTGGCATATTATCTGCTATACTATCGCCACATCCTCCGTTATCGCTATGCCGTAGAAAAGATCAATGGCATTAACAAGGTGCTGCTCAGTGGTGATTCCAACACGGATAAGCTGAAACAGATTACCGGAATCTGGACTCCATCCGGCAGCAACAACATACGTAACGTTCAGCTTTTCCCTCAGCTCAACGAGGTGGTGGAACGTATCTCGCAGGCACTGAAGCAAAGCATTGATATGCAGCAGAATGAGGCTACGAATATAGAAATGGCAGAAGATGAGCTGCATCGTGCAGAGTATGAGAACGGAAAGTTGCACATTGCCAATTCCGTACTCGACAACTGTCTCTCTACGCTCAAGCACGAAACGATGTATTACCCATCGCGAATCAGACAGCTTATCGACAGTACACCGGAGGATGTTACTTCCCTGCAGGAGTTGGTGGATTACTACAAGGCTATATACACGATGCTCAGCGCACAGGCAATGGAACAGGTGGAAGGAACCGTGAAATGCGACGCTGACTTGCTGGCATATCTCAGGAAGCTTATCACTGGCGGAGTGAAGAACTTCACTTATCAGGAAGCAACCTCATCATCCGCCTATGTAACCTGCCAGTATATCCTTCACGATATTCCATTTGACGCAACCCGTCATCCACATCTCTTCACACCGCTCACCAGCGATATGAAATATCTGGTGGCCCGCCAGATTGTGAGAGAAATAGGGGAGGCAACCAACCTGCGTGGCTGCGGCATTCTTGCCAAGCCGTCATCTGATGGCAAACTCATGATAGAAATCGTTTTACCTGAAAAAATAATAAAGACAAAGACATGAATAAATTTAAGGTTATTATAGTAGAAGATGTGCCTCTGGAATTGAAGGGCACAGAAGGAATCTTCAAGAACGACATACCCGAAGCTGAAATCATCGGCACTGCGGATAGTGAAATCGCTTATTGGAAACTCATCAAACAGCAAAAGCCAGACCTTGTACTGCTTGATCTTGGCCTGGGTGGCTCCACCACTGTTGGAGTAGAAATTTGCCGTAGTACAAAGGAACAGTATCCTGATGTGAAGGTTCTGATCTTTACTGGTGAGATTCTCAACGAGAAGTTATGGGTAGATGTGCTCGATGCAGGATGTGAAGGCATCATCCTCAAGAGCGGAGAATTGCTGACCCGTGGTGACGTGGCTTCCTGCATGAGTGGTAAGAAGCTGGTTTTCAACCAGCCGATTCTCCAGAAGATTGTTGATAGATTCAAGCAGAGCGTAGGAAGTCAGCTGATGCATCAGGAGGCGATGATCAATTACGAGATTGATGAGTACGACGAGCGATTCCTCCGCCATCTCGCCCTGGGTTATACCAAGGAGCAGATCACGAACCTGCGAGGTATGCCATTCGGAGTGAAGAGTCTGGAAAAACGGCAGAATGAACTCGTACAGAAGCTCTTCCCTGATGGTAATAACGGAATGAGCGTGAATGCTACCCGACTCGTGGTACGTGCCTGCGAGTTACGCATCATCGATATTGATAATTTGCAGACTGATGAAGAATAGTCATACATTCAGCAGGATATGTGGCTATGCCATGTTCCTGCTGATACTGGCACAGATCTTACTGGTGCTGGCTTCATGGCTCATCACTGCCGCTATGCCCGATGTCTTTCCCCGGTCATTGCTCAGCCCGGAAGGTATCCGATGGTTCTTCGGCACTTTCACCGCCAACCTGCAGTCACCTTGGCTGGTATGGCTATTGCTGATCAGCATTGCCTGGGGAACGCTACGGGCTAGCGGCTTGTTAAACTACGATCATAAGGTTTACCGACAGCGCAATGCCTTGCGGTTGGTTTGCCTGGAATTCGTTTTGTTTATCGGTGTGATGCTGTTGCTCACGCTCATCCCTCATGCCATCCTGCTCAATGTAATGGGAGGATATGCCTCAAGCAGTTTTTCCAGAAGCATCTTGCCCTATATCTGTTTTATGGTCATTGTCATGGCACAGTCTTTCGGCGTAGTCAGCCAAAGACTGAACAGTATTGAGGCAATGGGAGAGGCAATGGCGGATGGAGTTCGTCTGTCGGCTCCTCTCTTTATCATCTATATATTTGTCATTCAATTATATAGTTCTGTAGATTATCTTTTTTGATGATCTTTGATAGTACATCAATTCATCATACTAAAAAAGCAAAGGGGCATCCCAATCACTTGGAATGTCCCTTCTTTTGGTATATATTTGGTTTGATAAATTGGTCTAACTATCTTCTGCCACCGAATGAACTGCCGCCATTATTGCTCTTGCTACGGAAAGAACCACCTCCAAAGGAACTGCGGGCACCATTGCTGCCTCCGCCAAAGGAACGGCTTCCACTGTTGAATGAACGGCTGTTATTCAACGAATTGCCGCCACGGTTTCCACCGAAAGATCCCCTGTTTGGAGTGCTGGAACGTGGAGTGAAACCATTATTAAACGAACGGCTGTTGTTGGTAGAGCCACTGCCGAATCCGCTTCGGTTATAACCTCCGAAAGAACCACCGCCACGGACACCGTTTCCAAAGGTAGCATTATTTTGGCGACTGTTACCGAAAGAATGATCACGTGTAACCGTAGTTCTTGTACTGCTCTGGCGATTGAGATTACCGAAGGTCTTGCCACGACCATAATCGCCACGGTTGAATCCATCGCGCATACCGAATCTTGGTTCCTGACCCCGAACACCGATAGGGCGCGGACCGCCGAATTCACGTCCGTGATACCAGCTTCTGCCACCATTCATTCTCCAGCTGTGTCCACCACGATATACAGCATAGAAATGAGGTCTTCCGAAGAAGAAGTAATCTCTGCGTGGGTAGCGTGCATAGATGCCGAAGTGGAAGTAACCTCCATCCCAGTAAAGAGGACGGTAGAAATAGCTTGCGGCACAGAATGAGCGATACTGCCAATCCAGAAGGATGTAGCTCAAGTCGAGATTACGCTGACGCCAATAGATGCCGTAGAGATCGTCGTAGGTATCTACGCCCATCAGATAGTCGAGGTTGATTTCATAAGCTGCCTCATACTGATCATCTGTCAGATTCAGCTCGTAAGCCATTTTGTCTGTCAGAAACAGAGCCTGCTGGCGAGCCTGTTCATAACTCATTGCTGATGCAGAAGTGAATGTCATCATGAACATTGCTACTAGTGCTATGATAAACTTCTTCATAATCTTATCTTATTTTATATGTTAAACTTCCATTTTCCAGAAAACCATCAGATTCCAGAATCATCGTCAATTCAGTCATCTTTCTGATTTCTGCTGCAAAGATAAGGCGATTTCTGGAAGTATAGTAAGGATTTTCCCTAAACCGATAGAGGAAATTCCCTAAACGATGCTTTTTATAACCGCTATTTATCATAACGTCCCTTAAAAGAAAAAAAGTAGGGGCTCTCTTCTTACTTAGAAAGAGAGCCCAACTTATAGCTTATTTCAATACAAACACCTTGGTTTCGTGAGCTTTCACGGTGCCTTTCCATCTGTTTGCCTTCTTGGCAATGTCGCGATGCTGCCATACATCTCTTACCAGATACTTGCCGTTTAAGCCCAACTGCTTGAAATCTGCCTGAATAGACTTATCTTTATCACCACAGTTAAGAATGGCAACGGCATGAGAACCATTTGCCAAAGGACGAACATAAATCTGATGATCAGCCTGATTTACCTTGCGCTCAGCAGCCTTGCCCAACGGATCCTGATCAATGGCGATGATTTCCTTGTTCAGGAGAATGCGCTTATCCTCAGCAGAAAGCTTTCTGAGATCGTTGCTCAATGCCAATACTGATGACATCATGCACCACATACTCATCTGGGTCTGATACTCAGTATAGCTGCAGCCAACACCACCCAGATCACTGGATGGTCCGCCCTTGCCATTCAGTCCCACAACCAGCATATCCATATCAGGCCACTGTCCGTGGCGAACATCCTTGGCGAGCGGTGCTGTGATATTCACGATATCGAGAATACCCATACCGCCTTGCTTCACGATATCTTTCCACATATCTCTTACATCATAGCTGGTTCTCCAGAGCGAACCGCCTACCTGCTCACACCATTCTTCGCCGTTGCGCTGTCCCCATTCACAGATACCGAGAACGATGTTTCTACCCGATTTGCTCAAAGCCTGAGCCATCGTATGATAGCGTTTACGGGCTGTGGCACTGTCCTCCGGAGCATTGCAGTAATCATATTTCAGATAGTCGATACCCCATGAAGCAAAGGTGCGGGCATCCTGCTCCTCGAAACCATAACTGGCTGTCCATCCACCGCAGGTAAGCTGGGCGGCATCAGAATAGATACCCAACTTCAATCCCTTGGAGTGAACATAGTCGGCAAGTGCCTTGATACCATTCGGGAATTTCTTAGGGGCTGGAATGATGTTATTATGGCGGTCACGACCTCCCTGCCACAAGTCATCTATAAAGATGTATTCGTAACCGGCATCGCGGAAACCGTGTTCTACCATGGCATCGGCAGTTTCCTTGATCAGCTGTTCACTGATGTCACCTTTAAAGAGGTTCCATGTCATCCATCCCATAGGAGGAGTTTTTGCTAATTGGTTGCGCTCCAGCAGCGTTTCGCTTTTCTGGGCAAAAGAAGATGTTGCCAATAAGGCAGCAAAAGCAATAGATAAGATTTTCTTCATATTGAATTTTAATTATATGGTTTATACTAGCATACAAAGGTACATCTTTTTTCTAAGAAACCGTTTCTTCTTAAACATATTTAATAATTAAGCATATAAAAAAACACCCAAAAACAGTTTGGAAAGATTCAAAATATTAAAAATAATTAAAGGAAGCACGTTGATTGAACTTTTTTCAAAAAATACGTTCTTTTTTAGAAAAAATAGTGTATATTTGCACCCGTATTTTCCGGGTTCTGTCTAGAATAGGTAAATACATTCAGATATATGATGGTTACAGAACAGATATCGGACAAGGAAAGCACCTCAGGAAAAGGTGTTTCTCCAGCTTGCGCTGAACTTGCCTCCAGCGTCCTCCCCGAAGCTCAAGCCTTTGATTCGGCAGAGAGCTCAGATACAGGGGTGTCCACCAACTATATCCAGACGACAAGTCCGCCAGCAGGACTTCACTGGTATGCACTGCGAACCACCTACGGAAGAGAGCAGAAGGCATACGATTATCTGGTGGCAAAAGGCATCACCGCCTTTTATCCTACCGTCCGTAGAATCAAGGAAGTAAGTGGACAGCGAAAATTGGTTGTAGAATCACGCATACCGAACATCTTCTTCGCTCAGGCAACAGAAGAAGAAATGCAGAGATATGTATATGATAATGTGAACCTCCCCTATCTCCGTTTCTATTATCGCCACTATCACGAAGGAAGCAGGATAACAAAAGTCCCACTCATCGTTCCCGACAGAGAGATGGATAGTCTGAAGATCATCTGTGAATCAGAAGCAGATGACATTCTGATGATTCCGGAAGAAGTAACGAAGTTCAAGACCGGACAACTGGTCCGTGTCACAGAAGGTAAATTCAAGGGTGTGATTGGAAGAGTGGCACGCTATCAGGGTCAGCAGCGCGTAGCAGTCACCATCGAAGATTCACTCACCATTGCGACAGCCTATCTGCCAAGTGCCTTCCTTCAATATATCGAAGAAATATAAAATGATTTATAAACCTCTATTAGTGAAAGAGAAAACCTCGTTTTAAATTGAAACTATTTATTCAGATACTTTTCGTGTTTTTAGGATATAACTTGAATGCTTCTGCCCAGGTAAAGACTACCGACAGCACATTCATCCACGATTCCCGCCCTATCATCCCCTTTGTTGTCGGAAAAAAAGACATCGAGGCACAAGATAGGAAATGGATTCTCCAAACACTGATTCCGAAACTGCAGGCATTAGGCGATAGCGGCATCATCCTCGGACGTGCTTCTTCATCACCTGAAGGATCATTGTATATCAATACCCGACTCGCCCAAGCCCGAAAGAATTCGATGAATGCCCTGCTCAAAAGCTACGGCATCCAGGCAGACCGCATCCGATATGATGTGGCTCCGATGGACTTTGCCCTTTTGCGCACCCTGCTGAGACTGGAACACGATGCCTACTATTCTACTCTTGATTCATTATTCAATAAGTATGGCAACAATGTTCTGCAACTCAAGGAGGCTGCCATCCGTCAGGATCAAGGCAAGTTCTGGCTGCATCTCTATCACAACTATTTCCCGAGATTGCGCTCCGTTAGAATCATGGCGATCAACAAGTCGCTTGCCCGCACAGAGAAACCGCAGATGGATATGCTGGTATCCTCCATCCAGCGCCCTATCCTATCCCTCGATTCGATGATGCCGAAGCAGGAAATCAGTCCTCTCTCTTCTATCGCAAAAACTCACCGCAGGGAATTGCTCAGCATCAAGACCAATCTGCTCTTCGATCTGGCTTATATACCGGGCTACAACCGCTTCTGTCCCATCCCGAATATGGCAATAGAATATTATCCGCTTCACGGACATTTCACCTATGGCGCCAGTTTCGACGGTCCCTGGTGGAAGAACTACGAAGCCCACAAGTATTTCCAGTTGCGCAACTACCTGTTGCACGCCCGCTATTATCTGCGCAGCGGCGATGTAGCTCTGCGACAACCAGGTAAAGGAGCCGCCTTCAAGGGCTTTTACCTCAGTTCCTACGCGCACGCGTACCTATATAATATATGCTTCGGTGAGAAACGGGGTTGGGAAGGCGAAGGATGGGGAGCCGGATTGGGATTCGGATATGTGCTGCCGCTCGACCGGAAGGAGCACTGGCGAATGGAGTTCGGACTTCAGGCTGGTTACCTCAATACCCGATACGATCCTTACCAGTGGCGCTGCCCTGTCAACCCAACCTACGACCCGGAGCGATATTATTATAAATGGTATGGAGATGCCAAGGATTTCAGGAAGCGACAGCATTCCTACACCTGGATAGGTCCTACCCGCGTAGAAGTTACATTGAGTTACGATATAATTTATCGACGCAAATGAAAGAGATCAATAAAATAAGATATGTACCCCTTTGCCTAGTTCTCGGTTGCGTAGCGATGATGAGTTGCCAGCGCGATCCGATGCTCTACCTCCACGAAGAAGGCAAGGATCTGACGATAGAGATTCCGATCGTGAACTTCGACCTGCCCGTTATCTGGGATTACCAACTGGAATACGGTGTGGAATACGACTGGAAGGCGGAATGGCAATACCAATGGGATGCCACCGATGAAATGCTCTTCGGAAAACTGGGCTATACGGAACCATCCGTCTTCAATATCCGCCGCTATTTCACAGGCGATACGCCCAAGGGTCCGCACGGTTCTCCCTACAAGCATACCATCTCAGAGCGTTATCTCTCCGCCAGCTACGAGTTTGGCTACTGGGACATTCTGGCTTGGACGGATATCCAAACCTCCGATGGCATCCAGAGTGTAACCATCGATGAGAGTTCGAACGATGAGGTTGTTGCCTATACCAATGAGACGATGGTTTCGGCACCCCATTACAGCACCCGATTCACCAGAGCCTTCTATCAGCCGGAGGAGTTTTTCGCAGGATATGAAAGGGCGATTGATATCAATAAGAATCTGGACGGCTTCGTCTTTGATGCCGACCGCAACTGTTGGGTGAGGAATCTCACGATGAGTCTGCAGCCGATGACGTATATCTATCTCATGCAGGTAATCCTTCACCACAACAATCGCAACGGTCGCATCATCACAGCCATCGACGGCAATGCGAATCTCAGCGGTATGGCTCGTTCGGTAGTACTCAATACAGGTGTCACGGGATCTGATGCCATCACGGTGAATTTTGATATGCGACTGAAGAAGGATCAGGCATTACATGATGGAACAAAATGTGATATCGTAGGAGGCAAGGTCGTTACCTTTGGCATTCCGAAGATCAACCCAAGTAGTCTGAGCACCCGATCCTATGCAGAATCACTGAAAGCAGTGGGAAAGGCGGATCTGAACAACCGGCATTATTTTGATGTCACGATGCAGTTCAACAATGGTAAGGATTCCACCTTTGTCTTCGATATCACCGACAAGGTAAGGAAGCTCTATCGTGGTGGTGTGATTACCATAGAACTGGATATGGATACAATTCCCGTTCCGAATCGAAATGGCGGTTCCGGTTTCGATGCCGTGGTCAAGGATTTCGAGGAGAAACAATGGGAGTTTGATATGTAGAAAGGAGGAAAATGATAAAGATAAAATTAAAGATGATAATGTCTTGAAGATAAAGATGATGTTTCAGCAATAGAGATGATGTCTCATTGATGAAAAAGATGATGTCTTTAGATGATGATAATAATGAAAAGGATAAATTAGTAATAATAAGAACTTATTTTTGATAAACAATTAAAAGAAAGATATTTAGTATGAAAAGAATTTTATTTTGTACAGCCATTGCAGCCGTGGCTCTTACCAGCTGCTCAAATGATGATTTCCTCGGCGATGTTCCAGGAAACAACCCTAGTGCCGTAACCGCAAAAGAGATTAGCTTCAGCGGGGAAGCGGGAAAGACTAGCCGCGGAACTCGTGCTGATGGAGACAAGACTGGTAAAGATGCTGCCAATCTTCTCCACAACAATTTTATTGTATTCGGTTGTAAAACTGCAAATAAAGCAACCCAAACTGTATATGACCACTACAATGTAAATTGGATAGACAATAACACCAAATGGGAGTATATTGATCAGGCCAAAAATGATCTGAATACAACCGCAACAAAACAGACAATCAAGTATTGGGATTATTCTGCAACCGATTATAAATTCGTTGCATTCTCTTTAGGAGAGGCAACTCAAGGAACTGATGTAAAAATCACTAAAGTTGATGCTGGTGCAACGACCTATACCCTTACTGGTACAGCAGCTAATCTTTCAAGATGCTATGTAGCCGATCGTATTACTGCAAAGGCAGAAACAACCACCGGTACAAACGAAATAAAATATGGTCAGCCTGTTAGCTTTAAGTTTCATTCATTGGGAACCAAGGTAAATATTGGTCTCTACGAAACGATTCCTGGCTATTCTATCAATTCCGTTAAGTTCTATGAGAGTAATAGTACCGATGCAGCTTCAAGTGATACACCTACTCTCTTCGCTGCCAGTGCAACCATCCCTACAGATGATAGTAACAAAGAGAAATCTGCAAAAGTTACATTTGGAGAAGACAACAAGGTAAGTGTTTCATGGGAGGAAGAAGAAGTTACAAAGGCTGCTGTTACAAAAGATACAAAAATCAAATTCGAAGCTTTACCAAAAGTAAATAAAGAAGGTGATGAAACGGAAGGTGAACTCTATCTTAGCCGCGAGGATAACAAAAAGAAATGTACTGTTGCTTCAGTAAATGCGGTCATTCCTAGCGATGGCGTTGGTGAATTGACCCTCAAAATAGATTATACACTGATTGCCACAGATGGTTCTGGTGAAACAATTAAGGTTAAGGGTGCAAAAGCAACTATTCCAGCAGCTCAAACCAATTGGGAATCAAATAAAGCATATACATATATCTTTAAGATTTCAGATAATACAAATGGTTCTACAGGTGGCAGTTCTGTGGGTCTCAGTCCAATCACCTTCGAGGCTATCGTGACAGAAAACGAGGATTCAAATCACGAAGATATTAATTTAGGAAACCAATAATCCCCATCCAAATTCAATGAATGTTTAAACACATTATATTCATATTCTTTATGGCTTTATGCCTGTTGTCCTGCTCCTCTTCGGGGCAGGACGACCCGTTCATACCAGAACCTCAGCAAGTGGGGATTTCTTTTGGCGGAAATAGCGGATCGTGGCAGGATGCGAGTTCTCGTGCAGGAGAAGGTGAAACGGGACTGGAAAGTCTTTTTACTTCCTTTAAAGTTTGGGGATACAAGACCAAAAATGAAAATGGAAGCACCAACTCTTCTACCCAAAAAGTGATGGACGGGTATCGGGTTGATTGGAATACTTCATCCAATGACTGGGAGTATATCGGGACATATAACGCTTCCCTCAATCTCTACCAAACCATCAAATACTGGGATTATTCCGCCCTTCAATATCACTTCTGGGCTTATGCTCCTGCTGATGCCCCCGGTGTTACCGCCAGCGAGAACACGAATGCCAATTCGCATTCTATCACCATCCCTTACGAATTCAACTCCAACGCCACCCTTACCTCCACCCCTTATATCTCGAATCTCTGTATCCCGAAAATCGGAGATCAGGTGAAACTTACTTTCGTTCCCCTTATCGCCAAGGTAAGATTCAAATTCAAATACAACGATAAACAGATTGCTACCATCAAAGACATCTCCTTCCGGGATGCGCGATGGACATCTACTGCCAATGGCAATTTCCAATGGTCAGGAGCACCAGAAGATAAAACGCCTGTTGCAGGAAATATCATTGCCACTTATCCCCTTTCGGGAAACAGCAAGGATGTTTCCAAAACCTGGAAAACAACCGATAAAGGCATTCTCGAACTCACCATCCCTTACGAGGAAAATGACGACGATAACCATCAAACCGAGGTTCGCCAGAAATGGTATTTCATGCCACCCATGGATATCGCCAATTACCACCAAGGTAATTATATCCTCTCCGCCAATATAGAAGGACATCAAGTCTCAGCCACCGTCGACAGCAAATACATGCAGTGGAAGGCAGGCTTTCAATATACCTACATCTTTAAGGTTTCGGAAACCACTTCCAGCATCACCTTCGCCGAAGTAGAGGTGGAGCAATGGAACAAAAATTCCAATATCGACAACAACGGCACTGGTACCGGCGACTGGTAAAAGCCGCTAGTAAATGCGCCTAAAACAGCCTCAGCAAAGCAGGCTTCTACTAATTCCTCAACAAAACGAAGAAATAGAAATATATGAAGAAACTGAAATATATCCTCAGCCAGTTTGCCATTCTCGCAAGCCTCAGCGCCTGCGACAGCAGCAATATGCCCGTACAGCATTCCGACCAGTACGATGAAATCACCTTCACCGTAGAAACCCAGAAAGTAGAAAACCAAAAGGCAAAAAGCCAGAATGCAGAAACCCGTGCCAACGAGTACGAGAAATACGACCCTACCCTACACCCCGAACAGATGGGCGTATGGGGATATCACTATGCCATCAAACAGCTGGGAAATGCCGGAACTCCTATCTTCAACAACCAGCTGGTAAGCTACGACAGCAGTCAGAATGCCTGGGGATATAGCGAACCGAAGAAATGGGAAGACTACAAGGAAACCCGCTTCTTCGATTTCCTTGCCTATATGCCTTACCATGAGAATACGGGAAATCCAGCAAACATCACAATCCAAACCGATGCTGCCAAGAATACGGAGACCTATACCCTCTCCGTACCCTATCCCCCTACCACATCCGCCTCTACATCAACCACCGCTTCAACCTCTCCCTTCCTCTTCGATTCCAAGAGTGCCCCAATCATCTGCGCCTTGCCGGAGCATAGAGAGGTAAAGGAGGCGGATGGCACCAAGAAGAGCTTCGACCATACCGTCCGATTCCAGTTCGACCAGACCCTCATCGGATACAAGCTCCTCTTTAAGCTCGATCCGAAGATGGGAGTCATCCGACAGTTCCATATCAAAAACGTCCAGATAACAGGCGAGATTCCTATCTCCTGCACCATCTCCCGAAAATTCACCTATAATAAGACTACGCAGGTATGGACTGCTGAGGGAATTCAATGGACAGGCATCACGCTTCAAAAATTCACGAAAGACAATCCTGTCATCATCCCATACAAGGAACCCACCTCATCAGAGACAACCTCGGAATCCTCAGCAACCTCCTCCTCTCTCGTGGTTCCATCCACGGATTTTGCACAATGGGGCGGTACCTTCTACACCATTCCCTATGCAGCCTTCGAGCCAACCATACAGGTTACCTACGATGTAGAAATGAAAGCGCAGGATGGAAACACCATCGTCACTAGAAGCGACGTAACCTCCTCTATCATTCTGAACGAAAGTAACTTCGGTAAATTCAATTCGAGTGCTACTGCAACCATATATCCTATCCGCATCCTCATCCAGCCACGCTATCTCTACGTACTGACCGACCAGGATGCTTATACAGGACACCTGCTGATAGATTGATCGGCATAACAATATCTAGATACAAACAGTAAAAGAAGAACAGACCAACTGACAAAAAGTAAAAGACAATGAGAATTCATTTGAATCAGAAAATATGCAGAAACATGATGATGCTCCTCACCATCTGGCTGATGAGCATACAGACCGTATGGGCACAGAGTCTCAGCTTTCAGGATCTGAAAGAGACCTGTGATTTCCAAAATGGAACCATCTCCTATACCCTTCCTGCGGAAAAACTTCCGGAGAACAGTACCTGTACTTGGAAGGTAAAGGTGGGTGATCAGGAAATTACTGATGGCAAGACGCTTTCAGACGATACCCG
>OQVR01000790.1_pt1 | contig 14150 bp, 8 predicted proteins | sample 1691521 | NCBI WGS metagenome assembly OQVR01 (sample SAMN03418256, study PRJEB22391) | human gut metagenome | biome: human-gut; feature: organic feature; material: feces | host: Homo sapiens | place: Tanzania | collected 2013-01
GAAAAGAGATCTAGACCGAAAAGATTCCTTAAGATGATGCAGGTTATTTTTTGAAGGTTACTAAACAAAAAAGGCCGGCCATCGATTTTGATGGTCGGCCTTTTTTGGCATTGACAGAAATCATTATTCTGTTACAACCTGAACTTTAGGATTGTTCGCGAACAACTTCTTGACGAGTTCGAACTCTTTGCCCGGATCGGTGATTACCTTCTCGAGAGCGGTGTTTCCGTCAACGATGAGATACTCGCTGTCCCATTCGTCATAGTATCCGTTCTTGATATTAAGAGTCTTCATCTTGCTCATATTCTCAAGCTCGAGCGAAACGAGGTTCTCATTTGTGCTCAGATTGACTTCTGTAAGCGGGTTGTTGGACGCCCTGAACTCTCTCAGCGGAACATTTGCTGACAAATCAATGCTTGTAAGCTGATTGTCGAACACGAACAGCCACATGAGGAATGGCAGGTTGGATACGTTAATGCTGGTGAGCTGGTTGTCATAAACGTTCAGTCTCATGAGCATGTTGAGATTTGTCAACTTTATGGATGTGAGCTTGTTGCTGTTCAGGTGAAGCTCTCTCAATGAAGGGCAGTCTGAAATCTCAAAGTTCTTGAGGTTGCATTCCACAGCATCGATTCTGGTGACGCTAGGCAGGTTCGAAGCCTTGAGCTCGGTAAGGTTTGAGCATTTGTTGAGGAGAGCCTGGTCCAGAGACTGGAGCGGAGTGAGGTCAACCTTGCTGACTTTTGTCCTCTGGAGGTAGAGGCTCTCGAGTTTCGGAGTCTTCGACAGGTCAATGTCAGAGATGTTCGTGCCATAGAGTCTGAGGTCGGTGAGCTCGCCGAGATTGTCGAGATTGATGGAAGAGATCGGGTTCTCGCCGAGGATGAGGACTTGCAATGTCGAGATGCCTTCGATAGGCTTGATGTCGCTTACGCTGTTGTATTTCAGGCTCAATGTCTCCAATGATGTGAAGTATTCCAGTCCTGTGATGTCCGTTACACAGTTTACTGTGCTCTCTGGTTTCTCGTCGAATCCGAGATTGAGTTCCTTCACTGCAGCGGCTTCTTCGAATGTGATCTTGCCGTCACCGTCCGCGTCAATCTTAGGTTCTGTCATCTCCAGGAGTCTTCTTGCGAGCACCATGTCAGCGAAATGGATGGTGTTGTCCAATGTCGTCACGGTCACTGTCGCATATTCTGAGTTCGTGAATGAACCGATTCCGAGAGCCTGGACTGAAACTGTATATGTGCTGGCCATGCTGAGTCCTGTAACCTCCACGTTTTCAGGTTTTTCGCTGTTGCCGCCAGTTACTGTCGTCTGGTTTGCAGCTTTCACCTCATAGGTGTATCCTGTTGCGTCAGGAATTGCTGTCCATGTGAATGAGAAACTTGTTGTTGACAAGTTGGAGACTTCGATTTCCGGAGTCTGGAGTGTCTCGGATTTCGAACATCCGGAGATAGTGATGGCTGCCGCTGCGGCCAAAGCCAAGAAAAGTTTTGTTTTCATTTACTTATGATTTGTGATGTTATGTATTCCTGGGAGTCAGGTTCATGTAACCGACAATAGAACTTGTCGCTCATGTTTCAGGTAATTCAGGTATCTTCTATCTGATTTTATTGCCTTTAAATATATAAATTTGAGTTATTCAAAACTGTCAGGGCGCTAAGATATGTATTTTTTCTTGTTCTGCAACATGTCGCGGTAAATTTTTTTGAAAAATATAGTACCTTTGTCTTTCTCGGCTGTGCGCGTTTCGCGCCTGTCAGGTTTTTGCCGGAGCATGGCTTTTATAAAATTTTGATAAATAATGGACAATACATACGATATCGAAACTTTCATTGACAAACTTGAGGGTGAACTTGTGCGCATCTGCCGCGAAAGCGGTTTCAAAGTGACTTCCGCTCCTGTCGAGGGGATTGTCAATGGCAGTGTGCAGACTGCTCCGTCAATGCTGTTGTCGAGTCCTGACATTGATGAGCATTGGCAGAAACTGGGCGGCGACTACGTTGCTGATGCCATGCCGCAAATCGCTGATTATCCCACAGTTGCCGTTGCCTGGGCCTCCTATCTGGGCATGGCCGTGGCCTGCGGCTGGGATTCCGACTGGTCAATGTGTTCGAACATGCCTTACTCCGTGTATTATGGCACTCAGGGCTTCGATGACATGGATGACCACATCATCACCGACATCATCGGCATTGACCTGAATTCTCCAGAAGCGGAATCTCTGCGTAATCTTTTCCGTCGCTGTGCTGATGCGACGATTTCCCTTATTCGTCACGAAAACATTGAGCCTCAGAGTATTGCCGCATATCAGGTCTTCGTTGCATCCTGCCACGAGATGTACCGCATCGGCGCCGCCGTCGAACTCGCCCGCCTCGGCTACAAGTTCGAGAAACTCTGAAGACGGGGATTGTCGTAAATGGAATCCTTCATGTCCATTTTGAAATCTATGGTCACTGGCCACGGCCAAACTCTTGAAACACCATAAAATAAAAGCAGGCAAGGTCTTCTGCAAAACCTTGCCTGTTCATCTCGTCAGGTGAAAAAATTTTAACTGTCGTGGTACTCCCATCGGGATTCGAACCCAAACCGTCAGAACCGGAATCTGAAATCCTATCCATTAGACTATGGGAGCAAAGGAAGACAGGGACAAATGACGCCATGCGGAATTGATTTCCCGTATCTCCATTGCAAAGTTAACTATTTTAATGATTAATCCGTGTAATTTTTCGCTTTTCTCTAAGATTTTATTTAATTTTGCCAGACAAGGGCGAACTGTCTCTCTTTGTTGAAATTCCGCCTGAATGTTCAGTTAGGACCGATTTTTGAGGGGTAAACGACATTTTGGCAGCCGATGGGCAAATTGGAGTAGGGATAGGCTTTTGGAAGGTGGGAATAGTAGATGGCTGTCAGTTCTCACACGTTTTTTTTACACGAATAAAACAAATTTTGATACTATGAAGAAAGCATATGTATTTCCAGGTCAGGGAGCACAGTTCCCGGGAATGGCCAAAGAAGTATATGAGAAGAGTCAGAAGGCCAAAGAAATGTTCGAAAAGGCCAATGAGATTCTAGGATTCAGGATTACAGACATAATGTTCGACGGAACACCGGAAGCATTGAAAGCCACAAAGGTGACTCAGCCTGCGATATTCCTCCACTCAGTTGTACTTACAGCATGTTATGACCAGTTCCAGCCGGATATGGTTGCGGGACATTCACTCGGTGAATTCTCAGCACTTGCTGCCAGCCACGCCATAGCATTCGAGGACGCATTGAAACTTGTAGCCATCAGGGCCAAGGCCATGCAGAAATGCTGTGAGCAGATGCCGGGTTCGATGGCGGCTATCATTGGCCTGACCAATGAGCAGGTCGAAGACCTTTGCAAATCATGCCGCGGACTCGTGATTCCGGCAAACTACAACTGCGACGGTCAGGTAGTGATTTCAGGAGAGAAAGATTCAGTTGCAGAGGCTTGTGACAGGGCCAAGGCAGAAGGAGCCAAAAGGGCTTTGCCGCTTGCAGTGAGCGGAGCATTCCACTCACCGCTCATGGAGCCGGCACGCGTTGAACTCGGAGCGGCAATCGAAGCTACAGAAATCAAGGCACCGATTTGCCCTATCTATCAGAACGTTACGGCTCAGCCTACACAGGATCCTGAGCTTATAAAGAAGAATCTGCTTGCACAGCTTACAGCACCGGTGAAATGGACACAGTCCGTGAAGAACATGCTGGCTGACGAGGCAGATTATTTTATGGAGATAGGTCCGGGCAAGGTTCTTCAGGGACTCGTGAAGAGAATCGCCGGCTCTATCGTGACCGTAGAAGGTCTGGAGACTCTGTAGTCATATAAGAGAGACATCGTCGGTATTCCGGCCGATGTCTTTATGCTTAATATAACTTGCTATGATGTAGCAGGTTATATTTGGGTTTCATATAGAAACAAACGAAAATCAATCACATAAACATTAACGATTATGGCAAAAGAAAAGAAATTCATCACCTGTGACGGTAACTATGCTGCCTCTCAGATTGCTTACCTTTTCAGTGAGCATGCAGCTATTTACCCTATCACACCATCATCGACAATGGCAGAGAACATTGACGAGTGGGCGGCCCACGGAAAAAAGAACCTGTGGGGCGAGACTGTGAAAGTTACCGAGATGCAGAGTGAAGGTGGCGCTGCAGGAGCTGTTCACGGCTCACTTCAGGCCGGTGCCCTTACGACGACATATACTGCATCCCAGGGACTCCTCCTCATGATTCCTAACATGTACAAGATTGCAGGTGAGATGCTTCCTGCCGTGTTCCACGTTTCAGCACGTGCCCTCGCATCTCATGCATTGTCAATCTTCGGTGACCATCAGGACGTTATGGCATGCCGCCAGACAGGCTTCGCAATGCTTGCTTCCGGTTCAGTACAGGAGGCTCAGGACCTTGCCGCAGTTGCTCACCTTGCAGCCATCAAGTCAAGCATTCCGTTCCTCCACTTCTTCGACGGATTCCGTACATCACACGAAATCCAGAAGATCGAGGCAATCGATGAGGACGATCTCAGAAATATGGTCAGCACCAAGTCTTTGGAGAAATTCAGAGCAAGAGCTCTTACTCCGGAGGCACCTGTAACAAGAGGTACAGCACAGAACGGTGACGTATATTTCCAGGCTGTTGAGTCCAGAAACCAGTTCTATGATGCTGTTCCGGATGTAGTTGCACGTTACATGGGCGAACTCGGAGAACTCACAGGACGCAACTATCGCCCGTTCGAGTACTACGGAGCACCTGACGCAGAAGAGATCATCGTTGCGATGGGTTCCGTTACCGAGACCATCAAGGAGACCATCGACTATCTCGAGGCTCACGGAAGAAAATACGGTGTCATTACAGTTCACCTCTACAGACCTTTCTCAGAGAAATACTTCTTCAAGGTGCTTCCTAAGAGCGTGAAGAAGATTGCAGTTCTCGACAGGACCAAGGAGCCGGGATCACTCGGAGAGCCTCTCTACCTCGATGTAAAGGCAATGTTCCAGGGAAAAGACCAGGAGCCTGTAATCGTAGGCGGACGTTATGGCCTTTCATCAAAGGATACGACTCCTGCACAGATCGTTGCCGTATTCGACAACCTCGAGCAGAGCGAGCCTAAGAACGACTTCACCATCGGTATCGTAGATGACGTTACCTTCAAGTCACTCCCTATCAAGAAGGAAATCTCCATCGTCAAGCCAGGCACAGCAGAGTGCAAATTCTACGGACTCGGTTCAGACGGTACAGTAGGTGCCAACAAGAACACCATCAAGATCATCGGTAACCACACCAGCAAATATTGCCAGGGTTACTTCGACTACGACTCAAAGAAATCAGGCGGATACACCTGCTCACACCTCAGATTCGGTGACGCGCAGATCAAAGCTCCATATCTCGTATCTACACCTGACTTCGTAGCATGCCACGTTCCTTCATACCTCCGCAAGTATGACGTTCTCAAGGGCATCAAGGATGGCGGTACCTTCCTTCTCAACAGCCTTTGGAATGCAGAGGAGACCGTAAAGAGACTCCCTGACTTCGTGAAAGCTACATTGGCTAAGAAACACATCAAGTTCTATATCATTGACGCGACCAAGATTGCATCTGAGATCGGCCTCGGCGGAAGAACCAACACCATTCTCCAGTCTGCATTCTTCAAGATTACTGGCATCATCCCTTACGAGGACGCTGTCAAGTACATGAAAGACGCTATCGTCAAGAGCTACGGCAAGAAGGGCGAGAAGATTGTCAACATGAACTATGCGGCTGTTGACCGCGGAGGCGAGTATGAGCAGGTCAATGTTCCTGAGGAGTGGGCTAACATCACAGCCAAATTCGTGAACCCTAACAAGGACCGTCTCGCTCCTGAATTCGTAAGAGAAATCGCTGACGTCGTGAACTCACAGGCAGGTGATACTCTTCCGGTAAGCACATTCATGCCATACGCTGACGGTACAATGCCTGCAGGCACTGCAGCATACGAGAAACGTGGCGTAGCAGTCTTCGTACCGCAGTGGCAGCCTGACAACTGTATCCAGTGCAACACCTGTGCATTTGTCTGCCCTCACGCAGCTATCCGTCCGTTCATCCTCAATGATGAGGAAGTTGCAGCAGCACCTGCAGGTCTCAAGACATCTCAGGGCAAGGCAGTCCTCAAGGACTACAAGTTCGCCCTCTCAGTTTCAGTCGCAGACTGTACAGGTTGCGGCAACTGCGTTGACGTCTGCCCTGCAAAGGAGAAAGCACTCGTTATGGTTTCAGCACTCGACGAACAGGCTGAGCAGGAGAACTTCGATTATCTCAATACAAAGGTAGGCTACAAGGATACCATCGTAAACAAGGCACAGAGTGTCAAGAACTCACAGTTCTCACAGCCTCTGTTCGAATTCTCAGGCGCTTGCGCAGGTTGCGGTGAGACTCCATACATCAAGAACATCACCCAGCTCTTCGGCGACAGAATGATGATTGCCAATGCTACAGGATGTTCATCAATCTATGGCGCTTCATTCCCTGCATCACCATACTGCACCAATGCTGAAGGACATGGTCCGGCTTGGGCAAACTCGCTCTTCGAGGACTTCTGCGAATTCGGTCTCGGTATGAAACTCGGTTCTGACCGCGTAAGAGAGACTATCGCTGAGATTATGACTGAGGGTCTCGACTGCGACAAGGCTTCAGACGAGATCAAGGCTCTGTTCAAGGAGTGGCTTGAGAACAAGAACAATCCTGCAGTTACCCGTGAGGTTACGGACAAACTCCTGCCTCTCATGGAGAATACGGATTGCCCTCACTGCAAGAAACTCTTGACATACAAGAAGTTCCTCCCTGCACGCAGCCAGTGGATTATCGGTGGTGACGGTGCAAGCTACGATATCGGATACGGCGGACTTGACCACGTTCTCGCTACAGGCCAGAATATCAATATCCTCGTACTTGATACAGAGGTATATTCAAATACCGGTGGACAGTCATCAAAGGCAACTCCAGCAGGAGCTATCGCCAAGTTTGCTGCAAGCGGCAAGAAGATCCGCAAGAAGGACCTCGGCATGATGGCAATGAGCTACGGCTATGTATATGTTGCTCAGGTCGCTATGGGTGCAAACCCTGTTCAGTACTTGAACGCTATCAAGGAGGCTGAAGCTTACGACGGACCATCACTCATCATTGCTTACGCTCCATGTATCAACCATGGTCTGAAGGCAGGTATGGGTCTCAGCCAGAAGGAGGAGAAACTTGCAGTAGAGTGCGGTTACTGGCACCTTTACAGGTTCAACCCTGAACTTGAAGGAACAGACAAGAATCCGTTCTCTCTCGATAGCAAGGAACCTGACTGGAGCAAGTTCCAGGACTTCCTGAAGGGCGAGGTCCGTTTCGCATCCCTCTACAAACTCTTCCCTGAGAGAGCAGATGAACTCCTTCAGAAGACAGAGGAATTCGCTAAGATTCGTCTCGAGTCTTACAAGAAACTCGCAGGCAAATAATATTGTCCAATGTTGCGCGAAAGCGTAACCGGACAGTTACAAATAATTCATCCCGGAGTCCGACAAGGATTCCGGGGTGTTTTTTTACATGGTCTCTGAATACAAAAAAACGGCAGGACCAATGCCTGCCGGTTTAAATATCGTTAAAAGTGTGTTATTTGCACCACTTGTCGAGCCAGTCGAAATACTCACGGTGCCAGAACAGCGCGTTCTGAGGTTTGGTAACCCAGTGGCACTCATCAGTGAAGATGACAAGCTTAGATGGAACACCCATCATCTGAGCGGCATTGAAAGCAGCCATTCCCTGGTCATAAGGAATACGGAAGTCCATGCAGCCGTGGATGCAGAGGATAGGAGTATGCCACTTCGTAACATTCTCAGCTGGACTGTGTGAATAATGCCACTGAGCCTTTGCCCTTGAACTCCAAGGAGAACCAGCCTGCTGGATACCGCCGAAAGTGATGCCGTCACCTGCAGGGCCAGTCTGTCCAGGGGTGTATGAGTACTCGGTCAGACCACCATTGTCCCAGTTGCAGAACCACATCTCCTCAGTCTCGTAATACATGTATTTCTCATCGAAGATACCAGCATGGGCGATGAAGCAATCGAAGGTATTCTCATGGACACCGGCCAGATAATATACAGAATAACCGCCATAACTTGCGCCGCAGGCAGCCATCTTGTCAATGTAAGGCTCAGCTTTCAGCTCACGCGCCGCTGCAAGGTAATCCTGGATGTTCTGTCCTGAATAATCTCCGGAAATCTGCTCGCACCACTCCTGCCCGAATGCGGTTGTGCCGCGTCTGTTAGGAAGAACTACAACGTAGCCCTGGGAAGCCATCAGACGGTAATTCCATCTATAAGACCATGACTGGCTGAGAGTTCCCTGAGGACCTCCGAGACAGATGAGGATAGAAGGATATGTTTTGGTCTCGTCGAACTGAGGAGGATAAAGAACCCATGTGAGCATGTCTTTGCCGTCAGTGGTACGGACCATCCTCGCTTCTGTCTTATGGCTGGCAAGTCTGGAAAGAATGTGCTCATTCTCATGAGAAATCTGCTCGGAAGCGCCGTCAGCTTCATTGACACAGACGAGCTCTGTAGGGTAGTCCATACAGCACCAGCTTGCTAGAAGTTTAGTGCTTCCGTCCTCGCTCTTGACAACGGCGAAAGGAGAATCATAGTCATTCCACTGGTTCTCTTTGGTAATGCGGGTGATTCCGCCATTGAGACCGGCCTTGAAAATGCCCTGGAGGCCCTCAGAAAGGGCATTGAAATAAACGTGCTCTGAATCATCAGCCCAGACTGGACCGGCAGCATTGTACTTGAAATCTGCTGTCAGGTCACGGATGTTGCTGATTTCGCCATTGTTGAAGTCGGCAGCTATGAGACGGTTCTTGTCAGCCTCGTAGCTGTCACGGGCCATGCTCAGCCAAACTAGCTTCTTTCCGTCGGGGCTCCATACCGGATTAGTGTCATAACCGCCGCCCATAGGGATTACAGTGCAGGTACCGTCAGCTACATTGTATATGTAAATCTCAGTATTGGTGCTGAAAGCATACTCTTTGCCGCTCTTCTTCTTGCAGGAATAAGCGATATACTTTCCGTCCGGAGACCAGTCAAGCTGCTCGAGACCGCCGTGAGGCTCTGTTGGGAGCTCGTAAAGCTTCTCCTCATTTGCAAGAATGTCAATGCTGTTGTCCGGGGTAATCTCGCTTCCGAGTTTTGCGACAAAAGTGTGAGGCAGTTCAGTTACCCAATGATCCCAATGTCTATACATCAGATCTTCAGCAACATACGCGTCAGCCTTGTCAAGTTTTGGATCTGAATCCTTGGCTGTCTTCACGTCACTCTTGACATAGCTGAAATACATCAGACTCTTCTCGTCAGGAGAGAGTTTGAACTCGCCGATGCCATTTGGAACATTGCTGAGCTGTGTCCTCTTCACAAGTTTAGGATTGTCGCCGGAAAGACCACGTACCGTAGCCTTCCAGATCTGTCCGCCCTGGATATAGGTGATGGTATTTCCATTTGTCCAGCGGGCGCAGCTGATACTCTTTCCGTCTTTGGTAAGCTGACGGTGAGAGGTTCCGTCAACATTGGCAACAAACAAGTTGCGGCAAGTGCGGTTGTCCTCGATGGAAGTGTAGCTGACTCCGTAGAGAATGGTCTTTCCGTCAGGAGACAACTGCGGATCCGAAAGCCTGCCGAAAGAAAGCAGGACCTCAGGAGTCATCTTCCCGTCGGTAATTTCAATGTCAGACGGCCCGATATACTCTGCCGCCTCTTTTTCACAATTACAGTTCATTGCTAGTAAAGCGCTGATTGTCAAGGCGGCAAGACCGCCCGAGCTGATTAAACTTTTCATTGTATTATATTGGTTTTGGTTATTAACTAATCTTGCTGTAGTCTGGTTTCTGATACTTGTCCTTCCTCATCTCCAGAGCCAGAGGCCTGTTTGCCGGCATTGACAAGTCCGGATCCTTTTTCAGGATACTGTCGGCGTAAGCCCTTGCGTCAGAGAGGATTGCTCCGTCTTTTGCCAATGATGCGATGGACAGTTCTATCGGAAGTCCGCTCTGTTGGGTGCCCTCCATGTCGCCGGGACCTCTCATCTTCATGTCCTCCTCCGCAAGAACGAAACCATCCTCGGTCTGGCAGAGAAGGTCAATGCGTTTCCTGGATTCCTCGCTCAGTTTGTCCCCGCGTACCAGAATGCAGTACGAATCTCCTCCGCCACGTCCGACCCTGCCCCGCAACTGGTGCAGCTGGCTGAGTCCGAACCTTTCGGGACTTTCGATGACCATGACCGTGGCATTGGGAACATCCACACCCACCTCGATTACTGTAGTGGAAACCAGAATGTTGGCCCTGCCTGCAGCAAAAGCGTTCATGTTGAAGGCCTTGTCCTCGTCGCTCTGCTGTCCGTGGACGATGGCCACCTTATACGGCGGATATGGAAAAGCAGCTACAATTTCCTCGTATCCGCTCTCCAGATTCTTGTAGTCCACTTTTTCATTGATGAAAATCATCGGATAGACGACATATGCCTGATGCCCCTTGGCGATCTGCTCCTTCATGAAATTGTAGAGCTGGAGTTTCTGCCGTTCGGTAATCTGTATGGTCTGAATCGGCTTCCTGCCTGGAGGCATCTCGTCGATGACAGAGACGTCCAAGTCGCCGTACAGTGTCATCGCCAATGTCCTCGGAATCGGCGTGGCCGTCATGACCAGGATATGCGGAGCAATACCGCAACTGGCTTTCTTCCAGAGCTTTGACCTCTGATCGACACCGAATCTGTGCTGTTCGTCAATGATAGCGAGTCCGAGATTACTGAAAACCACATTGTCTTCTATCAATGCATGTGTACCGACTATTATACCTGTCTTGCCGGACGCCAGATCTTCGAGAATCGTACGGCGCTCGGCAGTCTTCGTTGTGCCGGTAAGCACGGCAACATTGACCCCGGTCCCCTCGAGATATTTGCACATGTTCTTATAGTGCTGGCGTGCAAGCACTTCGGTAGGAGCCATGATGCATGACTGGTAGCCGTTTCCGTAGGCAATCAGAGCAGAGAGCACCGCCACCATTGTCTTTCCTGAACCGACATCGCCCTGAAGCAGGCGGTTCATCTGTTTGCCGCTCATCATGTCAGCCCGGATTTCCTTGATGACCCTCTTCTGTGCACCGGTAAGGTCGTAGGGGAGAGACTTGTAGCAGATGTTGAAAGCATCGCCTACCTTGTTCATCATCAGACCTTTGGCATTGCGGCTGCGGATATATTTCTGTTTCAGTAGCGACAGCTGGAGGAGGAACAGTTCCTCGAATTTCAGCCGGTATTCGGCCTTCTTCAGCGAATTGATGTCCTTCGGGAAATGTATGTTTGTCAATGCAAATGCGAGTGGCACCAGTCCTTTCTCCTTGAGTACATATTCCGGAAGAGTCTCCTGGATGGAATTTCCGGCCATCTTCAGGGCTGAAGCCATGATTCTGTTCATGACCTTGCCTGTAATTCCGGCATTTTTCAGTTTCTCGGTCGATGGATACACCCCCGTCATTGTCCCGCCGGGGATACTGTCCTGACCCGGGTCATCTATCTCAGGATGAACCATATTCAGACGGTTGCCGAATAGGGAAGGCTTCCCGAAAAAGATGAAAACCGAACCGACCGTGAGTTTGGAATAAACGTATTTGATTCCTTTGAAAAAGACAAGGTCAATGCTGCCGGACCCGTCGGAAACGACGACGCTGAGCCTGCTTACGGCATTGAATTTGGCCTGTGACGGGTCAATGCTCTTGCCGGTCTTGTCCAGCAGTGAGGCTGAAACGACTTGAGCCCGGATCTGCACAAATGCGTTTCCGGGCTGTATTCCTGCTATCGGCAGAATGCTGCTTCTGTCAATGTATTTGTAAGGATAAAGTCTTAGAAGGTCGCCGGCAGTCCTGATATTCAATTCAGACTCCAGAAGTTGGGCTCTTCTTGGCCCGACTCCCTTAATGAACTGTATTTCAGAATGCGGCTCTGTCTGCATCTCGTGATTGAGTTATTCTGCCCAAGTTTCGCCAGTTGTCAAATTTGATGAACGTTAGTGCGAATTTGAGGGTTGCCACTTGTTCGAAGGCTGAAAGCCCCACGCACTTTGTGTGTGCACGTCACCCTCTCCCTAAATCCCTTCCCTCGGGGACGGGACTTGCCCTCGCCCTCTCGGGCTCTATAAGCGGTGTTTCGCCCTCGCGAAACTTGAGTTATTCTATCTGGGGACGTCCCGGTCTTTCCGGACGGCTTTCCTCTACATTTCTTTCCTGCATTTTTCCGGCTTGCAGCCTGTCGTATGCGACCCTATGCTTGTAGATGTCGATCGCGGCATAGATTGATGACATCATTGACATCGGATCCGCTTCGTCTCTTCCCGCCATCGAATATGCTGTTCCGTGGTCCGGTGATGTCCTTACGATCGGTAGTCCTGCAGTGAAGTTCACTCCGTCCTCGAAGTCGAGAGCCTTGAACGGTGCCAGCCCCTGGTCGTGGTACATTGCGAGTGTCGCGTCGAACTTGCTGTAGTTGGCCAGACCGAAGAATCCGTCAGGGGAGTAAGGTCCGAAAGCCATGATTCCTTCATCATTGGCGGCCTTGACTGCCGGTGCGATAACGGTTTCCTCTTCGTCTCCGAGAAGTCCGTCGTCTCCGCAGTGGGGATTCAGTCCGAGTACGGCAATCTTAGGCTTGGTGACACCGAAATCGCGCCTGAGGGAAGCATCCATGATGCGCAGTTTAGTGAGAATCTTCTCTTTGGTGATGCTTGAAGGGACATCCTTGAGAGGAATGTGTCCTGTTACCACGCCGATTTTCAACTGGCTGCTGATCATGAACATAGTCACGTCTTTGGCCCCGAAATACTGTTTCAGGAACTCGGTATGTCCGGTGAATCCGAAACCTGCATTGGTCATAGCCCTCTTGTTTATAGGACCTGTAATCAGCACGTCAATGTCCCCGTTCTTCAGGTCGGCGGCAGCGCATTCCAATGCTGTTATCGCGCATTTTGCTGCCTCTGGAGAAGGCTGTCCCGGTTCGACATAAACATTGTCCGGCAGACAGTTGAGTATGTTGATTTTCTTTGGCTTCGCATCTTTTGCGGAATTGATGACATAGGTGTCAAGCTGCTCCAGATTATGTATGAGTTTGCGGTAGAATCCGAAAATCTTGGATGAACCATAGATAACCGGAGTGAAGGAATCGAGGATTCTGGCGTCTGCCAATGCCTTGATAATCACTTCATATCCGATTCCGTTGCCATCGCCCTGTGTGATGCCCACAGTAAGCTTATTGTTAATCATCGTAAAATTCTTTTTAGTTGTCTTTCAAAGTTACAAAACACTTTTTGTTTTTCCATGTGCAGAAAATACAAAAAGTGCATCTTCCCGTGCAAATCCGAAGGCGAATTCTTGATTCTTACAGAGGAATGTTTGACTTTTAAAGCGTTCTCCTTCTGTCGGGCTCAGCGTCTCCGGAGTTTTCTTTATGCCTTCGTCCGACCAGACCATGTTCATGACGGCGAAGGTGCTCATCGTCTCAGGAGTTTTTTTATGCCTTCGTCTGACCAGACCATGTTCATGACGGCGAAGGTGCTCATCGTCTCAGGAGTTTTCTTCATGCCACGTGTCTTCCTGTCTCTGTTCGAATACTTCAAGGGCGCGCTCCAGACCGCTGTCTGTGACGTGTTCCAGTACTTTTGTTTTCGGCCCTGTTTTTTTTATCGGGTATGTGAATGATTTTCGACCCTCTTGACATATGTCAGTTTTGGTTTTGTGATTATAATATATTGTATGCCAATATGTTACATGCTAGTATAGAGCGAGACGCTCCTGCCAAGACCCCCTTCCGAACCTGCCTCTTGACATTCATCTAGTCGGCTAACTTTCTGATTGCCAATGTGTAACGCCGGATTGCGTTTGTCAAGAGGGTCGAAAATCAAATGGCTTTGTCCCGACGACGTAAACGACTCTGCAGTTTCGTGTTGACTTGTCTTGCAAGCGCGTTTCCGTTTTTCGAGGGACATCGTAATTTGCCGCGGTATCATTCGGCATTATTTGTTTTGGTCAATGCCATACAGGCGTGGCCAGTCACGGAAAAATCATCATCCC
>OQVR01000792.1_pt1 | contig 14123 bp, 12 predicted proteins | sample 1691521 | NCBI WGS metagenome assembly OQVR01 (sample SAMN03418256, study PRJEB22391) | human gut metagenome | biome: human-gut; feature: organic feature; material: feces | host: Homo sapiens | place: Tanzania | collected 2013-01
CGCAGCAAACGCTTCCTTTTACCGCAGCAAAAATACGAAAAAGTTGGTGCAATCGAAAAGTTTTAACGCAATTTATTTCCACATTTTTTGCCTTGTGCACTTTTCTGTGGCGTTCGGCAAGTGGTGTTGGCAAAAAATGGGTAATTTAGAGCTTTTACTTACTTAAAAGCGTTGACCGTATGCACTATTTGTTTTGCCTCTTCGTTTGTGAGTGCTTGGTGGAGTGGTAAACTCAGTTCGGTTGCATGAATGTGCTCGGTTATGGGGTAGCTACGTGTGTTCCACTCGGCATAGCATGCTTGTTTATGGGGTGGAATGGGGTAGTGTATCATGGTTTGAATGCCCTGTTCTTGCAAAAAGCTTTGCAACTCGTCACGACGTTCGCACAATATGGGGAATATGTGGTATACGTTTTCGGCATCGGGCAACTGCTTGGGCAGTTTAACGAGCGGATTATTGATGTGCTTGTAATAGTAGGCGGCTAATTCTTGGCGTCTACGATTGTCGGCATCAAGATAGCGTAGTTTAATGCTGAGCAGTGCCGCATCCATCTCCGACATGCGACTATTGAGTCCTGCATAGCGAAACACGTATTTGCGTTCGCTGCCATAGTTTCCTAATGCGCGTATGATGTTTGCTAATTGTGCATCATTAGTAGTAACAGCACCTGCATCGCCAAAAGCGCCAAGGTTTTTTCCAGGATAAAAGCTATGAGCTGCAGCGTCGCCCAATGCTCCCGTACGACGTTGGTTCCATTGGCAACCGTGGCTTTGTGCATTATCTTCAAGCAAAAGTAGGTTATGACGCTGACAAATGTCTACCAATTCGTCATTACATGCCAAACGCCCATAAAGATGCACGGTAAGCACAGCACGTGTGCGAGATGTAATAACCTCTTCTATGCGTGTAGTGTCTATTTCAAGCGTGTCGAGTTGGGGTTCTACCATTACAGGCACAAGATTGTTGTCTGTGATGGCTAAAATGGTAGCAATATAAGTGTTCGCAGGCACAATTATTTCGTCGCCATCAGTCATGCGCCCTAACTCCTTGTAGGCACGCAACATCAGTCTCAAAGCATCTAAACCATTTGCCACACCCACACAGTGCTCTGTGCCAATGTAGTGGGCATATTGTTGTTCAAAGGCTTCGGTTTCATTGCCCAACAGATACCAACCGCTGTCTATCACGCGGTGTGCAGCAGCTTGATATTCGGCTGCATGTTGGGCTGTAATGGCTTGTATATCAAGATATTTTATCATTATTTGAAAAATGCCTTACGAATTGCATCCTATTATTGAATACCTACTTAAAACGCCTATTCTTTTACTCGCGCTATAATATTCGTGTAATACCATACGGCAGCCTGTGCCATTTGGTCTTTTACAGCGTCAAGATACTTTCGTGCGGTTTCCTGTCCGCAAATTTCGAGGTGCCGTTCGGGGTAGCGTCCTCTTTGGTCGCCACTGGCGACTTGCACGATGCAAAATGAGCGGTCGGTGCCATGAGTCGCCACAAAGCCCTCGCGTGCCTCGCATTGCGCCACGGCTGCCTTAAAGTTCTCGGGTGTGGTCGGCACAACTTGCAACACGCACCAATTGAGGACTTTTTTCTCTCCAATGAAGAGTATGATGATAAAAAGTTAGAAAATACGAATGTTCATCACATCAGCAACTCAACTGTAAACATCAACAGTAGCCCTGATGTATTGATGGGTGTCATCAACAACCAAAAGGCGATGCTCGACCAACAGGCAGAGCAGATTCGATGGCTGCGTGACCAAGTTCAACTTCTAACAAAAAACTACGTACAGCAATAAAAAAGACTTTTCCACCCTCTTATTTCATGTAGCAACTGACTAATATGCAGGCATTTGCACCTGAAATAAGGGAGCGAAAAATCGGTATATAATGTCAAAAGCATCAGATATCGCATATTGATTATCAATAAGTTATAGGAAGGGAATGGAGGCAATGCTGTCCAGTAATCCCGACTCACCTATAAAATCGGAGCTTATGAAGTTCAAAGACATTTTTTACCTTCAAAAGAAAGACCGACAAGCTCTCCTCACCCTGCTTGCCATTATGATTGTGTGTGTTTCTCTCACGTTCCTGATTCAGGAAAAGCAGAACGATGCTCCTGTGACTTCCCAACTAGACTCCACAAACAGCAATCAAGAGAAAGATGCATCATCTGCAAAAATCCATCACGCCTCCAAATCTCATCCTTTATACAGCAAAGAAGAAGGTATGGTGCACGAACTCTTCCCTTTTGATCCCAATACGGCTAGCGCTGAGGATTTCGAGCGGCTGGGATTAGAAAGCTGGCAAGCCAGAAGCATCATCCGTTTCCGGGAGAAAGGCGGCATCTTCTCCCGCCCATCCGATTTCGCCCGGGTCTATGGCATCACCAAGAGAACCTACGAAGTACTGTTGCCGTTTATCCAGATAGCCGACGATTACAAGCCTGCGGCTGATTTCTACGGAAAAGAAGGATATGGAAGAAGCGGAAGGCGCAATACACCTTATTATAATAATAGAAGAAACGATGATACCAAGGTTTATAGTTATCCACATAAGCTGAGAGCCAACGAGCATATCGAAATCAATGGTGCCGATACGACGCTGCTGATGAAGATTCCCGGTATAGGCAGTTACTATGCCAGCCGCATCGTAAGATACAGAGAACGGCTGGGAGGATTTGCATCTGCCCAACAGTTGGAAGAGATCGATGGATTGCCCGAATCTTCCATTGCCTATATCAAGATTGACGAGCAGCAAATCCGCAAGATGAATCTCAACAAGTTAACGCTCAACCAGCTCAAGAAGCATCCCTATCTCAACTTCTATCAAGCCAAGGAAATCTGTGATTATCGCAGGCTGAAAGGTCCACTGCATAGTATAGAAGACCTCAAACTGCTGAAGGATTTCCCACCAGACGAAATAGAAAGGTTGAAACCCTACATCTGTTTCTAGCTATCCGGCAAGACCTGCATATAAAAAGTAAGGGCAAAAGCATCGTACCCTATTGGCGTACGGTGCTTTTGCCCTTACAAGACTATATGTGAGGAACTAAATGATTCCAAACTGATGCAGGAAGATCAGGAAGATGCAGATAGGACAGATGAATCGGATGGTAAAGAGGAAGACAGGAAAAAGCTTTCCACTTACCGTATTCCAGTTGGTGAATTCATCACGTACAATCTTCTTTGGTACATACCAGCCCAGGAACAGGCAGGTGATGAACGAAGACAACGGCATCAGAAACTGCGCCGTCAAATTATCACAGTTGGAGAGGAAATCCTTACCGAAGAAGCCCAATCCCTCTACCGCTCCCTGAGAAAGGGAACAGAATACTGCGATAATACCACAGACTATCGTCTCAACCCAGGCTCCCTTCGCACGACTTACCTTGCCCTCTTCATAAATAAAGGCGGTACCAATCTCGTGCATCGAGATGGTAGAGGTAAGAGCAGCCAACACCAACAAGCCATAGAACAATACAGAGATGATGTAACTAACCACCGGCATATTGCCAAAAGCCTGCAGGAAAACATTAGGCAGGGTGATGAAGATAAGCGACGGACCACTATCCGGCTGAACTCCCACAGAGAAAGCTGCAGGGAAGATCATCAATCCTGCCAATACGGCGATGAGCGTATCGATGGTTACAATCTGAGTAGCTGATTTCAGAAGATTCGTCTGTCGGTTGAAGTAAGAAGCGTAGGTGCAAAGACATGCCGTACCCATACTCAGCGAGAAGAAAGCCTGTCCCAAAGCCTCGAGCAGCACATTCTCATCTACCTTGCTGAAATCTGGCTTCAGCAGGAACTCCACTCCCTTCATCGCTCCCGGCAATGAGCAGGAAGCAATCACGATGACCACCAACAGGATGAAAAGCAGCGGCATCAAGATCTTGGATGCCTTTTCAATACCATTGCGAACACCGCGAACCACCACCATGTGGGTGAGCAGGATAAAGCCTAATGCCCACAATACAGGACGAATCGGATCGGATGCGAAGGTCTGGAAATAACTCTTCACATACTCAGGATCGCCATGCACGCCACCAATGAAGCTGGCATAGAGATACTGCAAGCACCAGCCTGCCACTACGGAATAAAATCCGAAGATGATCATGGAAGTGATGATGCCCATCAATCCCAAGGCACCCCACGCCTTATGCTTACCCAAATTGGTATAAGCACGGGCTGCATTGGATGCAGAATGACGACCGATGATAAATTCGCTCAGCATACCCGGCAAACCCAGCAGAATGATGCAGACTAAATAAATCAGGATGAAGGCTGCGCCACCATTCTGACCAGTCATATATGGGAAACGCCAAATGTTTCCCAATCCTACAGCAGATCCCGCCGTGGCGAGAATAATGCCTAACTTGCTTCCGAAATTTCCTCTTGTTTCCATTATGTTAATGTTAAATGTGTAGGATCTATGTTTATTGAAGAACTACACCTTATTATATATACCTTACGTCCAAACTCCGATTATCACAAAACTCCAAACTGGTTTAAGAACACCAGCAAGATGAGGATTGGGCACACGAACTTAATCAGGAAGAAATAGATGCCAAAGAGGCGACCCTTCAAGGTTCCCCAGTTGGTAAACTCATCCTTTAAAATCTTCTTTGGTACATACCATCCCAGGAACAGACAGGTAAGCAAGCCTCCCATTGGAAGGAAAATCTGTCCGGTGATGAAATCAAACCAATCGAAAAGCGTCTTGCCCAACCAGGAAAGCTTATCGGTAGCTCCCAATGAGAACGAACAGAATGTACCAATGATGGCACAGGAGATGGTTACAATCCAAGCACCCTTCTTACGGTCGATCTTCAACTCCTCGTAGAAGAACGAAGTATTCACCTCGTGCAGCGACATCAGAGAGGTCAATGCTGCCACTGACAGAAGTACATAGAACAGCAGGGAGATAATCCATCCCAATACAGGAAGTGCCGCAAACGCCTTGTTGAAGACATTCGGCAAAGTGATGAAGATGAGTGACGGACCACTATCCGGCGAAATACCAACAGAAAAGGCTGCAGGGAAAATCATCAGACCCGCCAATACTGCAACCATCAAGTCGATGACTGAAATCTGCAATGCCGACTTAAAGAGATTGGTCTGGCGACTGAAATAAGATGCATAGGTACAGATGCAACCCATACCGATACTCATAGAATAGAACGACTGTCCCAAGGCATTAAGGAACACATTGCGATCTACCTTTCCAAAATCAGGCTTGAGCAGGAACTCGACACCCTTGCCCGCATCAGGCAACAGGCAGGAAGCCACAACGATGATGAGCAGCAGGATGAAAAGCAGCGGCATCATCACCTTGGATGCCTTTTCGATACCGCCACGAACACCATGGATAATCACGAAATGACAAATCAGGAAAATAACCACCGTCCACAATACAGGACGGAACGGATCGGCAGCAAACTCCTGGAAATACTGAGTCACATAATTGGCATCACCATGCAGTTCGCCTATGATGCTGGCATACACGTACTGAAGGCACCAACCCGAAACCACGGCATAGTAACCCGTAATCAGGAAACCCGTGAGCACTCCCAGAAATCCCACCCACTTCCAGGCTGTGCCATTGGCAAGCTTGGCGTAGGCGCGAGCTGTATTGGAAGCACCATGGCGACCGATGATAAACTCCGAAATCATACAAGGGATGCCCAACAGGAGTACGCATCCGATGTAAACCAAGATAAAGGCTGCGCCACCTTCCTGACCAGCCATATAAGGGAAGCGCCATACGTTACCCAAACCTACGGCACCACCAGCGGTAGCAAGAATCATTCCCAACTTACTACCAAAACTACCTCTATTTGAATCTGCCATTTCGTTTACTTTCTCCTTATTATTTTTTTAATCCTTATTATTTCTTTTAAAAAACTTAGATTCTTCTTTATTATTTCACATCAAACTCACAGCGCTATTATATCTTTCTTAACGCTTTAGCTCTTTGACGCTGCAAAATTATAAAAAATAATCCAAATAAGCGTATAAATCGAAAGTAAATTATGCAAAATCCTAAATAATTATGCAATTTTATAGCAAATCACGCCATTTACAGAATGGATTTGTCAAAAGATGCGAATTATAGAAGCGTTTGTCTCCTGTAACTTCGCGATCGATGAAATCCGGTTTCTCGTAAGTTTCGGTCTCGCTTTCCAGTTCAACCTCCGCCATTACCAAGCCATCGTTGTCACCATAAAACTCGTCCACCTCGAAGATATGTCTGCCACTTTTCACGAGATAGCGGCGCTTATCAATCACACCTCCCTGGCAAAGCTGCAGGAGATGCTGCGCCTCGTCCATGGTAATCTCCTTTTCAAACTCATAGCGGGTCATTCCGCCATTCACCGACTTCCCCTTGATGGTAAGGTAAGCCTTGTCGTCTCGGGTGCGAACACGCACCGTAGCCCCTTCAGCCGGAATATATCCCTGCTGGATATGACTACTAGAAAAGGCGGCGCTTTTGTAAGCGTCGCCCTTCTTGACGAGGAATTTTCTTTCTATTTCCAATCCACTCATTTCTTACTCATTTTATGCGATAGAAGCTATTAAGCAATAGAAGCTGCATAGATGGCAAAGAGAGCACCCAGTGCTATCAAAGAGATGAAAATCCACTTTACTACTTTCTCGCCCTTAGCTGCCTGCTTCTTCTGGTAAGCCTCATGCTTGGCTCTTCTTAAATCTTTATTTCCACTCATAGTTATTTTATTTTTAGGTTGTTATAATTCTATTGTTCGTCGTCGGTAGTTGGGAACTCCATCAGGTATGCCTTGATGAAATCATCGATCTTGCCGTCCATCACGCCATCCACATCAGAGGTCTGATAGTTGGTACGATGGTCTTTCACACGACGGTCGTCGAAGACATAGCTTCTAATCTGGCTTCCCCACTCTATCTTCTTCTTGCCTGCCTCAATCTTCGCCTTGGCTTCGAGGCGCTTCTTCATGGCGCGGTCGTAGAGTTGACTCTTCAAGAGCAACAATGCCTTGGCACGATTCTTCGGCTGGTCGCGGGTCTCGGTGTTCTCGATGAGGATTTCTTCCTCCTCGCCCGTATCAGGATCTGTGTACCAATAACGCAGACGGACACCCGACTCCACCTTATTTACATTCTGACCACCGGCACCACTCGAACGGAAAGTATCCCAGGAGAGCTTGGCAGGATCTACATACACCTCGATGGTATCATCCACCAGCGGAGTAACAAAGACACTGGCAAAACTGGTCATTCGCTTGCCCTGAGCATTGAAAGGAGATACACGCACCAGACGATGCACACCATTCTCGCTCTTCAGATAACCATAGGCAAACTCGCCGCCCTCGATGGTCATCGTCACGCTCTTGATACCAGCCTCATCGCCTTCCTGCATATCGGTGATGGTTACCTTGTAGCCATGAGCCTCAGCCCAGCGCATATACATACGCATCAGCATCTGTGCCCAGTCCTGGCTTTCTGTACCACCGGCACCGGAATTAATCTTGAGCACGCAGTCCATCGGGTCTTCCTTCTGGCGAAGCATGTTCTTCAACTCCAGGTCTTCGATGGCTTTGATCGCCTTGGCATAATCGGCATCCACCTCTTCCTCGGTTACCATTTCGTCTTTATAGAAATCGAAGGCAAGCTGCAGCTCATCGGCATAAAGACGTACAGTCTTATAACCGTCGAGCCATTTCTGGATGCCCTTCACCTTCTTCATCTGCTCCTGTGCATACTTCGGGTCTTCCCAAAAGTCTGGAGCCTGGGTGCGGAGCTGCTCCTCTTCGAATTCTACTTTCTTCTGGTCTATATTGAGATAGCGATGCAGAGCGTCGGCTCTGTCCATCACATCCTTCAACTGGTCAGCTGTAATCATTAACTCTTAACTATAAACGTTTAACTTTAAACTTTATGATTACTCCTCATACATCTTGTCAATCTCCGCCTTGTAATTCTTGTTGATGATAGGGCGGCGAATCTTCAAGGTATTGGTCAACTCACCCGACTCCATAGAGAAGTGGTGAGCCAGGAGAGTGATGCGTTTGATCTGCTCATAATAAGCCAGATGCTGCTGGAGAATCTGAATACGGTCCATCAGCATCTTCTGCACCTTCTCGTTGGCACACAGGTCCTCACGGCAAGTGAAGGCGATGTGATGCTCACGTGCCCAATCCTCCACAAGACGGAACTCAGGCACAACGAGGGCTGATACAAACTTGCGCTGGTCGGCAATCACAGCCACCTGATCGATGAACTTATCTACCAGAAGCAGAGATTCTACCTGCTGCGGAGCGATATACTTACCATTCGATGTCTTGAACAGGTCCTTGATACGCTCAGTCAGATAAAGCTCGCCATCCTTCATGTAGCCGGCATCTCCCGTATGGAAGAATCCATCCTTATCGAATGCCTTCGCATTGGTGGTATCACGATGGTAATAGCCCGGAGTGATGGTAGGACCTTTGAGAAGCACCTCATTATCCTCACCTATCTTAATCTGAATGCAGGAGATAGGACGACCCACCGAACCCAGACTGCGCTTCTTGTCAGGATGATCGCAAGATACGGTGGCGAGACTCTCGGTCAAACCATAACCCACCACCATATTGATACCCACGGAGTGTACAAACTCCTCAACCTCAGGACTTACATAAGCACCTGCTGTAGGGAAGATATTCGGATTCTCCAAGCCCAACTGCTTGCGAACCATACTCAGAATGGTCTTGTTGATAATCTTATATTCCAACTCCAAAGCCAAAGGAGGGCGCTTGCAGTTGGCAAGATATTCCATATTGCGCTTCTTTCCCACAGCCAAGGCATGATAGAAGAGTTTCTTCTGGAGAGGACCTGCATCGTCCATCTTAGCCTTCACGGCGATGTAAACCTTCTCCCAGAAACGTGGCACACTACACATACAGGTAGGATGCATTTCACGCATACTCTCCTGAATCTCATGAGGGTAAGTGTTGATGATGAGCTGGGCTCCTTCGCTCAAGCAGAGATACGCCCATCCACGCTCAAAGATATGAGTGAATGGAAGGAAATCAATGACACGATCCTTTTCGGTAACAGGCACGCACTCATTGTTTGCCTTCAATGCAGCTGCATACTGACTGTATTTCAGCATCACGCCCTTACTGTCACCCGTTGTACCACTGGTATAGAGGATGTTAGCCAAATCATCCATACTAGCCTGCTTGTAGAGTTCCTCCACTTCTGTCTGACGAGGAAGATTCTCACCCAACTTCAGGAAGTCCTTATAATAGAGGGCAGCTGGGTCGTGGGTACTGATGCGCACGCTGGAATCGAAGATGATGATACGCTCCAGGGATGGACAGAGGGCAAAGATACGGTGAGCCTTGTCATACTGCTCCTGTTCGCCTACAAAGAGGAAGCGAATCTGCGCATCATTAATCATATATTGAATCTGCTGCTCGCTGCTGTTGGCATAGAAAGGCACAGAGGTAACTCTGATGCCGTATGCACCGAAGTCGGTGTACAGATAATGCACACAGTTCTGCGAGAAGACAGCAATTTTATCAAGAGGTTTAGCCCCAAGATTCAGGAGGGCATTGCTCACTTGTTTCACTCTTAAGGAAAAGAGGTTGAATGAAACCGATTGCCACTGGTCGCTGCCAAACTTTCTGAAAGTTAAAGCAGTTTTCTCTCCCCATTTCTTGGCGAGATCATGTACCAGTACCGAAAGATGACTATTAATCTGCATAAGCTTATATTTATATTCTGATGCAAAGATAATAGAATTTGTTAAGAACACAAAATAAAAAGATATTTTTTCCACTTTATCTGCTCTTTTTTTCGTATCTTTGCCCTCGAAACAATAAAAAGGGAGATTATGATGACACAAGAAGAATATGTAAGTGATGCCGTGGATTTGCTGAAAAAGCTCATCTCCACCCCATCTGTAAGTAGAAACGAGAAGGAGGCTGCCGACATCATGGAGCAGACCATCCGCAGTTATGGCTTTGAACCTCATCGTGAGGCGAACAACATCTGGATTATCGACCCTCATTACGATGAGAGCCGACCAACCCTGCTGCTCAATGCTCACATCGATACCGTGAAGCCTGTGGCTTCATGGACACGCAACCCGTTTTCACCGGATGTTGAAGAGGGTGTACTTTACGGTTTGGGCAGCAACGATTGCGGCGGCGGACTCTGTTCGCTCCTCCAGATATTTAGAATGCTGACCGCAAAGCCTCAGCAGTATAATCTTATCTATCTGGCATCCGCCGAAGAAGAGGTGTCGGGAAAGGATGGCATTACCCGTGCCCTGCCTTTGCTTCCACATATCGACCTTGCCATCGTAGGTGAACCTACGGGCATGAACCCGGCTGTTGCCGAAAAGGGACTGATGGTGCTGGATGTGATTGCTCACGGAAAGAGCGGTCATGCTGCCCGCAACGAGGGAGTAAACGCTATCTACGAGGCATTGGATGATATGCGATGGATTCGTGACTATAAGTTTGAGAAGGTAAGCGAGTTCCTGGGACCTACCAAGATGACGCTTACCGTAGTGAATGCCGGAACCCAGCACAATGTGATTCCGGATAAGTGTACGATGCTTGTGGATATCCGCACCAACGAGTTTTACGACAACGAGGAGGTTTACGAGTTTATCTGCCAGCACCTGAAGAGCGAGGTCAAGGCCCACAGTTTCCGCCTGAAGTCATCCCGCATCGACCCAGCGCATCCTCTTATCAGGAAATGTGTAGCGATGGACATGAAGCCATTCGGCAGTCCTACCCTCAGCGACCAGGCTCTGATGCACTTCCCTTCGTTCAAACTGGGTCCTGGCGAATCTTCCCGCTCCCATTCAGCTGATGAATTCATCAAAATAAGCGAGATAGCTGATGCTATCGCCAAATACAAAGAGCTCTTAGATGGCGCTGCCATCTAAGAGCTCTGCTCAATTCATCTATATTATATATATGTTTACCTGCAGAATTACTTCACTACCTGTTTAGTAGAGGCATTCTTGCCATTAATAGGAGTACCGGCAGTACCATCGTTGATAAAGAACTTAGCCTTGAGATATGCCGTAGGAATCTGAACCTTATACCAACCAGTCTTACCATTATGAGAAGCAGATGCATCGAAAGTCATCTTGACTCCTGGCCATGCAGCAGAAGAGGTTGTGCCATTATAGAAGTAGCAATAAACATTCTCCCATTTAGAAGCGTTGTCGAAATAAACATACTCTGGGTCTGCTATCACCTCGTCATGCACCTTGGTCACAGTAGAACTATATGTTCCGTCAACATAGTAGCCGTGATTGACAAACTCAACATCATTTGATACCAATTTATTTCCATTACCATCGAGGAAGATGATGTGAGAAGGAACAGTTGTCTCTGGACCATCATAAGTCCACTTGAAGACATTCTTGCCTGCAGCATTCTTGCCTGCAGGAGTCAACTTTGTATTGATAGCATCATTCCATGCACCAGCATACTCAATTACAGGACTAACCTTGCCATTCCATACATAAACTGCTGCAGCAGCGCTTGATGTCTCCAAGAAGCAGGAGATTTCATCCGCCTTATCGAGTTCAGGAACATAAGCCTTCACTTTCTTATAAGTTACAGAACCTGTTTCTGTCTTGCCCGCCTTATCGGTTGCACCCCAAGTGATAGTAACATTCTTACCATAGGCTACATCAGCACCTACAGTAAACTGCTTGGCTGCTGTAAAGGTCTCCTTCTCACCGCCATTCACCTGAATCCAGGCAGAAGTAGCATTCAAAGGAGTAGCTGTCACGGTGAGCGTCTCATCAGAGAAGGCTGTACCATCAGCAGGATCGAAAAGAACCTCAGGAGTCAGCACAACAGGACCAGCATTATAGATGACAGCAATACCCGACTCTCCAACATGACCAGAGATAGTAGAAGCATTTACGGTGAAAGCACCACCACTTACCATATCCTTATAAGTACCAGACTTGAGCCACTTGCCGTCGCCAGCACCATTGGCTACAGTCACGTCACGGTCAGAACCACTTCCCAATACGATAATAGCGCCACTCTTACGAACCTGAGCACAAACGCCATTACCTTTTACATAATAGTTTGGCTCGCCGGCACAAACGTTGTGCATGTAGTTTACCTGAGCTACTTCAGCATCTTTGAAGTGAACACTTCCCTTATCACCAAATCTGATATCATTCTTTGCCTTCTGAGCAGGACGGGAGAAATAAAGAGCGGTAGCTCCATTGTTACCTGCTACGACTGCATACGCACGGTCGATAACATTCTGGCTTTTATTCTTTGACTCACCACCATCGTTGGCATAAGTATCATGGCTTTCACCCCAATAAACCAACTTTTCTGTCTTTGCATTTCTCTGATTGAAATTGCCAACAGATTCGTTGATAGAACCACCGGCGAAAGAATTGGCAAAACCGTTACCATAACCATTATCGGTAATGCTCATGTAGGTCTGATACTCTGGGAAAAGGACATTATCATTACCACCAGTATTATCAAGGATTTCACCATAGTTGTACATCTCCTGATCCACCACATTCTGCATAAAAGAATCGCCTTCAGAAGGCAAACCGATGTGCTTGATAGCATCCCAACGTACACCATCCACGCCACAGGCCTTCAAATCCTGGATGTATTGTTTGATGATGGCTTGCACAGTAGGATTGTTGGTATCAAGATCTTTCATACCAATCTCGCCATGCGTCACGTCAAAGCGGTCACCCCAATTGATACCATGACCGAGTTGATGATAAAGACCTAGATCCAGCAGGCGTTGAGCCACGTTAGAGTAGTCGGTATGATTGGCTACCACATCCACAATTACCTTGACACCATACTCATGAGCCTTAGCACAGAGAGCCTTCAGGTCAGCTTCAGTACCAAGACCATTACCTATCTTAAAGTCGTATGGACGATAAACATCATACCAAACGGATCCTTTACCTGCTCTTTCGTGAACAGGAGAAGTCTGAACGGCAGTAAAGCCTGCCTTGGCGATATTAGGAATTTCTTCCTGGATATCTGCCAACGTCCAGTCGAAACAATGAAGGATGACACCATCCTGAATATTGTCTTTAAGACCATATTTGTTGTCTGCGAAGATATTGGATGCCATGCTGAAGAGCATCACCAACATCAGGAGACCATAGTTTATTGTTTTTTTCATAATCTGCTATTATTTTCTGATGATTACTTTCTTACCATTGTGAATATAGAGTCCAGCTTGAGTAGGCTTCTTGATGCGGATACCAGAGATGGTGTACCAGGCATCATTTGTTGCCTTCTTAACATCAGTCATGGTTGTAGTCTCAATAGCCGTTACAGTACCATTCACATAAACGGTTTCACCTGCAAGATTAGAAGCAGCTGCTCCATTATTAATAACGAAATAACCAGTAAGGAATGCTTGAGGAACTTCTACTGTATAATAACCTTTTTTGCCATTATACTCAGTTTCGTTGTCAAGTGACATTTTCATACCTGGCCATTCCTGCGCTGCAGTAGTACCATTGTAAATGTAGCAGTAAACATCCTTAAGATTGGCTGTACTATTGTCGAAGAAAACCATCACCTTGCCAGCAGGACCTTCAATCGTCTTGGTATATTTACCTTCTACGTAATAACCATGATTCTTGAATTCCTGATTACCGCCATTCAGTTTCTGCTCACCATCATGAGTAAAGATAACACCTGTAGGGATTTCAGTACCAGCTGTATATGTCCATTTAAAGACATTCTTGCCATCTTTAGTTCCCACCAAAGTCATGGCATCACCAGGCCACTTAGCAGTAGTAAAATGATCCACCTTGTCATTCCAAGCCCAAATCTTGGCATTGTCATAACTTGTCTCCAAGAACACGGAGATTTCGTTTTCCGTTACCACTGGTGTATAGTCTGCAGCAAATGCTGGAGCTGGAGCCATGAAGGTCATGCTCAGCAGCAATACCAGTGTACAAATCAACGTATAAAATTTCTGCATAAACAAAATGTATTAAGTTTGAATTATAAGATTTCATCGGCAAAAATAAGAATACTTTTTGAAAAGCAGATGAAGAAAAGTTGAATAATTGGCATTAAAAAAAGACAATCGTTTGCAC
>OQVR01000795.1_pt1 | contig 14065 bp, 23 predicted proteins | sample 1691521 | NCBI WGS metagenome assembly OQVR01 (sample SAMN03418256, study PRJEB22391) | human gut metagenome | biome: human-gut; feature: organic feature; material: feces | host: Homo sapiens | place: Tanzania | collected 2013-01
AATATAAAATTATGTAAACAAAAAGACCACCTCAGATGAGGTGGAGAATTAATAAAGAGATTTATTAAGATAAGGAATAACAATATTTTTAATATTTTGGTTTTCAAAAAATAGTCTACCGTAATTGATAATGATGGCATAATGATTTAAAAAATGGAGATGTACGACATTTTACTAATATAGTAGACTCATCATGGTCGTTAGGATCTATTGAAAATGCAATAGGACAATTATAGTCATAATTTGAAGAAATATAAATAGCTGAATTTTTATAATCAATCCAAACGCCAAATTTTTTATTATTAATAGATAAAATAAAGAAAAATTTAGAATATTTAGATTTTTTAGAAATAAAACTTTTATTATCTCTTAAAAAATTATTATCAATAGAATAATTGGCATATTGTGAATTTTCAATTAATTGACCAAAACGAGTTTTTTTCTTAACTTCTCTGTATGCAGAATTTTTTGCATAATATATCAAAATTAATGGTTGACCATTTGAGTCTTTTTTAGGAATAGAAAATTCAGAATTATATGGTAAATGAATATTAAAAAAATCAAAATAAGGATTAGTAATTGAAATAGCATTAGCAAGCAAAAGAACTCTTATATTACGTAAACGTGCAATAGTTTCAATAATATCAAGAAATTGAATAACTTCATTTTGTAAATAGTGATATGAACCCTTATCAATTAAAAATTCATCAAAAATGATAGTGTCAACATTTTCAAAAGATGAAGATTTAAGAATATTAGCTGTTGAAAGAGGAATAGCAAAACCTGCAACTTTTTTATTTATAAACATAGTATCAGATTTATTAGAAAAAGCGACATTTTTAAAAGAATTATCGTTTTTTATTTGATCAAAAAAGATAGGGACATTATTTTTCATCATAGCTTGTTGAAGTTCTGTTTTATATCTTCTAATATATACAAATTGCTTATTCTTTTTTAAAAAGTGATTTGCAACAAATTTTTTAGAACCGTAAGATTTTCCAAGACCGTCTTTCAGAAAGAATAAAATTTAAAAGTGCATTATAACTTAAAATTTTATTAAAATTTAAAAAAATAGAATTATCCATATAACCTCCAAAATAAGAGATAGACAAAATATTATTTTATTTCTAGTTCATCAAACTAAAATTAATATAATCGCTCTTCACGACGATGACTTATATTAATAAGAAATAAATTAAATAATAAAAATCTATCTCAGAAATTAAGTATGTAAACTAAATGTTTACAATAATATTATAACATAAATTAAAAAAGAAGTCAATAAAATATTAAAAAATATATAAAAAGTATTGACAATGGAAAAAATATGTGTTATAATTGATATAGAAAATAAATAATAAATCTATATAAAAAACATAAAAAATATTAAAAATTTATATAAAAACTATTGACAAATTAAAAAATAAATGTTATAATAAATACAGAAAGTAAATAAAGAAAGGAAGTAATTAAAATGAAAGAATTAGTAAAAGGGAATTTAAAAATAATTGAAACAGAGGTAACAGCATATGGAAGAATATTTAAAAATTATGAATTAAAGAAACAAACAAAAAATGGAATATGGAGAAGGATAAAAGTAGGAAATTTAGGAAGAAGTACATTAGAAGAACAATTAAATTATGAAATTAGGGGGTGTTAATATGAAAAATAGTATAGAAGAAGATATAGAAATAATAGAAAGTATAATTGAAGAATATGAAAACTGTTCTGTAGCAGAAGTAGATATGCAAGTAAATGTAAGTTTTAGAGAAAAACAAAATAATGCATTAAAACATATTTTATCAGATTATAAAAGAGTGTTAAAAGAGAATGAAATATTAAAGGAAGAAAAAGAGCAAGATTGGGAAGAGTGGAATAATTTAGAACAAGGAAGTTATGAAATAGAACAAAATTTGAGAGAAATAATAAATGAGTTACAAAATGAAATAATTGAAAGGAGATATATATAGTGAAAAAAAGGAAAATAAATAAAGAAAAGATAGAAGAAAGAATATTAAATGAAGTAGCAAAAGCAGGAGGCTTTATCGGACTTGGAATGATAATTCAAAGAATAGCAACAGAAGGAATAAGTTGGATAAGCACGATCGGATATTTTGGGTAGTATGAAAGGAGGTGATTAAATGAAAAAAAGATATACAAGAAAAGTAACAACAATTTCAATGACAGACGAATTCAGGGAAAAAGTAGAATATTGGCGAAAGAAAGAAAATTTAACTATGTCTATGTTTATTACACTATGTGTAAATAAATATATAAAAATTTTGGAAGGAGGTGAAAAAAATGAAAATATTTGAAGAACTATCAGAAACACAAGATAAAATAAATGAAATACGACAAGAATTAGATAAAATAGAAGAATTAAACAAAGGTGCAACAATTGTAATAAAAATAAAAGAACATAAAGATGGTACAGAAATTAAAATTTTAAAAGATATTAAAAAAACAACAACAAGAGAAATTGTCGTTGCGAATTTAATTGAATTAGAAATAAAAAATTTATTGGAGGTAAAGGAAGATGGAAAATAAAGAATTAACAATATTTGAAGGAAATACAAAAAATATGTATTGTTCAAAAAAAATTGAAAATGAAGAGGATAAAAAGCAAATGTTTAATGCTTTAGAAAAATGTGACATAAAATTAAATGATATAGTTGGTGAAATAATAACTATAAAAGATATTTATATTGAAGAAAATGAAATAATAGATAAAGAAACAGGAGAAATAAAGAATAAATATCGTACAATATTATTTGATGAAAATGGAAAAACATATGTAACAGGTGCATACGGAATTTATAATGTATTAAAAAAATTAGTAAGTATATATGGAACACCAGACTTTTGGGGAGAAAATGGAATAAAAGCAAAAGTAATAAAAAAAGATATTGGAAACGAAAGACAATCATTGACATTACAATTAATATAAAATAAGTGCAAGTTGTGAAAGCAACTTGCACAAAAATAAAGGAGTTGAAATTTTATGGGGATTAGATATGACAAAAAATTGGAAAATGAAATAAATCGAACAATAAAAAATTTCAATCAAAAAATTTCAAGATTAGAAAAACAAGAAAGACAATTATTACCGAAAAAAATTAGTAAAAAAGAATTGAAAGAAAATGTTGAAAATAGAAGAGAACTACGAAAAAAGTTAAATCAGATGAGAAGATTTAGTGAAAGAGGAGCAGAGAAAATCATAAAAATAGGTACAGATGTAGAAATGACTGTATATGAATATGAAGAAATAAAAAGAAGAGCAATAACAATGAAAAGTAAATTAACAAAAGAAATAAATAGAATGAAAACAGAAAAAGTAAAAATTGGAGGAAGAGAACAAGCAACAACATTTGCTAAAATGGGTGATCAAGTATTTTTGAATATCGTTGAAAGAAGAGAATTATTAAATAAAAATTTAAAAAATATGAATAAAAAACAAATAGAACAATATAAAAAATTATTAGAAAAAAGCGAAACAAATTATAAATATAAAAATACAGTTTTTAAAGATAATTATATAAATATGTTATTAGATAATGGATATTGGATAAATTATGATGCAAAAAAATTAGAAGAGATAAAGAAAACTTTAAAAAACATGAATAGTACTGAATTTGTAAAATTGTTTAATGAAGATAAGCTTGTAAAATCTTTAACAGATTATTATATGATAATGCGAGGTGGAAAAATTGACGTTGAGAATGTTTCTGATGATATAAGATATATTTATGATACAATATATGAAATGCTTGTTGAATAATGAAAAAATTTACAGCTGATTTTGAAACAATAGTATCAGAAACAGAAACAAGAGTTTGGGCATATGCTTTATGCGAAATCGGAAATGCAAGCAATTTTATATATGGAAATAATATTGAAGATTTTATAAATTTTTGTAAAAATAAAAAAGAAAATTATGTCTTATATTTTCATAATTTAAAATTTGATGGAGAATTTATATTTTATTATTTATTGAAGAATGGATATAAATGTATAAAAGATAAAAAAGAAAGAGAAAATAAAACATTTACAACATTAATATCAGATATGGGACAATTTTATTCAATTGAAATATTTTTTGAATGTACAAATTCAAAACATATAAATAAAGTAACAATATATGACTCATTAAAAATACTGAATTTCACTGTCGATAAAATCGCAAAGGATTTTAAATTACCAATTAAAAAATTAGAAATTGACTATAAAAAAGATCGAAAAATTGGACATAAATTAACAGATGAAGAAGTAAAATATATAAAAAATGATGTAGAAATTATGGCAAGAGCTTTAGAAATAATGTTTAATGAAAATTTAACAAAAATGACAATAGGTAGTAATGCGCTTGCAAAATATAAAGAAATAAATAAAAATTTTAATAATTATTTTCCAAAATTAGACTATGAAATCGATAAAGATATAAGAAGGAGTTATAAAGGTGGATTTACTTATCTGAATGAAAAATATAAAGAGAAAAAAGTAGGAAAAGGAACTGTATTTGATGTAAATAGTTTATATCCGTCCGTTATGGTAAATGAAAAGATGCCGTTTCGGAGAGCCAATTTTTTTTGAAGGTGAATATCAAGAAGATAAATTATATGATTTGTATGTAATAAGTTTTAGTTGTATATTTGAAATAAAAGAAAATAAAATACCATCTATTCAGATAAAAAATAATATAGAGTTTATACCAACAGATTATGTAAAGTCTAGTAATGGCGACATAGTAACTTTGTGTTTAACTAATATAGATTTTGAATTATTTAAAAAACAATATAATATATCATATATAAAATTTCATTCAGGGTGGAAATTTAAAAGTGTAAAAGGATTATTTACACAATATATAAAATATTGGACAGAAAGAAAAATACAGAGTAAAAAAGATGAAAATGGATCGATATATTTAATATCAAAATTAATGTTAAATTCATTATACGGAAAATTTGGATTAAATCCTGATGTTCGTGGAAAATATCCTACATTAGACGAAAATGAAATTATACGTTATAAATTTTATGAACAAGAAATTAGAGAAAGTATTTATATTCCTGTTGCGACTTTTATCACAAGTTATGCAAGACGAAAAACAATCGAAACTTCTCAAAAAATTCGTGATTATTCAATGAAAAAATATAAAAAAGACTTGTATGTTTATAGTGATACTGATAGTATACATTGTTTATTTGAAGATGGAAAAGAATTACAAAATATAATCGAAATAGATGACTATCAGTTAGGATATTGGAAAGAAGAATCACATTTTGTAAGACGGAAAATTTTTACGACAAAAATGTTATATTGAGCAAGATGAAAGTGGTGAAATAAATACGACAATCGCAGGTTTGCCGAAAAAAATGAAAAATATTGTAAATTTTGATAATTTTAAAATAGGATTTACGACAGAAAATATTGAAACAGATGTAAAAAAATTAACATTTAAACACGTAAAAGGTGGAGTAGTGCTTGTTGATACTGAATTTACAATTAAATAGGAGGTTAAAGAATGAATGATGATGAATTGATAAAAAATATAGAAAAATTTGAAAATGAAGATAAAATAACAATGATAGTATATTTATTAATATTAAATAATAAACGTATAAAAAATATTATGTCATCAATAATTATAACTGAAATGATTATGCTAACGATATTAATAATAAATTTATTAAAATAATTGCAAAATCCTTTCTTATGTGATATAATTTACATAAGAAAGGAGAGATAAAAATGGAAAAATTTTCAATTAATTTAATATTTTCAACACTAGCAACAGTTGCAACAGTGATTTTTGGGGGATTTGATTTAGCATTGCAATCATTGTTAATTATAATTTTAATAGATTATATAACAGGTGTTTTAAGTGCAATTTATAATAAAAAGCTTTCTAGTAAAATTGGATTAAAAGGAATTTTAAAAAAATTTTGTTATTTATTAATAGTTGCACTTGCTGTTGTTTTAGATAATTTATTACAATTAAATTCAATAGTAAGAAATGGAGTAATTTATTTTTTAATTGCAAACGATGGAATTTCAGTTATAGAAAATGTTGGAAATATGGGAATTAAATTACCAAAAAAGATAACACAATATTTTGAACAGTTAAAAAATGAGGAGGAATAGTAAATGAAAGGTTTAGATATTTCAAACTATCAACAAAATATCAATTTTGATAATATAAAAAAAGCAGGAATTGAATTTTTAATATTAAGACGGTGGGTTTACAGGATACGGAAGCGGTGTATCATATAATAAAGATAAAAGTTTTGAAAATTTTTATAAAAAAGCAAAAGAAAATAAAATTTATGTTGGCTGTTATTGGTATTCATGTGCAAATACATATGAAAAAGGAAAAGCAGAGGCTGACTATTTATATGAAAGATGTTTAAAAAATAAACAATTTGAATTTCCATTATTTATTGATGTTGAAGATAAAAAATGGCAGACTAATAATAAAAATGGTGTAACAGCTGGAATTAAAGGATTTTGCGAATTTTTAGAAAATAAAAATTTTTATGTCGGAATTTATGGAAGTGATATATCAACATTTAAAGAAAAAGTAAATATAAATGAATTAAAAATGTATGATAAATGGGTTGCAAGATATGGAAGTTGTCCGACTTTTGTCGAAAATTATGGAATTTGGCAAGCAAGTTCAGAATATAAAATTAAAGGATATAATTATAATTTAGATTTAAATTATGCTTATAAAGATTATGTAAACATAATGAAAAATAAAAAATTAAATGGTTTTGGTGAAGATGAATTTTATTACACAGTAAAAAAAGGTGATAATTTAACAAAAATTGCAAAAATATATAATACAACAGTTGAAAAATTAGTAGAATTAAATAATATAAAAAATAAAAATTTAATTTACATAAATCAAAAAATAAGGGTGAAATAAATGGGATTAAGTTTAAGAACGGGAATTTATGGAAATTATTGGGGTAATGATTATAATTCATCGAATGCACTTAATAAATCACAGATGGAAATTAATGCAAATTATTTACAAATTGCACTTGTACAGAATAAAAATTGGACATTAAATGCACTTTGCGGAATTTTGGGAAATATGCAAGCAGAAAGTTCAATAAATCCGCGGAAGATGGCAAGGAAATAATGTTGGGGTTGGTCCCGCTTACGGTATAGTTCAGTGGGATCCTTACACGAAATATACAAATTGGGCAACAAATAAAGGTTTAGATCCTTCTATGATGGATAGCAATATTGAAAGAATTGAATATGAAATAGAAAATAATATACAATGGATTGCAACAAGTGAATATAATTTTTCATTTCAACAATTTACACAATCAACAGATGACGTAAAATATTTAGCATCTGCATTTTTAAAAAATTATGAAAGGGCAGGAGTAGAAGTTGAAGAAAGAAGACGACAAAATGCTGAAAATTGGTGGAATTATTTTGGAGGTGTAACACCAACTTTATATAAAAAATCAAGATTTAATTGGGCTATTTATGCAAATAAATTAAGAAATAAATTTAAAGTCAACTAAGTGTTGACTTTTTTAAAATTTTGTTATATAATTATGTAAATAAATATGAAAGGAGATAATACAATTATGAACAAAGAAGAATTTGAAAAAATTGTAAATACGTTAAGAGAAAAACTTGACGACACTACTTCTGCATTATTATCTGAAGACATTCTTGCAATTTTATCTGCATACAACAATACTTTTGATGAAAAAGATACTCTTTCTGAAGAAATTGAAAAATTGAAAACCGATAAGGAAGAGTTATTAAAAGTAAATGGAAAATTATATCAAAAAATTGGTTTTGATGATATAACAGAAGAGAAAGAAGAGGAAGAAGAGAAAGAAAACGATGAAGAAATCGATATCGATGATGTTATCGATGAGAAAGGAGAGATAATATGAGTAAAGCAAAATTAGCAAAAGGCGCAAAAGTATTTAATACTGCGAGAAGTACTATGAATAAGGTATATTTAAATGATTTACCTGCTGCGACAAATGAAAATATACAAACTATTTCAAATATTTTATTTAATGACAGTTATAAACCTATGTTAAATGATTTTGTACAAAATTTGATAAATAGAATTGGTTTAACAATTGTAAGAAATAAAACATTTTCTAATCCACTTTCAATTTTAAGGAAAGGTTCAATGCCACTTGGCACGGACATTCAAGATATTTATGAAAATCCCGCAGTTGCTGAACAATATGAAATTTCTAATTCAGCAATGGCAAAATTACTTACTATAACAGACCCTGACACACACGTTGCATATTATAGACTTAATCGTAAAGACAAATACACTAAATCTATTACACGTGAAAACTTACAAAATGCATTTGTTTCATGGGAAAAATTTGAAAATTATATTACAGCAATTACAACATCACTTTACAGCGGAAATTACATTGATGAATTTAAATTTACGAAATCATTAGTAGACGGTGCATACGATAACGATAAAGTAATAGTAGAAGTAATTGACGATATTACAGATGAAACAACAGCTAAAAAATTTGTTAAAAAAGCACGTTCTTTATTTAATAAAATGAAATTACCTTCTGAAAATTTCAACGCTTATTCAAAATTTTCAGGAGCAAAAGGAAAAATAACAACTTGGACTGAAGACGATAGATTTATTTTAATAGTAACATCGGACGTTATGGCAGAAGTTGATGTGGAAGTTTTGGCAAGAGCATTTAACATTGAAAATTCAAAATTTTTAGGAAGAGTTATTGAAGTTGATAGTTTTGAAAATAAAGAAATAAAAGCTATTTTATGCGATGAAGCATGGTTTCAAATTTATGAAAATTTAATGAGATTTGATGAATTTTATAATGCAAATGTTATGATGTGGAATGAGTATTTGCATGTTTGGCAAACTTATGCTATTTGTCCATTTGCAAACGCAATAGTTTTTGCAACTAAAGAACCTGTTCCTGCGACATCTATAAGTTTTGCAACTGATACTGTCGCTTTAGATTTAGCATCTACACCGACAGGCGAAACTCTAGAACTTACAATTGCACCTTCTGGTGCTACGTCACAAATTCGTTATTCTTCTTCTGATAATGATATTTTTACTGTAACAAAAGTCGCAGAAAATAAAGTAACTGTAATACCAAAAAAAGTCGGATCAGCAATTCTTACAGCAAAATCTGATAATGGTTTAACAGATAGTGTTACTGTTAATGTTACACAATCTTAATTTTAAGGAGAACGGTTGTTCTCCTTAATTATTAATGAAATGAGGTGAAATTTAATGACATATACTCCAAATTCAATCATTCATTTATGTAAAACTAAACTTGAAAACAATTATAAGCATCAATTAACTTTTTCAGATAAATCTTCTCAATTATCTTATTTTAATTCATCTATTCAAAAATCATATTCTGATTTTACTTATGTAAAAAAAGATAATGTTATATATGTAAATGAAAATATTGATGTTATAATTCAATGTAATTATTTATTTTATAAAAATAAAGATTATACAGATCGATATTATTACTGTTTTATTACTGATATGCAATATCAAAATGAAAATTGTACAAAAATATCGTTTGAAACTGATGTGTTTCAAACTTGGCAATTTGACATAATTTATCATAAATGTTTTGTTGAACGTGAACATGTAAACAATGACACAATTGGTTTACATACTGTTAATGAAAATTTGAGTGTAGGAGAAGTTGTGCAAGAAACAGAAATTAAAGATGCTTCATTTTCTCAATTTTTCCATATTGCAATATCAACAACTTATAATCCTGCTGAAACAGACGAAAGTAAAAAGCAATTTTCGGGAGTACAAATGTATAATAAGCAAATTTTTGGTAATAAAGTTTACATAATTAAAGGTGATTTATCAATGATTTCAAATTTATATTATTTTATTTTGGATACAGTTTCACAAGGACATATTTCTGATATTCGTGAAATATTTATAATTCCTTCACTTGCCGTTGATGAAGCAAAAATCGTTCAAATTACAGGTAATATAAGTTCTCATTCTTATTATTTTTATGAATTAAATCAATCAGATGAAATAATCACTATTAATGACTCTATTTCTAAATTACACACATTTTCAGATTTTACACCAAAAAATAACAAGTGTTATGTATACCCTTACAACTACCTATTTGTTACGAATAATGTCGGAAATTCTAATATTTATAAATATGAAGATTTTTATAGTGATGATGTTGAATTTCAATATCAATATGCGATATCTGTTGGTGGAAGTTGTCGTTTTGTACCTAAAAATTATAAGAAAATTGGTTTTAATCAAGATGAAGCTATTCCACTTGCAAAATTTCCAACTTGCGGATGGTCTGGTGATGCTTATGTTAACTGGCTTACTCAAAATGCTGTTAATATGCCAACTTCAATCGCTAACACGGCTTTAAGTTTTTTCGGAGGTTTAAAAGATGGAAAAAACTTTGTTGGTACTTTAACAAATACTTTAAATTCTGTCGCATCTACATATGACAGTTTTTATCAAGCACAACTTTTACCATCAATTTCACGGATCAACACCTACTTCTGATGTCGTGTTTGGAAATTCAGATATTAATTTTACAATTAGACAAATGAGAGCAAAAAAAGAATATTTACAGCAAATTGATGATTACTTCTCTATGTTTGGTTATAAAATAAATAATTTAAAAATTCCAAACTTATCAGGTCGACAAAATTGGAATTATGTTAAAACAATAGATTGCAATTTTGATGGTGATATTCCTCAAACTGATTTACAAATAATTAGATCATCTTTTGATAATGGTATAACTTTATGGCATAATTCTAATACGATGTATGATTATTCACAAAATAATAATATAATTTAGAGGTGATAAAATGAAAAAAATTACAGAAAAAATTACAGAAACAGAATTGGCTGCATCAATCAATAAAAGAACTTTTATAGATTATTCAGACCGTTTAAGATTACTTGCGACATCAATTTTTTCTTGGAAAAATTTAGAAAAACATTGTGGCTTTGGTTCTGAAAGATTTATAGAACAAGTTTTATTTGATATGGGTCGTGGCTGTTTTGTTAAAGATCCTGAGTTGGGTTTTATGGTCTTAAATGTAAATCCGTCAGATAAATTAAATGTATATAATCTCCCAACAAAAGTAAATGCTTGGAGTTTTGGTTATAATAAACAATTTAATTTAGACGATATTGTTTACATAATGAATAACACTATCGAAAAACCTACTGTGGAAACAATTTCTCTTTTTGCTTATCGTTTATACGATACTGAACGTGTTACAGATACAAATTTAAATGCACAACGTACTCCTGTTTTACTTGAATGCGATAAAAATACCCTTTTATCTTTAAAAAATGCCTATATGAAATATGAAGGAAATGAACCATTTATCTATGGCAATAAAGCTTATGATCTAAATAACAGAATTACTGCCGTCAATACTCAAGCACCATTCATTTTAGACAAACTTGATATTCATAAACATCAAATTTGGGACGATGCACTAACTTTTTTGGGAATTGATAATGCAAACACAGATAAAAAAGAACGTTTAATTACTGATGAAGTTGAAAGCAATAATCAACTTGTTAATAATTATTTAAATTGTTTTTATAAAACACGAAAACTTGCTTGTGATATGATAAATGAAAAATTTGATTTGGATATTGAAATTGAATTAAATAAAGATATTGTCAATTTAGTTCAAAGTACTTATGATGAAATTTTTAATAATTCTGATGATTTTAAAGGAGATGATGACTAATGGCATATTATACAATTACAATTAAATCTTTAATTGATAATAATTTTGATTTTAAAATGACTGATTATCCAATTTTTGACGAAAATTATCGAAATGTGCTAAATTCTAATATATTAAACTATTATTATTTGCACGAAATTGGTTTTGAAACAGCACCTCTCTTTAGAAAATTTATAAATTCTAAATTGCAATTAATTATGCCTTACTACAACTCTTTATATAATGCACAAGTTAAACTTTTAACAGATGATAACATTTATTCTAATGTTAATTTAACTGAACAATTTTTACGAAATAATAAAACAGATACTAATTCATCTTCTACTTCTAATTCAAATTCAAACTCTTTTTCTGAAAACAAAAATTTGTTTCAAGACACACCTCAAGGTAAAATTCCAAACACAAGTCTGGAAGAACAAACATGGGCTACAAATTTGAGTTTAGATAATAATAATTCTAATTCTAAAATTTCAGATAATTCTAAATCATCAGCTTTAGCTAATACTAATGAGAATTATATAAAAACAATAATTGGAAACAACGGATCAAGATATTCATCAGACATTTTTCAAGATATTAAAAACAATTTAATTAATATCGATATGATGATTATTAATGATTTGTCTGATTTATTTATGCAAATTTATTAAATTTTAGGAGGTTTTATATGAATAATATACAATATATTAAGCCATCTGGGCTTTTTACAAATTATATTTTTAAAGCAATTCCACTTGCTTTTGATGAAAGTATGTCTTATTATGAAACTTTATGTGGAATTTTAGACTATCTTAAAAACACTGTTACTCCAACTGTCAATAATAATGCTGAACTTTTAAAACAACTTGAAGATTATGTTGTTCATTATTTTGATAATCTTGACGTTCAACAAGAAATAAACAATAAATTAGATGAAATGGCAGAAAGTGGTGAATTACAAGAAATTATTATTCAATATTTAAATGTTAATGCTATTCTTGCATTTAATACTGTTGCAGATTTACAAAAAGCCACAAATTTGATTGACGGTTCTTTTGTTAAAACTTATGGCACAGATACTTACAAGGACGGTCTTGGTAATTTTTATAAAATTAGAACTTTAACTAATACCGATATTGTTGATAATATTAATATTATTGCTCTTACTAATTTTCCAACTTTAATTGCTGAAAAAATTTTAGATAAGAATTTCAATGATTTAAAATCTTCTGTAAATAATATTAATGCAAAATTAAATAATTTTATTGACACTACTAATTCAAATTTTAATGATGTAAAATTATCTTCTTATCCAGCTAATTTTTTCAAAGATAAAAATTTAGTCGTTTTTGGTGATAGCTTTTCACAAGAAGATATCCCAAATTCTGAAAATGCTCATTGGGTTAACAATGTGATTTCAGCTACTAAAATGAATAAATTTAATTTTGCAGTTGCGGGAGCAGGATTTGCAAGAACTGGAGTTACATTTGATTTACAATTAAATGACGCAATTTCACAAATGTCCCAATCTCAAAAAGATAATACAGCTGTTGTAATTGTATACGGTGGTTATAATGACATTTCTAATAATATGTCCGATGATTTAATTACATCTAATTGTAATACTTTAATACATAATATTAATAATACTTTCAAAAATGCTAAAATAATTTTGGCACCTTTTAATTGGGGTTACAATGAACTATCTAATGAGATAAATTTACGTATATCTGTTTTAATAAACAGAATGTCAAGATTTTGTTCTGATATACCTTGTACTTTATTAAAACTCGCAAGATATTGGAACCTAGGCATTAAGTCTTATTTTAGAAATTCTGTTCACCCATCTACAGACGGCTACGATCATATTTCATCTTTCTTTTTAAATGCAATTTATGGTGGTTCAGAACATGTTGCTTTTGGTGAAACATTTTCAATGTTACATGGTGATCCACAAAATTCATATTATAATTTTGAAGACGGTAAAGTAACTATATGTGCTTATTGTAAATTTCCTGATACTCTTACGAATTATTCAGGAACTATGGTTGAAAGTTTACCAGCATTATGTACACCGTTCCACGATATGATTTCACCACTTTTGGATACCTACGGAAATTATGTTGGGTTAATGAGATTTACAAGTGATGGTAAAATGTTAATTGAAATAAAAGAATTATTAGTTAATCGATATTGTTTTATGACTCCACTTACATTCGTTGCTTCTGCTAATGTTAGTTATTAATTCTCCACCTCATCTGAGGTGGTCTTTTTGTTTACATAATTTTATATT
>OQVR01000796.1_pt1 | contig 14060 bp, 12 predicted proteins | sample 1691521 | NCBI WGS metagenome assembly OQVR01 (sample SAMN03418256, study PRJEB22391) | human gut metagenome | biome: human-gut; feature: organic feature; material: feces | host: Homo sapiens | place: Tanzania | collected 2013-01
TATCTGACTGGATTTGAAGTGTTAAACCCTGATTTGGTGATTTGTCATTTAGATGTCAAAGCTTCAATGCAGATCGATCTTACTATCAACAAGGGCCGTGGCTACGTCCCAGCTGATGAGAACAGAGCTTACTGCACTGACGTTAACGTAATTCCAATCGATTCTATCTACACCCCAATCCGTAACGTGAAGTATTCGGTAGAGCCTTATCGTGTCGAGCAGAAGACCGACTACGACAAGCTCGTTCTCGAAGTCACAACGGACGGTTCCATCCACCCGAAGGATGCGCTCAAGGAAGCTGCTAAGATTCTGATTCAGCACTTCATGCTCTTCAGCGACGAGAAGATTACTCTCGAGAGCCCTGAGCACGAAAGCAATCAGGAGTTCGACGAGGAAGTTCTCCACATGCGCCAGCTCCTCAAGACAAAGCTCACAGACATGAACCTTTCTGTTCGTGCGCTCAACTGCTTGAAGGCTGCAGATGTTGAAACACTCGGCGACCTCGTACAGTACAACAAGACAGACCTCCTTAAGTTCCGCAACTTCGGTAAGAAATCGCTCTCTGAGCTTGATGATTTGCTCTTGAGTCTGAATCTGTCGTTTGGAACCGACATTTCTCAATACAAATTAGATAAAGAATAAAACAAAATGAGACACAATAAGAAATTCAACCACTTAGGTCGTACTGCTTCTCACCGTGGCGCTATGCTCGCAAACATGGCTATCTCGCTGATTATGCACAAAAGAATCACTACGACCCTCGCAAAGGCTAAGGCTTTGAAGATGTATGTAGAGCCGCTGATTACACGCAGCAAGGACGACAGCACAAACTCTCGTCGTGTAGTATTCAGCTACCTCCAGAACAAGTACGCTCTTAAGGAGCTTTTCAGCACAGTAGCTGAGAAGGTAGGCGACCGTCCTGGTGGCTACACTCGCGTTATCAAGCTCGGCACACGTAAGGGTGACGCTGCTCAGATCGCATTCATCGAGCTCGTAGACTTCGACGAGAACATGGCTAAGACTGCAAAGGCTGGCAAGAAGACACGCCGTAGCCGCAAGTCAACTGCTGAGGCAACTGAAGCACCTGCTGCAGAGGCTGTTCAGGCAGAGGAGCCGAAGGCTGAATAATCGATGCACATCGCTTTATCTTAATATTAAGCCTGCTGACCGAAAAGGTCGGCAGGCTTTTTTTTTGTTTTGTTTTATGAAAAAATCTGCCATATCTACCAGCATTGCCGTAACCTTCACATTATAAGCACGATAAAAGCTGGTAGATTTTCTAAAAAATGCAAAATATTCCAGCCTATCTACCATGTTTTATAAGCGTATCTGCCATGCCGTCTTGTACACTTTAAAATTTCTGTGTACATTTGTATGGTAAAATGTTAGGCGAAGACTGAACCTTTCGGGGCACAAGGTTTGCGTTCTATATTTAGAAGTCAATATTCTTTGGAAAACCAATATTCTATAGACAACAATATGCGCAAAGTAATAGGAATAGGAGAGACCCTTCTCGACATCATTTTCAAGGACAACAAGCCGATGGAGGCTGTGCCCGGCGGATCAACTTTCAATGCCATCGTGTCGTTGGGACGCGTTGGCGCCAATGCAACTTTCGTTACGGAGACCGGCGACGACCATGTTGGCGGAATTATACGCACGTTTCTCTCGCAGAACAACGTGAACACCGATTATGTGTCGGTACGCAACGGATGGAAGTCGCCCGTTTCGCTGGCGTTTCTTGACAACGACAATAACGCCAACTATACCTTCTACCGCGACGCCAACACCGACCCCGTTGATATGCAGTTGCCAGAAATTCAGGCAGACGACATCGTGCTGTTCGGTTCGTTCTATGCAGTGAGTCCTGCCACACGTCCGCAGGTGTCAGCCTTGTTGGAGCGTGCTCGCGAGTGCGGCGCCATCATCTACTACGACGTCAATTTCCGTCCGTCGCATCGCGGCGACGTGATGAAGGTGACGCCAAACCTTATTGATAACCTCGATTACGCCGATATAGTACGAGGTTCGCGCGACGACTTCGAGGTACTCTACAAGAAAGATTCCGCCGAGCGTGTCTACCGTGCCGAGACCTCGTTCTACTGTCCGCGACTTGTCTACACCGACGGACCGCATCCCGTCACCGTCTTCTCTGACGGCGGCTTCCGCAAGGAGTATCCGATGCCGCAGACGCCTACCGTGAGCACCATCGGCGCCGGCGACAACTTCAACGCTGGACTTATTTGCGCCATGCTTCGCCATGACATCCGCCGTGCAGACCTCGAGCGAGGATTGACAGACGGCGAGTGGGCGAAGTTGATAGAGAGCGCAACGGCGTTCTCGGCGGATTGTTGCGCCGGGATATACAACTATGTGTCGGCGGAGTTTGGAGAGAAGCATAGGCTGTAGGAGGCTGGGTGAGCTAGGGTTTCTAGGGGAACTAGGGTTTCTAGGGGGCTAGGGCTTCTAGGTAGACTAGGGGGAACTAGGGTTTCTAGGTGAGCTGGGAACCCTGGTTGTCTAGGGGTTCTGGGGAGCTTTCTGTTTTGGGCTTTGTATTATAAAACCCTAAAAAATAGACATTAATTGCTGTTACTCCGTCTTTTTCAGTAACTTTGCATAGATTAACAATAAACGTATAGACATGAATATAGCACTTATAGGCTACGGCAAGATGGGACATATGATAGAGTCTATCTGCAAGGAGCGTGGCCACAACATTGTGAGTATCATCGATGTTGACAATCAAGACGACTTTGAGTCGGCTGCTTTTGCGTCTGCCGATGTAGCGATAGAGTTCACTTCGCCCACAGCCGCTTATGGCAACTATCTGCGTGCGTGGAAAGCAGGCGTGAAGGTGGTGAGCGGTTCTACCGGATGGATGAAAGACCACGGCGACGACGTGCGCCGCGCCTGCACCGAGGAAGGCAAGACGCTGTTCTGGGCTTCCAACTTCTCTATCGGCGTAGCAATCTTCTCTGCCGTAAACCGCTATCTGGCTAAGATAATGAACCAGTTCAGCCAGTACGACGTGCGCATGAGCGAGACCCACCACATACACAAGCTCGACGCTCCGTCGGGCACAGCCATCACCCTCGCCGAAGAGATTATCGACGACCTCGACCGCAAGACATCATGGGTGAAGGGCGAACAGCATCTTGCTGACGGCACCGTAGAAGGCACCAACGATGTGGCAGCCGACCAGCTCGCCATCGAGAGCATCCGCCGCGATGAGGTGCCGGGCATACACACCATCTGCTACGACTCTGACGCCGACTCGATAACAATCACCCACGACGCCCACTCGCGCAAGGGCTTCGCTCTCGGAGCCGTGCTTGCTGCCGAGTACACCAAGGAACACGACGGACTGCTCACTACGAAGGATCTGTTCAAGTTTTAAGGCATTAGGAGGGTATGGCATTCCTGCCATACCCACTGATTTGCTTCCGCACCCTTACATCCTTTAGCATAAGGCTGCGTGGCTACGGCAAGAATGTCGTAGCCTCCTAAAGAATACTAATCGGAGCTTAGCTCCTAACCATTCAATAACAATGACCGAAAAAGAAAAGAAAGCCCTCAACCCGAAGGTGCAGTGGGCTAAGTGCATTGCCGCCGTTGTGGCATATCTGCTCTTCCTCTATTGGGTGAAGAGCTGGTGGGGACTCATCGTCCTGCCGTTCATATTCGATGTCTACATCACAAAGAAGATAAACTGGCAGTGGTGGCGCGACTCAGAGAACCGCGTCACGGCAGCCATCATGCCGTGGGTCGACGCCCTTGTGTTCGCCCTTGTAGCTGTTTACTTCATCAATATCTACTTCTTCCAGAACTATGTCATCCCGTCGTCGTCGCTTGAGAAGTCGCTGCTCGTAGGCGACTACCTCTTCGTGTCGAAGGTGAGCTACGGCCCGCGCAAGCCGCAGACCCCGCTCACGCTGCCGCTGACGCAGCACACGCTGCCCGTTGTCGACTGCGACTCGTACATCGAGTGGCCGCAGTGGGGCTACGAGCGTGCCAAGGGACTGGGCAAGGTGCAGCTCAACGACATCGTCGTGTTCAACTACCCGGCTGGCGACACCGTTCTCACCGCGCCCAAGTATTTGGGTCGCGACTTCTACGCCATCGCCTACGGAGCCGGCGAGCAGGAGTGGGCTGAGAAGCACAACGGCGAGATACCCTATTTCGCCACAAAGCAGCAGCAGTACGACTTCTTCGCGAAGCTCTACGCCGCAGGCCGCAAGCTCATCGACCAGAACCCGTCTGAGTTCGGCACGATAAAGACACGCCCCGTCGACCGCCGCGAGAACTACGTGAAGCGCTGCGTAGGTCTGCCCGGTCAGACTCTGCAGATAAAGAACCGCATCATCTACCTCGACGGTAAGCCGAACAAGGAGCCAGACAACGTGCAGTACAGCTACCACGTGAAGCTGCGCGCGCAGCTCCCGCTCGAACTCATAGACGAGCTGGGCATCTCCAACGAGGACATCGCTTCGCTCAACATGTACGGCTATCTGCCGCTCACCAACGCTTCCGTTAAGGCGCTGCGTGCGCGCAAGGACGTGGTGGAGAGCGTTACGCCCGTGACCGACGCCGACAACCCCGCCGACGTATGGAGCACCTATCCGCTCAACGGCAACAAGCACTGGACGCGCGACAACTACGGACCGATATGGATTCCGAAGCGCGGCGCTACGCTCACGCTCACAATGGACAACATCGCCGTCTACGAGCGTCCGATACGCGTCTACGAGGGCAACGACCTGCAGGTGAAGAACGGAAAGATATACATCAACGGCAAGCAGACCAACAAGTACACCTTCCGCATGGATTACTACTGGATGCAGGGCGACAACCGCCACAACTCTGCCGACTCGCGCTACTGGGGCTTTGTGCCCGAAGACCACATCGTGGGCAAGCCGATATTCATCTGGTGGTCGAGCGACCCCGACCACACCGGTACTGCCGGCATCCGCTGGAGCCGTCTGTTCCGCTTCGTCGACAATATCAAGTAACTTTTAGGAAGACAATCCGTAGCGGAGGTCTCCGGCCTCCGCAGCACCAAGTATTGCAAAATATCTATTTCTGATATATATATTGTTGTACTGCTTGCTGCGGAGGCCGGAGACCTCCGCTACGAATCATTCATCTCGTTTCACTATAAAACCCTAAGATTATGGCAGTAAGCAAAGTGGCGGTGAGAAAGACCGTCGAGTTCCTTCTCTATTTCGTCACGCTCATGGCGTATATGGGCATCGCCAGTCTGTTCGGCTTCGATCTGTCCGGCTTTGAGAGCAACTGGGCTGTGCTCGTCTATCTCCTCTTGCTCAACATCCTTGCCAGCGTAACCGTGAACTACGTGCTTTCGCGTTGGAACAAGCGAAAGAAGAGCGAATCGTAGGGCTGTATATCCAATCACTAACACGACCATTCAGACAGATGTCAACAACCATTGAGCAACCCACTCCCCACACCGCTACCGAAGGGTATGATGGAGTGGCTACCTGCCTGCTATCCTCCGCCTACTTCCCGCCCGTGCAGTGGATGCAGAAATTGCATCGCTACGGACATGCGATAGTGGAGCGTTGCGACAACTTCACGAAGCAGACCTACCGCAACCGCTGCCTGATAGCCACGGCTAACGGCGTGCAGGCGCTCACCGTGCCCATCGAACGCTACGACGGCACCAAGTGCCCCATGCGCGACATACGCATCTCCGACCACGGCGAGTGGCGCCACCTCCACTGGAACGCCATCGTGTCTGCCTATGGCGAGTCGCCGTTTTTCATGTACTACGCCGACGACCTGCGCCCGTTCTTCGAGCGCCGCTGGGAGTTTCTCTTCGACTTCAATATGGAGATAACCGCCAAGCTGTGCGAGCTGCTCGACGTGCGTCCTGATATCAGTGTCTCCGACCAGTACATGGACGCCGCAGCCATCGGTGCCGACGACTTCCGCGACGCCATCCGCCCGAAGCATCCACTGCCCGACGCTGCGTTCACGCCGCGCGAGTATTATCAAGTTCATGCCCTGCGCCAGGGCTTCCAACCCAACATGTCGGCTCTCGACCTGCTCTGCAACGAGGGTCCAGAAGGAATATTCTATTTATGAAACCGAACTATATCTTTGAAACAGAAATGGAGGTTCGCGACTACGAGTGCGACATCCAGGGCATCGTGAACAATGCCAACTACCTCCACTACACCGAGCACACGCGCCATCTCTTTCTCACGTCGCTCGGCGTGAGCTTCGCACGCCTTCACGAGAAGGGCGTCGACGCCGTAGTGGCGCGCATGAACCTGCAGTATAAGACGCCGCTACGCTGCGACGATGTCTTCGTCTCGAAGCTCGGCGTGCGCAAGGAGGGTCTGCGCTACATCTTCGACCATGCCATCCACCGCAAGTCGGACGGCCGCCTCTGTTTCCTCGCCACCGTGGAGCTCGTGAGCCTTATCAACGGCAAGCTCGGCGTAAGCGAAGACTACGACCGCGCGTTCGGCTTCGCTGCCTGCGAGTGATTTGACAGCGTATGACTCAGTACGATGCGTACTGAGTCCCTTTTGCTTTATGGTCGTATCATTACCGCGCACCGGAAACGTCATTACCAGACTGCGGTAACGGCGTTACCAGGTCGCGGTAAGGAGGTTTACTCGCGGGAGTTCACCCACAGAATGCGCACTTGGTGAGAAGAACCTGCAACAAAAACTGTTCTTTTGGTTGGCGAACTACGCACACTTCGTCGAGCTCATATACATGCGATGAGTCGACAACTTCTGTAATCTCTTTAGCCTTTGCATCAGCGGCAAACGACATGGCCGCAATAAAAATGGGGAATACAATCTTTCTCATAACTGCATGCAAAGGTATGAGTTTTCTGAAAACCTTGCAATCCTAATAAATTAGGATAATAGCAGAAAATTTACTCATTCATGGCGCCACACTTAGGGCATTTGCCTTTGCTATGCATCAAAGCTCCACATTTGCCGCAAAGATATGGCTTGCGATTGTGGCGAAAATGGCGACGCAGGGCAAAGTATATATATATAATAAGGAGAAGATAGCCTACATAGTAGAGCGAGGTGATGCTGAAGATGATATAGTTGGCAGCACAGACGGCAAGCAGTCCGCTAAGATAGATTACGGCATCGCCGAAAGGAAGCTGATGGCGCACATCGTCGACAGCAGCCAAGCCAACGAGCAACATCGACCACACTAAGCACAAGAAGATAGACAACTCGAGTGGCAGACCAAAGGGGTTGAGAGTGGGATGATAATAGAAATGACGCCACATCTCAGGATTGAAAGTCTGGATATGGGCATAGAAGGTTGCCGACGTTGCTACAAGCATGGCGAGCAACGAAGGATAGAAAGAATTGATATCGCGGACATGCACTATCGGAGCCTTATGCTTGAGCAGATGGCGTATCCAATAAGATATCACAATAATGCCTATCACCACAAGGAAGATGATGAGGTGGACATCGGAGAAGATGGAGATAAACTGCGAGATAGGATCGTCGGGCACCACCTTATTAAGAAACTGCGACTCACGAGTCCAGCCGAAGCGCGAATCTTCGGTAGCCAATTCCACCCACACAGAGTCGATGCTGTCGGTAGGGATAATGCGGATTTCAGCCACAGCCAGCATGTCGTGCTTGTAGGCGGCAAAGGAGTCAACCTCCATGCCTGTAGACAATATCTCTTCAGGTTGTTGCGAATATAGCACCACAGAATCTTGCTTCACCACAAAGTTATAGTTGTTGGTGTAATGATGCTCAGAGAAAAACGACAGAGAGTCTATCTGATGTTCGCTGAGCTGCACCATAGCTTCATTCTTCTTGCCCATCTTATGATAGCATGAAGATAGCATCGAAAGGAGGAAAAGAAGGATGAGGAGCGAAGAAGAATTGTTGATGATTCTTCTTGCTATAGTGGGTGAAGAGAGATTGCGCATGATGATATTATTCAGAAATTACATTCATTTGACATTCGTCGCATTGGAACTGCAGACGGAATCTTCTGCCGTCGCCAAGACGAAGATATAATGGCTCGTGCCAAGTAGGAGCCTTATCGCCACGTTTCACACAATGACCTAAGGCATAGCGAAGACAATGGCGGCATTGCATAACGAGAGCCGACTTCACAGGCTCCACCTCGTAGGCTTTGCTTTGAGCGGTTAATCCCTCGACAACATAGAAGCGTGAAGCCTCGCTATTAGAGATGTTGTAGGTGTAAGGGAACTTGCGATATTCCGGTTGCCAACAAAGGTTGTCTGCTCCTGGCTTAGCGCTATGATTAGCCACCTTAGCAGCCTTGCCTGCATCTGCCATTGCCGAGTCAGCCGCCATGTCTACCATTTCCTCATAAGCTTCGATGGCTCTACGACGAAGGTCGGCAAGTAGGCTCGAAGGAATGAAACACTCCTCTACTCCACGTCCAAGCTCCACTTGCGAGCATACGTATGGAGTGTTGCCAAGTTTGGTGAGCTGTCGCTGGATGTTAGCTGCCTGTGGCTTCTGCGCCTGCTGATGTTCACATTCGAGCGATGCCATAGGATTGCCATCGATAGATAGTTCAAAGCCTTCGTCTATCATATCCAAGCGCATGGTGATAGTGAGTTTTCGTTGAGCTGTAGTGCCAGCAAGTATGCGTTCGAAAGCCACATCGTTGTTGCGATAGAGAGCCATGCCTGGTTTTAAGCCTGCAGGCATACGCAAAGGGAATAGTCTGCCACCCTCAGCACGGTTTACTCTGAAGCCTTCCAACTCTCGCTGCGCATTTATAAAGCATAGTCCGTCGCCATTGGCAAAGGCTGCCAAACCAGCAACGTTGAAGCTGTTGCCTCTAATCTCCTTAACCTTTCCTACATATTCGCCAAGAGCCTTTGGAGTGTCGAAAGATACAATATCACGTTGGCGACCCTTAAAGAAATATGTGGTGAAGCCACGATTGAAGGTCTTCTTCAATTCGGGTGTGAACGAATATTCCACCTCGCCCTTAGAAGCACGACAATACTCCTGAGGACGGCGAGATATAAGTTTGTTGAGTTGCTGCGAATATGCCGAAACAACATTCTTGACGTAAGCCACATCCTTTAGTCTGCCCTCAATCTTGAAAGAGCATGCGCCAGCGTCGGCAAGTTCTTCGAGATGGTCTATTTGGCAAAGGTCTTTTAGCGACAGCAGATGGCGCTGGTGTTCTATCTCCTTGCCGTCGGCATCGATAAGGTCGAACTTCATTCGGCAGAACTGAGCACATTCGCCACGGTTGGCACTACGGTCGAAACAATATTGCGAAGCATAGCACAAACCAGAATAGCTAACGCACAATGCTCCATGAACAAACACCTCGAGCTGCAATTCAGGGTCGGCATCGTGGATGGTGCGAATTTCTTGTGTAGACAGTTCGCGTGCCAACACCACTCGCTCCATGCCATGGTCGCGAAGCCAAAGAGCCTTCTCCTTGGTGCGAGTGTCGCATTGGGTAGAAGCATGCAACGGTATGATGCCACGACAGAGTTTTGCCAATCCCATATCCTGCACCAACAAGGCGTCTACTCCTATGGCTGCAAGCTGACGCACGAGAGCCATAGTGTCGTCGAGTTCGTGTTCGTAGATGATAGTGTTTACCGTTACGTATACCTTTGCTCCATACTTATGTGCATGAAGGCATAGGGAGGCAATATCTTCGATGGAGTTGCCTGCAGCAGCACGTGCACCAAAGCGTGATGCACCAATATATACTGCATCGGCACCATGGTCGATAGCGGCAATACCGCATTCCAAGTTTTTGGCAGGAGCCAAGAGTTCGAGGGTTCGCATTATGTTGTATATAATGTATTTATTCTATCTTATTAATATCGTATGGTGTTTCCTGGTAAACATAATAGTTTATCCAGTTGCTGAACAGCAGGTTGGCATGAGCGCGCCATGTCACCACAGGTCCCTTGGCAGGATCGTTGTCGCGATAATAGTTCTTTGGCAATTCCACATCGTCGCGCTTACCTGCATCGCGGCGGTATTCCTTATCCAAGGTATTTGGCGAATATTCGAAATGACCTGTTATGAAAAACTCTCTTCCGCCACGAGCCATCACGATGCTCACACCACTTTCCTCAGATTCGGCAATGATGGTGAGTTGTGGATCTTTCTCGATATCGCTTCTGTGAACTTCGGTATGGCGGCTATGAGGCATAGCAAACACGTCATCGAAGCCACGGAATATAGGCAACATTGGTTGAAGAGTTTTTTGTGGGAAGATGCCAAACATCTTCTTAGGCAGCGGATATTTAGGGATGTTGTAGAAATGGTATAGTCCTGCCTGAGCAGCCCAGCAAATATATAGAGTACTGGTAACGTGGGTTTTAGCCCAATCAAATATCTGAGTAATCTCGTCCCAGTAAGCCACATCCTCGAAAGGCATAGTCTCGACGGGAGCACCAGTAATAATCATGCCATCGAACTTTTCGTTGCGCAGGATGTCGAAATCCTTGTAGAACATCATCATATGTTCCACAGGTGTATTCTTTGGGGTATGACTTTTTAGCTTCATGAAGTTTATCTCCATCTGAAGCGGAGTGTTCGACAATAAGCGTATGAGGTCGGTCTCGGTGGTTATCTTAAGCGGCATGAGGTTTAGGATAACAATCTTCAACGGACGAATCTCCTGGCTATGCGCCCTACTCTCGTCCATCACGAAGATGTTTTCCTGCTTCAGCATTTCTATTGCTGGTAGTTTATCTGGTAATCTTAGTGGCATCGTTAGTTACTCTTATGATTTTTGTATTTATAAAGGGGAGTTGCTATGAACTCCCCTTTTTTATGTTGTTTACCAAAGTTTTACTCTATCCTTGGCAGGCACGAAGAGCTTGTCGCCTTCCTTCACACCAAATGCCTCGTACCAAGCATCGATTTGTGGGAGGGCTGCGTTTACGCGCCATTTGCCCAAAGCGTGAGGGTCGCCCTTTGTACGGTTGCGAATCTCCTTGTCGGTGATGTTGGCAGCCCATACGCCAGCATAAGCGATAAAGAAGCGCTGCTCTGGAGTAAGACCATGGATAGTCTTGAGAGGCTTCTTAGCTGTAGCATGCTTAAAGGCATTGAAAGATACCATCAAACCTCCGTGGTCGGCAAGGTTCTCACCAAGGGTGAACTCGCCATTGCCCTTAAGACCTGGCAATACCTCTATGTTAGAGAAGAAGTCTGCACAAACCTTAGCACGCTCGTTGAACTTATCAGCATCGCCATCTGCCCACCAGTCAGTCATATTACCTGACTTGTCGTAGTGGCGACCCTGGTCGTCGAAGCCGTGAGTCATCTCATGACCAATTACCACACCAATAGCTCCATAGTTGAAAGCGTCGTCGGCCTTAGCATCGAAGAAAGGATACTGAAGGATACCTGCAGGGAAGCAGATCTCGTTGGTTGTTGGGTTATAGTATGCGTTTACGGTCTGTGGCGACATCATCCACTCGTCGCGGTCAACTGGCTTACCAGCCTTTGACTCGATAGAGAACTTGTTCCAGAACTTTCTGCACTCAAGGATATTGTCGTAGTATGACTTCTTAGGGTCGATGGTAAGAGCTGAAACATCCTTCCACTTGTTAGGATATCCAATCTTTACATAGAAAGCAGCGAGCTTGTCGAGAGCGGCAGCCTTGGTAGCCTCGCTCATCCAGTCTTGTGCCTTGATGCGCTCAGCCAAACTTGCCTGAAGGTTCTTCACCAACTGCTCCATGCGAGCCTTAGACTTTGCAGGGAAATACTTCTCGCAATACATCTTGCCAAGAGACTCGCCCAAAACGCCGTCTACCTGTGATGTAGCACGCTTCCAAAGTGGCAACATCTCGGTACGTCCGCTCATTGTCTTGCCATAGAAATCGAAGTTAGCGCTTACAATCTCGTTGCTAAGATAAGATGCAGAACTGCAGATTACGTTCCACTCAATATAAGCCTTGAGCTCTGCTGCGCTCTGTGTAGCGATGAGCTTGTCTACGCCTGCGAAGAAGTCAGGCTGACCAACTACGAGTTCTGCAAAGCAGTTGTCGGCAATTCCTTCAGCCTTGAGCTGCTTGGTAAGACCGATATGAGGATAGTTAGACTCAAACTCCTTGATGGTCATCTTGTTGTAGTTGGCCTCTACATCACGAAGCTCGGTATTGTTCTTGGAAACGAGAGCCAATGTAGTCTCGTAGCGCATGATGAGGTTAGCATTCTCCTGAGCCTGAGCCTCAGAGAAGCCGTAGAGTTGGAACATCTTGGCGATGTGCTTCTTGAAAGCGTTGCGGATTTCAGTTGTAGCCTCATCGTTCTCAAGATAGTATTCCTTTTCGCCAAGGGTTAGACCACTCTGAACCAACGAAAGGATGTTCATTGAAGCATTCTTCTCGTCAGAGCCAAAATAGTAGCCATAAGGAAGACCGTAGCCCATATCAGCATATTTGAGCTGCAAAGCGCGAAGAGCGTCGATGGTCTGAGCCTGCTCAATCTCTTTCATCAAAGGCTGTACAGGTGAAGCACCCTCTTTGTCGCGACGCACGCTGTCCATAGCGAGCTTATACAAGTCGCTAAGTTTGCGCTCTACGGTGCCCGCCTTGAAAGTCTTCTTAGTGAGACTTGCAATGATGTCGTTGATACGCTGGTTGTTGTCTTCCTGCAACTGGTCGAACGAACCAAAGCGTGAGAATGCACCTGGCAGAGGATGCAACTTCTGCCAACCGCCACAAGCATACTTGTAGAAGTCGTCGGCAGGCTTTGCTGTCTTGTCCATGTTTTCCATCTTAATTCCTGCATTCGACTGCGCTGAGCCAATGCTTGGTGCTGCTATCATAAGCAACATCGGAAGGATTTCTTTCATTTTCATGATTTTGTTGTATAAATAGTTTATGAATAAATCAAGTTGTTACTCAAGATTGCTCTTCGCCTCTTCGAGTTGCTCAGAGAGTTCGAGCCATTTATCGTTTTCTTCGTCGAGCTTTTGCTTTGTTGAGGTATATTCCGTAACGAGAACCATGTCGGATGCCTTTTCAGGCTGCATAAACAGCTCGTCGAGCTCTGATATGCGGGCTTCCATGTCGGCAATATGCTTCTCGCATTCTTCCACAGCTCGCTGAATCTTCTTTATCTTCTTCTGCTCTTCCTTGCGCTCGGCATAGCTTTGCTTTTTAAGTGAAGAGCTTGATAAGAGTGAAGAATCGCTTTGCTTGGAGCTTGATGAAGAATTGCCATTTGCTTCTTCATTCTTTCCTTTTCTATCGTCACCACCCAGGGCTGCTTGTATGCTGTCGGCATTATGCTCACGCAGATAGTCGTAGATGCCACCAAGGTGTTCTCTCACGGCTCCGCCACCAAATTCATACACCTTGCTCACCAAGCCATCCAAGAACTCACGGTCGTGGCTCACGATGATGGCTGTACCGTCGAAGGCTTTGATGGCTTCTTTCAGCACATCCTTTGATGGCATGTCGAGGTGGTTGGTAGGCTCATCGAGGATGAGGAGGTTGACTGGCTCCATGAGCAGTTTTATCATAGCCAGTCGGCTACGCTCGCCACCACTCAGCACCTTTACTTTCTTTTCAGAAATCTCGCCACCAAACATAAATGCACCAAGCAGGTCGTTGACCTTGAGTCGCATTTCGCCTGTAGCCACTTGGTCGATGGTATCAAAGATGCTAAGGTTTTCGTCGAGCAGCTGTGCTTGGTTCTGAGCGAAATAGCCTATCTGTATGTTGTGGCCCACTTTCAACGTGCCATCAAAAGGAATCTCGTTCATGATACACTTCACGAGAGTAGACTTACCTTCGCCATTCTTACCTACGAACGCCACCTTCTCGCCTCGCTTTATAGTAAGCGTAACGTCTGAGAAGACGGTATGGTTGCCATAGGTCTTGCTTACTCCATCGCAGATTATCGGATAGTCGCCACTACGCAAACATGGTGGAAACTTCAAGTGCATAGCCGAATTGTCTACCTCGTCGATTTCTATAGGCACTATCTTTTCCAACTGCTTGATGCGGCTCTGCACCTGCACAGCCTTGGTTGGCTTATAGCGGAACCGCTCAATGA
>OQVR01000798.1_pt1 | contig 14043 bp, 12 predicted proteins | sample 1691521 | NCBI WGS metagenome assembly OQVR01 (sample SAMN03418256, study PRJEB22391) | human gut metagenome | biome: human-gut; feature: organic feature; material: feces | host: Homo sapiens | place: Tanzania | collected 2013-01
GCTTGTTTTGAAAACAGCGTTTGTCATGCCTTGTGCTTCTGCAAACACCTTTTGTGGGTTTACGCCTTGCATGGCTCGTGTAGAGTAGATCATGTCGGTCACCAAGATGGATAGGTCGTCTTGCGAGGTGTTGTTGAGAATGGTGTCGAAGATCCGTGCAAAGTCGGTGTAGGAAGCGTCCCCCAACCCCTTTGTCGCTTCAAAGATGTTGTTGTCGGCAATGAAGCTGCTTAGACCTTTAGGGTATGGGGTTATGGTGCTGTTGACGACAAAGATCTTGCCGTCACCGATTTCACCGGTGTATGCCGCATTGCAAATGGCATCAATCGTGATGCGCGCCCATTCCTCATCGGAAACGACAATTTCAAACTTAATCTTCGGAATCAGGTTGACCTGCACGGCGTGACCGCGGACGTTTTTGGTGCCGCCCTTCTGCGCGCTGCCGGTATACGCAACGCCGAGCATGATTGCGCTGATGGAAAACACCGCGTACACCAGCGTTGCCGGTGAGCTGGAGGAAGGACAGGGCACGGTCGGAACGCTGATGAATGTCAAGCATCTGGCGGCATCTCCGGTCGGCATGGAAGTGACCTGCGAGACCAAGCTCATCGAGGTAGACCGCAAGCGTCTGGTGTTTGAAGTGAAGGCTTTCGACAAGGGCGGCTGCATCGGTGAAGGAATTCATGAGCGATTCATCATCGCAAACGAGAAGTTTTTGAACAAGGCACAGAGCAAACTGTAATGCCTGCGGCGGTCTGATTCGTGAAAATGGTGCGATTTTTGGCAAAATTGCACCATTTTTTTTCGTTTCCTTGAGAGAATTCCGCAAGAGAATGATTGAACAATGCGGCAGAATAGATTATAATGATATGCATGAGAGAAGCTGCAAACATTCAAAACATGCTTTTTTTATCATAGAGGCAGGATGGCAGCGGAATGCATCAAAAAATTTTTCGCGCACAATCATGCGCGCGGAAAAAACAGGCAGCGAAAGGAGCTACAAAAATGGTCAAATTATATGACGGCGGCGTATATCTGGTCGGCGGCAACAAGATTGTCGAAGAAAAAGATGCAGCCAAAGTGCAGGAACTGACCGGTCAGGCAGCAAACAAGGCAGAAGCCAAGAAGGGTACCATCGCGTATTCCATTCTTTCGGCACACAACGTATCCGATAACATGGATAAGCTGCGCATCAAGTTCGATGCCATGACATCCCATGACATCACCTTTGTCGGCATTGTGCAGACGGCGAAGGCTTCCGGTATGGAGCGCTTCCCGATTCCGTACGTGCTGACCAACTGTCACAACTCCCTGTGTGCTGTCGGCGGCACCATCAATGAGGATGACCATATCTTCGGACTTTCCGCTGCAAAGAAATATGGCGGAATCTATGTCCCTGCAAACCAGGCAGTTATTCACCAGTACGTGCGCGAGGCACTCGCAGGCTGCGGCCGCATGATTCTCGGTTCTGACAGCCACACCCGTTACGGCTCACTCGGCTGCATGGGTGTCGGTGAAGGTGGTGGAGAGCTCGTAAAACAGCTTCTCAACAACACTTGGGACATCAATGCTCCTGAGGTGGTTCTCGTCTGGCTCGAAGGCAAGCCGAAGAAGGGTATCGGTCCTCATGACGTGGCAATTTCTCTCGTGAAAGCCGTATTCGAGAACGGTTTCGTAAAGAACAAAGTGCTCGAGTTCGCAGGTCCTGGCGTAGCGTCACTCCCTACTGATTTCCGTAACGGTATCGACGTGATGACAACTGAGACCACCTGCCTCAGCTCCATCTGGATTACTGACGAGAAAGTCGAGGAATACTATAAGATGCACGAGCGCCCGGAGGCTTACAAGGAGCTTCAGCCGGGTGAAGTCGCATACTACGATTCAATGATCCGCATTGACCTTTCAAAGCAGGAGTCAATGATAGCTCTTCCTTTCCATCCTTCAAACGCTTACACAATCCATGAGCTCCAGGCTGACCCTGAGGGAATCCTGAAGAAGGTCGAGGAAGATGCAAAGAACCGCTTCGGCGACAAGATTTCCATTGACCTTGAGAGCAAGGTGAAGAACGGAAAGGCTTATGCTGACCAGGCTATCATCGCAGGCTGCTCAGGCGGTACATATGACAACCTCAGCGAGGCTGCTTCCATCATGAAGGGCAAGACTATCGGAAACGATTACTTCACAATGTCCGCTTACCCTCAGTCAACACCTGTTTACCTTGCAACCACGCGCAACCATATCGCTGAAGAGCTGCTCGAGGCAGGTGTAGTAATCAAACCGGCATTCTGCGGACCTTGCTTCGGAGCCGGTGACGTTCCTGCAAACAACGGTCTCTCAATCCGTCATACGACACGTAACTTCCCTAACCGTGAGGGCTCCAAGCCAGGACAGGGACAGATTTCTCTCGTATGCCTTATGGATGCACGCTCCATCGCGGCTACAGCTGCCAACGGCGGTATCATCACAGCGGCAACTGACGTAGAGTACGAGGATACACACAAGCCATACTCATTCGACGACCGCATCTACAAGAGCCGCATCTACAATGGATTCGGAAAGGCCGACCCTACAGTCGAGCTCCGCTACGGACCGAACATCAAGGATTGGCCTAAGATGTATCAGATGGAGGAGAATATGCTTGTCGAACTCGCTGCGGTTATCCACGATCCTGTTACCACAACTGACGAGCTCATCCCTTCAGGTGAGACTTCAAGCTACCGTTCAAACCCTCTCAAGCTCTCTGAGTTCGCACTTTCACGTCGCGTTCCTGAGTACGTAGGTTTGAGCAAGCGCATCCAGTCTGAGGACCTCGACCGTCGTGCAGGAAAGACTCCTCAGCACGTTCTCGACGCTCTCGCAAAGGTAGGTGCCAATGCTGAGAACACCTCGTTCGGTTCATGCGTATTCGCCAACAAGCCGGGTGACGGTTCTGCACGTGAGCAGGCTGCTTCTTGCCAGAAGGTTCTCGGCGGTGACGCGAACATCTGCTACGAGTATGCTACCAAGCGTTACCGCAGCAACTGTATCAACTGGGGTATCGTTCCGTTCACAATCGCAAAGGAAACACCTTTCGAGTACAATGCCGGTGACTTCGTTTACGTTCCGGGTATCCGTGAGGCCATCCTTTCAGGCAAGGAGGAAATCGATGCCAAGGTCATCAGCGCTGACGGCGTAAAGGATATCCACCTCTATTTCCAGAACCTTACGGCTGACGAGCGTGAAATTCTCGCAGACGGTTGTCTCATGAACTTCTACGCAGCCCAGAATAAGAAATAAACCGAAAACAACTTATTGTAATAACACTTAAATTAGTATATTTTTATGAAAAAAATTCAGATGGTTACTCCTCTCGTTGAGATGGATGGTGACGAAATGACAAGGATCCTGTGGAAGATGATCAAGGATGAACTTATCCTTCCTTTCGTAGATTTGAAGTCAGAATATTATGACCTCGGCCTCGTTCATCGTGACGAAACAGCTGACCAGGTGACAATCGACTCTGCCAATGCTACCAAGAAGTATGGTGTTGCCGTAAAGTGCGCTACCATTACCCCTAACACACAGCGCATGTCTGAGTACAATCTTCATCAGATGTGGAAGAGCCCTAACGGAACAATCCGTTCAATGCTGGACGGTACCGTATTCCGTGCACCTATTACCATTCCTTCAATCTCTCCGGCTGTGAAGTTCTGGAAGAAGCCTATCACCATCGCCCGTCATGCTTACGGTGACGTTTACAAGGGCGTGGAGATCCGTGCTGAGGAAGCTGGAGTAGCCAAGCTCGTTTTCGAAGGTGAAAGCGGAAAGGTAGAAGAGCAGATTATCCACAAATTTGCAGGTCCTGGCGTTATCCAGGGTATGCACAACACTGACAAGTCTATCCGCTCATTCGCACACGCCTGCTTCAAGTATGCACTTGACATCAAACAGAGCATCTGGTTCGCTACAAAGGATACCATCTCCAAGAAGTACGACGGACAGTTCAAGGCTATCTTCGAAGATGTATTCAAAGAGTACGAAGAGGCTTTCAAGGCTGCAGGTATCGAGTACTTCTACACATTGATCGACGATGCAGTCGCACGTGTAATGCGCAGCGAAGGCGGATTCATCTGGGCTTGCAAGAACTACGATGGAGACGTTATGAGCGACATGGTTTCTACAGCATTCGGTTCACTCGCCATGATGACCTCAGTTCTCGTCAGCCCTGACGGAAAATACGAGTATGAGGCAGCTCACGGTACAGTGACACGCCACTATTACAAGTACCTCAAGGGAGAAGAGACATCTACCAACCCTATGGCAACAATCTTCGCATGGAGCGGAGCGTTCCGTAAGAGAGGTGAGCTGGATAACCTTCCGGAGCTTATCAACTATGCTGACCAGCTCGAGGCTGCTTGCCTGGATACCCTCAATGAGGGCATCGTGACCAAGGACCTCGCCAACCTCATGGAAGGCGTTACACCTCAGGTGAAGAACTCAGCTGACTTCATGGCTGCTATCCGTGAGCGTCTCGAGAAACGTCTCGCATAAACGGATATCATAATCTGAAACAATATGTCCCTCGCTCCTGCGGAACGGGGGACTTTTCTGTTCAATGTCAATGATAATGATAATATCAATGCCGGCGGCCGCGCCTAAATCATCTTGTTCTCCGCGAAGAACTTCCACAGCGGCGCCGCCATCAGGGACTGCCTGATCTGGTCATTGACCATAAGATCCTTCACCTCAGCCTCATCCATAAGCACGATCTGAAGATCCTCGGTGCTGTCAAGATGCTGGCTTCCGATCTTTTTCACGCCCTTGGCCACGAAACAGTGCGACAGATTGTTGGTCGTGCTCGAATTGCCCGACACAGTCATAATCTTGCTCCATTCTCCGTCCCCGTAGCCGGTCTCCTCCATCAGTTCCCTCTTCGCAGCCTCAAGCGGAGTCTCGCCCTTTTCTATCACACCTGCCGGAATCTCGAAGCAGGTCTTGCCGAGACCATGACGGTACTGCCTCTCCATAACGAACTTCCCGTCTTCTGTCAATGCAATTACATTCACCCAGTCAGGATACTCCATCACATAGAACTCCGGATTCTGCCTTCCGTCAGGCAGTTCCACGCAGTCACGCCTCACCGTCAGCCACGGACGTCTGAAAAGATATTCACTCTTTATGATCTTCCATTTTCCGTCCTCGTTTATAGCATCTTTCATGATATCAGATTTTTAATGTCAATAATTATTCACAAATTTAGGAAAACTTATGCAACAAAATCAATCAATGTACGTCTAGAGTATAGAACATCAGGAAACCGGCGATATGAAAATCGATGACAAAATAGCTGCGGACCTGTTCCGGCAATACGGTAAAAGGCTGTATAACACGGCCTTGCGTATAACATTGTCATCATACGATGCCGAAGAAATCATGCAGGACACATTGATCCGGTTCCTTACCGGAGGCAACAGGCCTGATGATGTGTGGGCATGGCTGCGGCGGATGTGCATAAACAAGTCCATCGACTGCCTGCGCCGGGAAAAACGCTTCGTGAACATCGACGATGCCGTAAATTCATCGGAACCGGTTCTTGTCAATGACAATGAAGATATCTGGTCAGGCCTGGACGGGCAGTTGTTCCCGATGGTGATGGACCTTCTGAAGTCAATACCGGACGGCTACCGGACGATACTGACATTGAAGCTCATAGAAGACATTGATTATAAAGAGATTGCGTCAATGCTGGGAATCAGCGAGTCCAGTGTCCGGAGCCAATACATGAGGGGACGCAGGAAACTCGCGGAAAAATTGAAGGAAAAGTTAAGTCAATGATTATGAATGATATAGAAAAATATTTCGATAACTATAGATGCCTTGCGGATGAGGCCGGAGACAATCCGTCCGTCACAGAGCAGGATTTCCTCGGGAGGCTCCATAAGGAGCAGGCGAGAAAACTCTTCCATGCCCGTACACTTGCATTGACCTTTATCGGGATGGCTGCGGCATTGGCGGTTTTCGTCTTTCTGCGCGGGCCGGAAGTTCCGGTCAATCCTGTGGAATTGTATATGACCAGCTATAGGGAAGGCGTGACGCCGCTGCTGTCGGAAGTACGTGAGATGGAGATGTCGTCCGAGCTGTGCAGGGAAATGGATTTGTCGTCCGTCATTGAGGAACTGCTGGACTCCTCAGATGGCATGACTGACGGACTGGACGGCTTGGAAGATGCTGAGAAACTGGAAGTTGCCCGAAAATATTGTGACAGCAGCCTTGACGAAATCAGGACTCTGTACGGCGAATGCTGCCGGGCATACTGCGTCGGGGCAACAGCTACTGAAGATAATGGAATTTAAATTGTCAATGATATGAAAAAGAATCTGTTTGTACTGATATTGCTTTGCGTGATATCTGTGATTAATGTCAATGCAGGTGTGAACCCCGCAATGAGAAAGGAATACGATTTCACGTCGTTCAATGCAGTCCGCACTGTGTCCAGAGGCCAGTCTCTTTCGGGAAGGGGCACTTACGTCACTTCCAGTTATAAAATCTCACTGGTGAAGTCGGATCATTATAAAGTCGTCATGGAAGTTTGGGACAGGGATGACATCGACCTGTTCGAAGTCAGACGTGTAGGAAACACTGTGGAATTGGTGACGGCTATAAAGAAGTATCCATACCACAGCAAAGTCGAAGACCCTTGTGCGACAGTGACGATATATACTCCTGAGTTTCCGAGCGTTACGCTTAGCGGAACCAGCCAGATGAGCGTGTCCGGCGGTGCGTTCTCCGGTGATAATCTGTCAGTCACCCTGTCAGGGGTCGCTAAAATGGACGGCCTTTCCGGGACCTGGAACAAGGCAAATATCACACTGAGCGGCTCTACGCACATGGACAACCTGACTTTGAAATCAGGAATCTGCTATCTCACCTGCAGCGGTGTTGCTGAAATTGCCGGAGTTTCATCCATAAATTCAGACAAGGTACAGCTGTCAATGTCAGGAGCGACCTCGATAAAGATCGACAATATCAATTCCGGACTTGTCGATGCCACGGCGAGCGGTGCCGGCAAACTCAGTTCCCTCGAAGTCAATGCCAGTGAGCTCATAGCAAATCTTTCAGGAGCTTCGGCTGTCAAATTCACCGGAAAAATCGGAAAAATCTCAGCCGAGATGCAGGGAGCTTCCTCTCTGTCTCTCCATGGAAATGGAAACGAAGTGTCTGTCTCCGCATTCGGAACTTCTACCTTGAATGCCAAGAATTTCACAGTGAAAGATGCCTCACTGAAACTTTCCGGAGTGGCCGGAGCCACCGTTACTGTCACTGAAAAACTCGAGACGGAAACATCAGGAAATTCACATATAGATTACTACGGCAATCCAAAGACTGTAAACAACAAATCCAATAACGTAGTTAAACATTAATAAGTTTTACATATTTATACTCAAAGCTTTAATTGAGTAAATGACGCCGTCGGGTCTGGAGTGATTCCACACCCGGCGGTATTTTCATTTCTTTACGAACAGGGATGCGAAACCGAAAAAGTCGGGGTCGAACTTGTCATCCCAGAGCATCTCGCCGAACGGCGGGGTATCATAGTCCCGGAACTCCAGCCTTAGACCGTTGTCATCTATGCCGAATACGACCACGGCATCACCAAGAGTCTCTTCTGTGGCGCTGAAAGAGCGATTGACAGGAGACAACGTGTAATAGGTATTGTACTGGTAAGGTATCCCGTCGGCACTCACATACATCTGGCACTCATAGGAAGTGTGCTTGCCCAGGATGGTCGAAGGCCTGGTGCAATTTATAGGGGAGGCAAGAGTGACCGTGCACTTCCTGAAGAAATTCATGAAGTCACCCGAACCGCCAGGAGTCAGCGAGACGGAACCGTCAGCCTCTTTCGCGAAAGTCAATGTGAACCCTTCATTATGAGTAGGAATCAGTTCAGTATCCTCCTCCATCTCAGTGAAATCCTCATTGATCTGGTTCAGGGCGAAAGTCTTGCTGAACGTCCATGTGCCGACCAGTTTGTCAGGAGTCTGGACACCGCGGACAGCCACGGAAACAGAACTGTTGTCACCGGCAATGAATCGGCCGTACTCGGGGTCCACAGTTATGATTGCCTCATCATCCCCCGAAAAACCGGCCGGGACGGTGAACCTTGCTGAACCGGAAGTCTCACCGGCATTTAGCAGGATGTAGGCCGGATATGAAGCATCTGAAGACTTCGTCTTGGATTCTCCTGAGAAAACAAGATTGGAAGCACCAGGACCTGAGACTATCAGCGGAATCATTATGTCCTCCGTGGTGGCAAGGTCCTTACCGCTGATTGCTCCGGTAACATTGACAGAAACGATGAAATTCTCCAGGGCGTAGCCCCTTGACATGTTGAAAGAATAGATCATCGCCTCCTGCGGGTCAGGGGAGATTACGGCAAGAAACTTCGTCCCGAGCGAGTAGCCCGACGGCGTGTTGAAGCGCAGGGTGAGCGTCTTGGATTCCGTAAGAGAGATGTCCCCGACAGTTACCGAGCCGGAAGACTCGCCGGCCTTGATGGTGATGTAATCGGCTGATATAGTGTAATCTACATCTTTCTCGGCATCGCCAGAAAACAGCAGCGGAACGGTGAGCTCGGAAGAAACCGGCTCACTGACATTGACAGTTACCTCGACAGAGCCATGCTGGTAAATCGTATATAGAATCTGTTCGAACCCGATTTCCGGTTTCCCGCCTTTCTGACAGGAAATCAGTGAAACCGCGGCAGAAAGTACTGCCAGAAGATAATGGATCCTTTTCATATTCCAGAACCGGTTTTCAGGTTATTCGGCAGCCTTGACAGCCGCTTCATATTCCGCCTTGATGGCCTTGACCTCATCGGTCTCCTCCTTGCTCGGAATCTCGCCCTTGGGCTTTATGTAACTTTTCGACGCATCGCTGGTCTTGGGCGGGAGTTCAGAATATCCGCATCCGCCCAGACAGATGCAACTGGCTGCCAACAAGGCAATTATGTATTTCTTGTTTCTCATGTCCATCAGTATTCATATCCCGGATTCTGCTCCAGGTCAGGGTTAAGGTCAATGTCGGATTTTACGATAGGTGCGGTGTAAAGATAAGCCTTGGTAGTGAACTTCAGACCATTGCTGATGACCCACCATTCAGGTCTGCCGTTGCGCTTCAGTTCGAACCACCTGTCACCCTCCATATAAAGTTCCTTGCGCCTCTCGTCGAAGATGGCCTGCAGGAGAGGCGTAATTGCCATACCTTTGCAGTCCACGACAATCCTCTCATCCGTGCGTACTTCCGGTAAAGTGCTCATGGTCAGGTCGATGGCGCCGTTGATTCTGTTCCGCCTGAGTTCATTGACCCAAGCCAGGGCATTTTCCATGTCTCCCTTGTGGTAGTAGGCCTCGGCCAGCATCAGCACCATTTCGGAGAGCCTCACGCGGCATTCAGGCACCTTGACATTGAACCTCTTCTTGTCGAAACTTGCCGCGTACCTCACGTCATCCGAAGGATTCCCGCCGAACAGGCGTATCAGTTTCGCGCAGGCCGGCCGAGTCGCGATATAATTCTTCGTGTAGCTGAAATACCAGTCCAGACCGCTGGAATTGTTCACATGCGAGCGGACAAGGACCTCACCCTTCGCCTCGGAAGGCGCATTGATCATCGCCTCATATTCCGAAGCCGGCGTAAGCGAGTATCCGCTGTTGTCAATGATATCGTTGCATATCGAGATGACGTTGTCCCAATTCTGGCACCAGAACTCCAGCTTCGCCTTGTAAGCCTTTATCACCCAAGTAGTAAAGATATATTTCTTGTCTGTCGGATTCAATGCCAGGGCCTCATCGAACAGCTTCCCGGTATATTCGTAAGTCTGTTTCATGGTCCCGCGCAGAGGCCTCGAATCGATGTCGAAGTTGTCCACAAGCGGAATTCCCGGCAGATTCTCTTCCCATGGCTGGCAGAACTCGCGCAGAAGGTTGTAATAGATGATGCCCTTCATGGCGTAAGATGCTGAAACCAAGCCTTTTGCGGTTTCGGTATCCCTGCCTGCCAGATTGCCGATGACAATGTTGCAGTCTCTCACGATTTCCCAGCTGTCCCTGTAGAAATACTGCCTCTTGTCGATTTCCTCCCCGGCAAAGAACTCCAGGAAACTGCTTGTCATGATGTTGGCATCCAGATTGTCCGAGCATCCTTCCAGATACTTTATCATATCCATGTTTCCGATGACGAACTCGTCCTCACCGCCCTCGATGTCGCTCAGGCGCTTGTGGATTATGGACGCGAACTCCTCATCGGTCTTCGGAATGACCTGACCCTGCGGCTGCACATTCAGATAATTCCCGCAGCTGACGCAGAAGATGAAGGTCAATGCCAGTGCAAATATTCTCAAGTGTCTCATTTTCAGTCCCTCCTAAAATTCAATGTTCATACCTGCCGATACGCTTCTTGTGGTAGGATATGTGGCTCCGGGAATCTCCGGGTCCATACCGTCATACTTCGTGAAGGTAAAGAAATTGTTCAGCGAAACATGGAAACTCAGTCCGCGCATCCTCATCTTTCTCACGGCTTCGAGGGGGAGAGAATATGAGAGGACTATGGTCTTGATTTTCAGGTACGAGTTGTCCTTAAGGTAGATTGCGTCTATGATGCTGGCATCCATAGGATTGGAGTTGGAAAAATTATATCTCGTCCCGTAAAAATCATATATTCTCGGGTACTTCACTCCGGTGGTATTGTCTGCTGTCCAGCGGTTTGTCCTGTCCTTCTCCACGTTCAGATGGTTGCCATAGAGGTCGCTGAACTGGGACTGGACGGCCTCGGTACTGATACCGTTGCGCAGCGCGCTGCCGTATGTGGCAGGGTAGCGCAGCTTGTCATAAACCTTCGAACCTAAAGAATATATACCGCTTACACTGAGTCTGAGCTGACGCCATGAGGCGCTGATGTTGAAACCTCCCGTGTACGGAGCGTTCTGAGTCCCCAGATAATGGATGTAGTTGTCCGGCCTGTTCAGGTCCGTAGCTTTCCTGATGTCGGCATCCGGTCTCAGACGGAACTCATAAAGTCCTGTTTCTTTGGAGATTCCTGCGTATTCGCCGCTGAAGATAGCGCCGGTAGGGTAGCCCTCCACATATCTGTCCTTCGAGGTTATTCCTGTCTTGCTTACCTGCTTGTATTTCAGGACCTTGTTGTAGTTGTACGCGAAGTTGACTCCTGCCGAGAGCATCCAGTCCCTTGTCTTTATGATTTTTCCTCCCAATGTCAGTTCGACACCGCTGTTCTGTATGTCGGCGGAATTGAAATAGACGCTGGTGAATCCGGTCGTGCTCTGGACAGGTGAGGCTGTGACCACGTCAGTGCTCTTGCGGTAGTAATACTCGGCATTGACATTGAACCTGTCCTTCCACAGGCCGAGGTCGAGGCCGATTTTGGCGTCTCTGGTCTTCTCCCAGCCGAGGTTCGGATTCGGTGCCGAAGGAATCGTCCCGAGGGTGAATGTCTCGTCACCGAAATATCTGTACTGCTGCTGGAGGTATCTGACCACGAGCAGATGCGATGTGCTGGTGTTGACATCTCCGGTAAAGCCGTAGGCCGCCCTCAATGTCGCATGTGACACCGTAGGCAGGGCTTTTCTGAACCACTTTTCTTCTCCGATATGCCATGCCGCACCTGTGCTCCAGGTAGGATTGAACTGCCGGTTGCTTCCGAAATTGGAGCTTCCGTCTGTCCTGAAAGACGCGTTCAGCACGATACTGTTGCCGAGGTAATAGTCTGCGGACGCATAGAATGAAGCATATCTTGTCTTGCCGAAATATTCTCCGTTCAGTTTTTCTACCTCGCTAAGCCATTCCTCCTGTGGGCCGCTGATAGGCGGGAGAGCATCGGTTCCGGTCTTCGGGTCGTAATTGTACCTCTTGGTATAGAGCGTGTTGGCACCCGAACCCCTGAGTTCCGCGCCGGCCAGCACGTTGAGTGTGTGGATATCGGAGAAAGTCTTGTTGAAAGAGAAATGTCCTCTGGCCACGTAACTGTTCCTGTTCGTGCTGTTCTGCGAGATGCTTCCGTAGAGGTTCGTCTGGGACCTGTTGTCGCTTCCCAGCCTGTCACGGAAGGCTGAATACGTGTACTTGTCGACTATCTTGTCCGTCGTATTGTTTGCAAATGAATCAGATACGAGTCCGACAAAATGGAGTTCATCAATGATGCCGAGGTCTGCCTGCGTGCGGAAAGTCCCGTTTGTATTGACTGTCTTGCTGTAATTCGAATCCAGTTCACGAAGAATGTTGAACCCGTTCAGCGGCATCACCTGCTCGGCTCCGCGTCCGTTATAATATCCTAATGAGAACCATGTCCGGTCAGCCGCATATGAGCTGTCAGATTCGTATGCCTTTTCGTAAGGATTTGAAAAATAGGCATATAGGAACGGATCTACGGTCGAATAAGGCATCTTGGACTCCTGACGCACCGCAGTCATTCCGACATCGATGCGCACGCGGTCTACAGGGGTCAATGTCATTTTGGCATTGACATTATACCTCTTGTAATCGTTGTGGCGGAGCATTCCGTTTTCGTCGTTCAGGCCGAGTGCGACATAGTAGGTGCTTTTGCCCGAACCTCCGCTCAATGACAGGTGGTGTCCCTGCGAGAAGGCGTTGCGGAAAAGGAGATCATACCAGTTCGTGTCAATGCCTCTGAGCGATGCTATGTAGCTGTCCTGTGCGGCCTTGTCGTCTTTCATTGACGCGAATTCGCCGAGTCCTGCGCGTATCTGGCCCACGATTCCGATGACAGGGTAGATGATGGTGTTGTCAATCTGCGAGGCAGCGTATCTCTTGGCTGAAAACTCGTCCCACAGCTCATCTTCCCATGTGAGTTTCTCGGAAGAATTCATGAGATTCAGGCTTCTCTGCGGCCTGAAGGACCATGAGAAAGTATTGTTGTAATTTATGCGCATCCTTCCGGACTCGCCGCTTTTCGTGGTCACGACGATGACGCCGTTGGCTGCACGTGAGCCGTAAATTGCTGTAGATGAGGCGTCTTTCAATATGGAGATATTCTCGATATCCTGCGGGTTCATGCTGGAGAACACGTCGGAACTTACCGGCACGCCATCCAGGATGTACAGCGGCGCGTTGCTGAGGTTCAATGATGATACGCCACGAAGCCTGATGCTGACCGAGCTCTGCGGCGAGAAAGTCGCGGGCAGGACAAACCTTATCGTAACATTGGAAAGCGATGCGGAATATCTGGAAGAAACTATAGTGATAGGTTACGGCTCAGGCCAGAAAATCGGCAATATCGTCGGTTCCGTCACTACGGTCTCATCGAAAGACATTGCCTCCAGCCCGTCATCCAACATCGGTGACGCATTGCAGGGAAAAGTCGCAGGTCTCGATATGACCAAGTCAAGCGGACAAACAGGCTCCGGACTTTCATTTTCAATCCGTGGCAACCGTTCTTTGAACGCTTCAAATACTCCTCTTATAATTGTGGATGGTATACCATACGGAACCGACATTGACATCAACCCTAATATAATCGAATCAATGGAAATCCTAAAAGATGCTTCATCAACAGCTATCTATGGTTCAAGAGGTGCCAACGGTGTAATCCTCATAACAACAAAGAAAGGAACACAGGGCAAAACAAAAGTTACATACAACGGATACTACTCTACTAATTCCGTGGCTGCATATCCAGAAAGAATGAACTTGCAAGAATGGGCAAACTTCAAACGTGAAGCTTATAAAGCGGACGGACAATGGGCAAGCGAAGCTGACGATGCAAAGATATTTGGTTCTGCCTACGATGCTGTGAAAAGCAACCAAGACGTAGACTGGGTTGACCTCTTGATGAAAGACGGAAGCCAGACATCACATTCTATAAGTATATCTAATGGTTCTGAAAAGACATCGTTCAACCTTGCTTTCGAATATATGAAGGAACAAGGACTTGTGAAACTTGACAATCTCAGCAGATACAACACTACTCTTGGTATCTCACACAAGGTGACAAAAGACTTCAAGCTCAATTTCAACATGGTATATACGTTCCAGA
>OQVR01000802.1_pt1 | contig 14002 bp, 15 predicted proteins | sample 1691521 | NCBI WGS metagenome assembly OQVR01 (sample SAMN03418256, study PRJEB22391) | human gut metagenome | biome: human-gut; feature: organic feature; material: feces | host: Homo sapiens | place: Tanzania | collected 2013-01
GCCCTCCGGTGCTCGGAACCGCTACGCTATAAGGTTGGCGGACCATCAAAGGTCTTCGCCAAGTTGTGCGGGATGGAACCGCCTGGGAAAAGAGATAATTGCTAGTTCAAAAGCGTAACCCATTACCGAGACTTTGGATTTTTCATCATTAAACATAAGTAGTCAAATTAGCAAGGCATTCAAATCATTCAACTTCAATGTCTTTAACAATGTCAATATTTCCTTTTTCTCTGGTGCAGACATTCTCTCACTTTGACTTTTGTATTTCTGAAAAACTTCAGTAAGTAAATAATAAGGTCCAGCTATTAAAGCACTATCTTCTTGAAAACAATAAATCGCCCAATTTGCAGAATAAAGATTTAATAAGTCTAGATAACTTCCTCTATTTTTAATTCTATCAATAATCGTTTGAAGAAAGACATGAACTCGAGGTTCGAGAAAGACTTGTTGTCTATAATTTGTTATCTCTCTTGCATCTTGTATCCACTCAAAAAATGTTTGATCACCGATATTATTAGAAAGGATAAAAGAATCAGGATAAGTAATCGTAAAACATTTTATAGTCTGTTTATGATCATTATCTTGTTTTAATCCTTTAGCCTTTTCACCGACTTTTATCTCCAATTTATTTAAACCATTCTTCCTAATAATACCAATTTGATTAAAACCTAGAATTGCCTTACATGAATAAAAAACAGAATAATATAATTGAACAGTTGCCCAAGAATAACTTTTCTCCTTAATAGACTTTAAAGCTTGCAAAAAGGAAAACAAAGAATTAAAATAGAAGGACACAGAATCACGTTTTTGGCATTCTTTTAAATTCTCCAATTCTTCTAACGTTACTTCTAGCTCTCCTTTAAACCTATAATCATTAGATTCTGGAGGAAGTCCTTGTTGCGTTCTTGCTAAAACTTCACAAGCTATCTGCAAATCACGTCGCTTAAAAAGCATACTCATTTTCTTCAGGAAGAACTTTATTGATACATTTTTCTAAATAATCATATATTACCTTACGCTGGGTTTTACCATCATAATTTTTAATATCGTATCTAGTTAAAACATAATCATTTAAATTAAGTATATTATAAATTGTCTCAACCTTAAAATCACTACGCTCTGCACATTTTGGTATCACTAAATTACATAAGACATCAATTGCTGCATAAAATCCAGCATTCATTAAAAATGGATTTCTAGACTTATTGGTCCAAATACCTTCTTCGTCATACCATTTTTTCAAAGCCTTGAAATAATTTAAAATGGTAGCACGCTGGCTTTCTAAACTCATTAATCTATATCTTGCAAAAACCCCATTTTCTGTTAATCTGTCTTTCAATACAGAAACAATAGTAGACATATCTACACATCCAGCTCCACGAGGAGTTCCAGGAATCTTAATCAATTTATAATAAGGGGATTCTTTCTCGTCATTCAAATAGTAGACGATATCATTAGCCCTCACTATAGGCATATCCGGATCATTCTGTTTTATTATACCAAAAAGATCATAAATCAAACTTTTCTGAACCGGTCTCTGCTCAGTATTTATATTCAAGAATATCTTAGCTGCTGCTTCAGTTTCTAAGTTATTTGTCATTATTACTAAGATATCCTTTTCTCCTATCGTTTCATCCTTCTTCATTGCTCGTTCCAGTCCTGCCATTCTATGTTGACCATCAAGGATTTGAGCAGAAGCGGCAACTAAAGGTATTTTGATTGCATTGTTTTCTGGGACAATACTAGCATCTTCATTCGTCCAATTTATAAGAAAAGGAGTATAGAAAATATTACCAGACAACACATATTCCTCTATCGATTTGAGTCGAACAACACTTAACATTCTTTGAACAGCGCCTTTCTCATTATCTAACCCTCGCCGTGCTACATATTGGATATAATCAAGATCTTTGACCTTCATCATAAACACAAAAGCATCAATTTCTCCCATTTTTATTGGGAGCATTGGCACACTTATGAAATTATTACCATCCATAATTGTTATTTTTTATAGTAAACAATATATCCCCCCATATATTCAAGAAGGATTTCAACAAATCGAAAATACAGAGTCACCGCTATACTACAAGCAGATACACCTATCCGTTTTTTTATGTATCGTTTTTTAAGGCGAAAGATTGCTAAGCCCCCCTCAACTCATCTATTTTTTCAACATAGTAACATGGAAGCATAGACTTATAGTCCTTATCCCCATCTTTCATGCGGGTAAGGATGTCCTCAATATACTTTCCAAAGTTTAAATCATTCATTTTGCAGCTTTCATATAAAGAATACATGAAGGCTAAATTCTCGGCAGCCCCATGACTGCCAGCCTTGCCCCAATTACGGCGAGCCATGGCGATATGTCTGAAGCATCGCTCGATGGATATGTTGTGAATCTCAACATCGCCATTCGTGAGGAAGACCTTGAAGGCTTCAATGTCATCAAGCACATAGTTGACAGCTCGCATCACCATCTTGCCATATTTTTTGTCCTTCTTCTCGTCCTTCTTTTTCTGCAATGCCTTCATGATGGACTGAACGACGAAGCGACTGTACTTCAAGCGGAACTTTAGTCGAGCCTCACCGGTTTTGCTTTTTCATTTGCAACTCGCTTTATGTCTTTTATACCTACCCATATTTTATCTATGTTAGATTTTTACTTATAGTTTTCTAAATGCTGAATCCAGATACTTCAATTGAAATTTCGCATCAACCACATTTTTCTGAGTATTTCCATTAAAAGCCTTCAGCTCCTCCTGCTCTGATTCCTTAGCAAGCAAATCAACTCTGATGTTTTTCAAAATAGCATATTTGTTGATAAGCGAGTTCAACTTATAGAACTTCTTGCCATTATAGTATATCATCAGTAACTCGTATTGAGAGAGCAAACTTCTCAGTATACCAATATAGCTATATTTTGCTCTTTCACAAAGACTTGATTCGTCCACATACTTCAATATTCTATAGAAGAGACGGAAATAATGATCCAAAGAATGAACTGGGTCTGAATCAAAAGCGATGCCAATTTTGTCATCGCAGACATACGCTTTAATGCCATATATTAAAACAGAAGATGGCTTTTCATATTCTTTTTCAAAATCCTCAAAATCAAAGGTATTCATAACATGTCCTTCATATAATCGTTGAAACACATTTCTCTTCTCATATATAACATCACCAAGAATAGTTAAATCCAAATTAAGTTCTTCCACAACTTCCTGAAACAGATGAAGTAGCTCAAAGAAGTTATGTTCAAAACGCTCCACTCTCAAATCTTTCCTCTGCTGCAAATTGGCTTTATATTGCACCCAAAAGGCAATGAAAGTCAAGGCTGCCGCACCCCATGCGATAAAGGTGCCAGTGAATCCCTCTACTAAAGAGGCATTATCTTTGCCTGCTATACCATTTTCCAAATTACAATAAAGTATTGGAGATACTATTGATAAAGCAAAAAACGCCATTATCAACAAGATAAACAAGCATTTGGGTAAGCCAAAGATATATCTATTGTCTTCCATAATCCCAGAAAATTAAAGAATATACAATATCTGGCATAGGGGAAAGAAAATATCTTCCCTATGCTTATGCTTGAAGTAAAAAGTAATAGTAATGTATTATAAGAGAAGCAGGTGCTGCTATAGTTTTATGCCCCACCTGTCTTCAATAGTCTTTACGACTCCTTCGGTTCCCCTTGTAGGGGACAGAAACCTCAGGGACGAGAGGGATGTAGCTGGCGACGCTCCGACTCTGCCAGAGTTTTGGTATCGGCAACGGAGTCTTTAAGGCAAAGCCTTTTAGGCTGGCTGCGCTCACCATAGTTCAAGCGAGCTTGACTCTGCATTCGCTTGCACAGCCTTTCTCCCGCAAGGGGTTGCCGATGAGTGCCTACGCAACAGAGTTGCGAGTGTATGTCGGCTGGCGCATTGCTAACGTTCATAATGCTCCAAAAATCGTTTCAAAATAGTATCCACTGCTTTTGGAGATTGCTTTTGATGAACGATGACACCAATAACTATGACATCAGGATACACCATATAATAAATCACGTTAGGGTCCACATTTATATGATGTACAGTGTATTCTGCCGTAGAATATTTTCTGTCTAACACCCCACGTTCAGGAAACCTTGACAAAGCTTTTACCTTTTTGTCTATTTTATCAAGAGTTTTAGCTACAGTCATTGAGCCAAAGTTCTCTTCAACATACTCCGCCACTGAATCCAAATGCCGGTTTGCAATATCTGACCATATTATCTTCATGCGTACTTAGCTCTTATTTCGGCCATAACCTGCTCATGTGTCTTGCAACGACCAGCAAGATAATCTTGATGAGCTGCCTCAAAGGTTTGCTTCATCAAATCTTCATCCAATGCATCCAGAAAAATATCTGTTGCTTCAGATATCGACTCTATTTCAGAAGATGGTTTCTGAAAAGTTAGAAGAAACTTTTCCACTAGACGTTCGACACTGATATTATGCAACTTGGCATATATCTCTGCGCCTCTGTATATATTGCTATCTATTGTTATCGTATTCATAATTGTTGAATTTTATGTTCTATGGTGCAAAAATATGCTTTTTTCTTGAAAGCACCAAATATTTCTCTGATTATTTGTGTTCTGCCTTTGCTTTTTCTGCAAAATTACAGAAGATTGCTTATGATGACTTTCTTGCTTATTGGGCAGGTAACAAACCTGCCCTCCCAGCATTACTTGCTGAGTAATAAGCTAAGCTCGCTCGTCCAGCTCGCGGCTCATCTGCTGATACTTACGGATGATGAGCTTCCGGTTGGCTCGGCGCTCCGACTCCTCTTCTATCATCTCATTGAAGAGGTCACGAAGGGGACGACTGAAGGGATGCCAACCGTTCTCCTCGCCCTCCTTGGTGTGATAGAAGAGCAGGGTGAAGATGTCCAGGAGCATCAAGAGGCGCTCCTTCTCGTCGGTGTGCAAAGAGAGCATCCAGTGTACCAGGTTCACAAACTCCCATAGCTGCATCAGTTTGCCATGGCGGAAATGCTTGCAAAACTGCCTACCTAGATGGAAGGCGGGGCAGATGTCCTTCAGCTTATACTTCCACTGGCGCATGGCGTCGGTCAACTCGCCGTACTTCTCACTTGCCTTGTACTCGTGCTTCACGGCTGAAAGCACATCGTGGGCTACCTCGTCGAATCGCTCTTCGGCAGAATCCGGCATCGTCTGCTCAAAAGGGGCCAATTCTTAGCCACTTCCGAGATTTTAATGAATTTCTTCATCTATTAATAAATTATGTTTATAAATTGGCGATAAAAATCGCCCAAAATTGCTACATTGTGGTATTTTACCAAAACCACATTGAGCTTTTTTTTCTAAATTTGCCAACAGATAACTCAGGGTGAAGGTGAACCCTTGCTATCAAGAACTATGTATATACAGCGCGCCTCTAGAATATAAAGAGCCTGTAATATAATGGGTTATATGGCGTTTTTAACACTGTTTTAACACGAGTTTGAGATGTATGCATTCACCAAAACTCATTTTGAGGATTGAAAATTGAACATTGAAATTTATGATATGCCTTTTCGGGGGCTATAACAATTAACGCTTAACATTTATCGCAATGACAACAGAAAATCCAAAAACCGAAGACCAGGAGGTGATGCCTTCTTTCTTCCCTCACATCAACCAATCGGAGAGCCATCAACTAGCTGACTGGCTTTTCCTCCGAGAGTACATCACTCACGATCCTGCCCTGAAGCGTGCCACGGAGCTCTATCGCCAGCGACTCACCGTGGGCAAGAAGTTTGCCGACGAGATGAAGCCTACCTTCCCTGCCATCACCACCTCTGCCCTGATGGACGGATACGGCAGGAAGCTGGAGAACTTCTGGAAGCCTACCTTCAAGATAGCGCTCGACTTCGACCACGTGAAGAAGCAGGACTTGGAGCGATACCTACAGCTGGTGCGCCAGGACCCTCATACCCTGGCAGAGTATATCACCGTGAGCGGAAAGGGGTTTCGTGTCATCTGCTCCTACAAGGCTCATCCCGACCTGGAGACCACCATCCTGGAACTCTTCGACCTGATGGTACACAAGGCGATGGACTACTACACCCATCTGCTGGGCATCTCTCCCGACAAGCAGTGCACCGACATCACCCGATGCACTGGGCTCTGCTACGATCCCGATGCCTTCTTTCGTTGGGAGGGAGTGCCCTTCGAGGTGGGAGTGCCTGAGATGAAGATGCTCTTTGCCCAGCGCACTGTGGAGGCGAAGCAAGCCAAGCGCAATGCCAAGCGCAAGCAGAAGATGGCGAAGATCAATGCCCCGAGCATGAGCAGCCAAGGGGCTCCCACGATAGAGGAGGCCATCCCCCACATCCAGCAGTTGCTCAGCCAGTGGGGCCACGTCTTCGAGTCGGGGCGTCACAACGACTATGTATGCCATTTTGCCGACATCTGCCTGCGCTATGGCATCGACCTGAACGAGGTATTGAAGTATGCCGATGCCGAATATGGCCAGGACTATGCCCCTACCGCCTCGGTCATCAAGAACGTGTACAAGCACATCGGCAGGATGGGCACCTGGCATTTCTATCGCCCCGACGAGGGATACAGTCGCAAGCCTACGGTCAAGGCAGTAAAACAGTGGCTCACCACCCGATATGAGTTCCGCCGCAATGTGATCACGGGATTCTATGAGATCAAGAGTCGCATGGTGTATACCGGCAAGTATCCTCGCTGGACCCAGATAGATGATACCATCGAGAACTCGCTCTGGACGGAGATGGACGAAGACAGCCTGCGCATCACCGACAAGATGCTGCATAGCATCATCAACAGCGACTTCAGCGAACCCTTCGACCCGCTGGACGACTACCTGCGCACCCTGAAGCCCTGGAATGCGGAGACCGATCCCGACTACATCTCCGAGCTAGCCGACCGCATCGAGATCCAAGACCGCCCCGATGACCAGCACACCCAGCAACTCTTTCGCTATTTCTTCAAGAAGTGGCTCGTAGCGATGGTGGTGGCATGGGTTACGCTGAGCGTGGTAAACCAGATGATACTCATCTTCGTGGGCAAGGGAGGCATCATGAAGACCACCTTCTTTGCCTGGTTGCTGCCGCCAGCCCTGCGCCAGTATTTCCTCAACGACTCCACGGGAGCCTATACCGACAAGGACTTCATGGAGGGATTCTCCAGCAAGGCGCTGCTCTGCCTGGACGAGTTTGAGAGCATCTTCGGCAAGAACCTGAGCGCCTTCAAGAGCAATATCACCAAGCTCACCTTCTCAATCCGCCGCCCTTACGACAAGTATCGCTCCGAGTTGCCCCACCGAGGTTCGCTCTGCGGCACCACCAACAGTCAGCAGTTTATCACCGACGAGGAGAATCGCCGCTACTGCCCATGGATAGTGAAGAGCATCGAGAGTCCGATAGACCACCCCATCGACTACGACCACGTGTTCAGTCAGGCGGTGGCATTAGGAAAGCTGGTGGCGGAGCATCCCAAGGGAGCGCCCATCGAGTGGACTTACTGGCTCACCCGAGACGACATCGAACTGCTGCGCCAGCACAATCGCATCTTCATGGTGGCGAACTATGCCGAGGAGCAAATCCTGCGCTATTATCGTGTGCCAGACTCCAGCACCAACCCAGCGTACATCAAGTTCCGCTACAGTGCCGAGATCCTGGAGAAGATAGGTGTGAACCCTGCGCTGCGCCAGAATCTGAACAGTCAGAACATAGGCAGCGTGATGGCTCGCCTGGGCTTCCAGAAGATTCACAAGAAGGGCGGCAACGGCTGGGCTGTGATCGAGAAGGAAGGCATGGAGATAGCCACCGACAGCACCCTGGGAGGTGACGAGATTAAACAACTGAGTTCTGGTGAATAAATCACTGAGATAATTTTTTATCCCACTGTTTTAGCCTCAAAATCTCCCTGAATTATTAATTATTAATTGTAAATTATTCATTATCATGGATATTCGTAGTTATACCAAGCAGGAGCTAGGTCTCCTCTATTTCCAAGACGCCACTCCCGATGTGGCAAGTGCTCACTTGATGCGTTGGATCAACCGCTGCCCTCCGCTACTGAAGCAGCTGGAGGAGTCGGGGTATCAGAAGAACGCCAAGGAGTTCAATCCGCTCCAGGTCTCCTTCATCATCTTCCATCTGGGGGAGCCGTGAATCATCATCGCAAGAGGGGGATAGGGGTGTCGAAAAACTCCATTTTATATCATTTTTACGAACTTTTCAAAAAAAGTTAGAGAAAATCTGTGAGCAAGTGTGAGCAACCATGAGCAAGTATGAGTTGCCAAATTCAGATTTTGTATCTTTGCATTGTGATTCAGAAAGAGTCACATCAAGCACTGCGCAGCGCTCATTGAAAATATTAATTCTTAATTTTCTAATTGCCCATGTTATTAACTACTTTAAGACAGTACAAGAATGAGAAAATGCCGGAGGCGAATGGATTGTGGTTCGCCTACCCAGTGATCACCCAGACCATCGACATCAACGGGCTGGCGGCTCACATGGCAAGTCACAACACCCCGTTCTCCAAGGGAGCCATCAAGGGTATGATTACCGACATGGTGATCTGCGTCAAGGAACTAGCCTCCCAAGGATTTGCCATCAAGATAGATGACCTGGCCATCTTCTCCATCGGCATCAAGAACAAGATGGGAGCCAAGACCGAGAAGGAGTTCTCCGTGCAGAAGAACATCGAGGGCTTCAAGCTCCGTGCCCGAGGCACTGGCGAGTTCAAGGCCACCAACCTCGACATCAGCCTGAAGCGAGTCAGCTCGCTCGGCGGCGACAACACCACCGACGAGGATCCTAACGGCGACTCCCCTACACCCCCAGGTGGCACTGATGCCGGCGGCGGCAGCGACACAGACCAGGGTGGTGACAGCGGCAACGTAGGCCTGTAGAAGTAGCGAGAAGCAGAGCAGAGTGAGAGTTTCCCTGTGGCAGGGACATTCCGAGAGGACAACCAGAATATGTTAGAAGAAGCAAGATTAAATTCTTAATTCTTCATTATTCATTATTAATTAAATTATCTCCTCTGTACGGGTGTCTGGACAGCCCTCGCACTCTCCTCTTCTCTCCGCACTTCTGAGTATCTCAAGTTAGTAATCATCAATCACTCAAGAACATGAAAAAAGAGACATTAAAAAACATCATCAATTTCATTGTAACGGTTCTCACAGCCATTGCGAGTGCCTTCTGTGTTCAATCATGTAAAGGATAAAGAAAATATGCGAAAAATTAATTTGATTATCATTCACTGTTCTGCTACCAAGGCAACGCAGAACTTCCCTGTGGAGGCCCTAGAAGCCTGCCACAAGGCTCGTGGCTTCCGTACCATCGGTTACCACTATTACATCACGAAGGATGGCTACCTCTACCCCTGCCGTCCCGAGTCAGAAATCGGCGCCCATGCCAAGCATTACAACGCCCATAGCATCGGCATCTGCTATGAGGGCGGACTGGACAAGGACGGCAATCCTGCCGACACCCGCACTCCCGCCCAGAAGCGCACCCTAGAGAATCTCCTCCAGAGTCTGGCCACGGACTATCCCGAAGCCGAGATTATCGGCCACAGAGACCTCCCCTGGGTCAAGAAGTCCTGCCCATGCTTCGATGTCAAGCAGTGGCTCCAAGACATCCACTTCCACATCTAGAAGAGATTTTCTATGTTAGATAGTTGCACATCATTTTGAATTTTGCCCAATCTGTAGACTGTGAAGCCTACAGGTTGGGATTTTTGGAAAAGGACGTTCTTCTCGTTCCCCTCCAGACAATCGCTGAAGAGGTATTGGGGTGCCTTGGTGGGGCAACGACAGCATCATGAAGAATCCTTAGCGCTGAATGCCTGCCGCTTTTATGACATTTGGGCGAGCCTGATAGAGGTTCTGGATATTTTTCTTTTTCATACCACAAATGTTTTTATATGCTATAGAGTGCAAAGTAAATGCAAACGAGCGCAATGAAAACTTGCTTTCAAATTGCCGAGTGCAGCTTTGCTTTGCAAAGGTAATGCTTTTTATTTAAACGAAGAAACTTTTGGGGAAGTTTTTTGTTCAAAACTTGAAAATGGACTTATTTGGACCATGAGTTTTGCTTTAAAAAAGTGCAAAAGTCATAGAGTCTATGTGCCCCACCTTCAACAGAGTTGCGATTATTTTACGCATCATCTGCGAGTGCCTTATGCCTAAATATGGAGCCAGACGGTGGAGAGGTAGCGACGCCAGATGGCTAGATGGGCTGAGGAGGTAATCTCCTCGCAGATGCGGACTAGCGTGGTGATGAGAGTTTGCTCGGCTTCCTGAATGCGCGACTCCAGGATCTCGCCGGTGACGTCGGGGGAGAGGGTGATGGCAAAGGCATTGAGAAGATGAGTGCCTACGGAGAGGTTCTCTACCGCCTTGACGGGATGCTCCTCATTGCGCAATATCATATAGAGCGTAGGTACGTAATTGCGGAATGACTCCAGGAGTTTCTCGCCTACCACACGATTGCTCTTCTTGCTTCTCTGCTGATGGGACATACCTGCCACCAACTTGGCATTCGCCTTCTCATCTGTCAAGAAATATTCTCGCAAGAATTTATCCCAGTTGGCAAAGAGTACGACATTACCTTCCGCATCGGTCATCTTGCCAATGTGGGCATAATAGGTGGTAGTGGAAGGAATCTCCTTTTGTTGGTCGGCATCATAGAAAGTCTCACGGACACTGACCTTGCGGATAATCTCATCATAGCTTTCATTCTTGATGACGTTCTCCTCTACAGAACTACCAGAAAGGGCGGCATAGTCGGTTGCCGTCGTATGCGTGAGGGCAGCATAAAGCTCTTGACGAGAAAGACGGGTGGTCTTATCTGTCAAGATATTTGACACGCCTTCAAAACCGGAAGTTGGGGTCAAGAAAGGACGAATAAAGTTGCGACGCCAGGCATGATGAACAGTGCCGGGATTCTCCCTCTCATATCTGATGAGCGAAAAGATGAGCGCTACATCCTCCTTGCTAAACCCAGCAAAGGCATTGGCAAGGGCATTCATCTGTTGGGCTCGGAGAAACTTGCACAAGCCACTCCAGGTAACCTCATTGCAGAGCAAGGTTACCATATCTTCGAGCATAATGAGCGCCTCATCCCCATAGCCACATGCCTGGATGGTGCCCAGGATGCGGTCGATGGCACGGTCGCGCTGGGTGGCATCTCCCACCCTATGGTCCTTGATATTGGTGAGGCGCACCAACTGGAACGCCCAAAGATTAGGAATGGAGATCGTGACAGGAATAACGGAATCCTTCTCATAATCAAAGAGATTGAATACCAAACGCTTGTCACCATCAAAACGAGCCACGAAACCAGTTCTGCCAGCAAATGGACCTTCCACTATCTTGACCACCTCATTATACTCTCCCTTCTTGGGAGAGAAGGCATAGTCGGTATAGGGACGGTCGAGAAGCACCATCTGGTCGTGGTAACTATCTATGAAATCACGGAAAATAGCCATCTGTTTTTCAGGCACTGTGAGACAGAGGGCACGAATGCTATCATCGCCATCATCCATCTTCTTGCGAGAAAACTGGATGGAGGCTTCGGGATATTCCTGATTGATAAACTCGCTAAGCGCCTGGAAAGTGGCGTAAACGAAGATATAGCCCGTATAGAAAGGAACCTTGACATCCTGGCTGCGCTTTCTGATACGGACAGTGGTGTTGCGAGGGCAATACACTTCCAAAATATTCTTGTTGAACTGCTGGTATTCACGAATAGCGTCCTCGAGCCTAGCCTCTTGGTTAGGCTGAGTACGCACCAAAAACCAGTTGTAGTCTACTATTCTATCTTGTAATGGATTGTGTATTGTCTGCATTACTTTACTTAGGGAAAAGTTTTATTTTCGTTACTTCAACTTTATTACATCGAGATATATCCTAGTATGCATTCTTATCTGGCAAGATGATGCTCTTAGCCGTCAAGAGGATAATCTTGAGATCAAGCCAAAACGACCAGTTTTCGATATACCAGATGTCTCTCTTGATACGTTCCTCCATCTGCCAAAGTTCCTTCGTTTCGCCACGATAGCCCGTAACCTGGGCCCACCCCGTGATACCAGGTTTAGAGAAATGGCGAACCATATATTTATCGATAAGAGAGCCGTATACCTCGGTATGATGCAACATGTGCGGACGAGGACCTACGATACTCATATCGCCCTTCAGCACATTGATAAACTGAGGGAACTCATCGATATTCGTCTTACGCATAAAATTGCCAAAGGCAAACTTTCTAGGGTCGTTCTTGGTGGCCTGTGCCATGTCTGCATCTTTGTTGACATGCATGGAGCGGAACTTGAAGCACATAAAGGTATCACCATTCAAACCCGTTCTTGCCTGCTTGAAGAAGATAGGTCCAGGGCTCTGGATCTTGATGATCAAGGCAATAATCGGGATGAAAGGCAGCATGCAGAGGCATACCAATCCACTCACCACTATATCGAAAGCACGCTTGGCAGCACGATTTGATGCACTGGCAAGTGGCTCCAAATGGTCAGTATATATTGTCTTGCCCATAAAGTTGCGAGCATCCAAATGCAGCTGATATTCACCAAAGAGACGTGGCAAATAGAAAAAGTGGATCACATTCTTGTTACAGAAATGCATAATCTTCACTATTTCGTCGGAGTCATCATGCGAGAGGCTACAGAATATCTCTTGCATTTTGTTTGGCTCACCATTGATGGCATTATTCATAGAATCCGCCATCAACTGGTTAAGTTGCGCAATATTGCCCTTTCTCACCAATCCTTCAGGAGCCTTTGGTATATCCTCATCGGCATAATAACCCAACACATGATATCCAGCAGAGGGATCTTCTGTCATCGTATCATACATCTCAACAAGAGCTGGATCATTACCCACAAAGAGCACGGAACGACTATTATATCCCTTTGTGCGATAATATCTCAATAGATTGAGTTCACAAAGTCGAGCCACGATGAGCACCAAATAGAAAGATGCTCCAAAGATAAGCGCAAACGAGAACATCTTGCCCCCATTGCTGAGTAATCGCAAGAATACAAACAAGCACAATGTAGAGGTAGCTGCAAGATAAAACGTTCGCTTCATCACCATCAAAAAGCCGATGCGACGCAGGTGAATAATAGTAGAATGGAAGTATTCGCCAAGAAACAATGCAGCATTGGCTGCAAAGAATGTAATCTTTGTAGCCTGATCGAAGTAGTCTGGTACCAACTGTCTACCCCACTTCATATATATTATTCAGCAGCTTTGCATCCGGTCCCTCACCTGTAACCATAAGAGTAAAGTTTCCTTTGCCAGTAGTCGTCTCACCATCATAAGAACCTGAAACATTCCCCCCTTCAACCCCACCCAGCTCCCGGACTGCCTCTACATCATCTGCAGTGATATATTCTTCCGCAGTCTGCGCATCACTGCTCACACTGATTGCAATCTGTCCACCGCCAATATCATCGATCTCACTATTCATCTGATTCTTGGTTCCCTCACCAATTGATACAATAGCAATTACAGATGCAATACCGATGATGATACCAAGCATAGTTAAAAAAGATCTGCCTTTATTTGCCATAATATTATGGACTGCCATCTTGATATATTCATACAGATTACTCATCAGCATCCTCTCCTGTCTGTTCAGGAACTGCCTGTACTTCCATTCCCTCTGTGTAATCACCCAGATCTGCGATTACTTCTTCTCCTTCTTTTCCTTCTTCTCCTCGTCCTCTTCCCGCAGAAGGCGCTCGCCCTCCTCGGTGCCCTTCTTGAATTCGCCCTTCGCCTTGCCGAGCGAGCGCGCAAGCTCCCATAATTCGGGCTTGATTCCGCCGTCCGTTTTCGGTACATTATCACCATCTTTACCAAAGAAGGAAGAAGGAGAAAAATCATGGCTTGGGGCCCCTGGCAAATCATTCTCGTCGTCGCACTCATCGTCCTGCTCTTCGGCAGCAAGAAGCTGCCGGAGCTTG
>OQVR01000806.1_pt1 | contig 13991 bp, 15 predicted proteins | sample 1691521 | NCBI WGS metagenome assembly OQVR01 (sample SAMN03418256, study PRJEB22391) | human gut metagenome | biome: human-gut; feature: organic feature; material: feces | host: Homo sapiens | place: Tanzania | collected 2013-01
CTCTCCTTCTGTAGCTATTTTTTTTTCATGATTTTATTTGTCATTCTGTCATTTTCTGACGTAACCATTTGATATATAGAAATATAACAGGATGACGGATTTATTTATATTTACAATATCTGTCACTAATCTGTCACTAATCTATCACTAATTGGGCGTTTTACGCCTTTTGAGAGCATATAATACGGCTTAAACATGGTTATAATACGGCTTTTGAGTGGTAAAAATACTACTTTTGAGTGGTAAGAATACGACTTATGGGGACTAAATCATAGGTTTTACGATTCTATCTCGCGTGTTTATGATTCTATCTTACGTGTTTATGATTCTATCTTACGTGTTTACGATTCTATCTCACGTGTTTACGATTCTATCTTACGTGTTTACGATTCCATTTTACGTGTTTCTGAGCCCAAATTCGCATATTTGGAACCCTAACTATCTTAAAAACTTGCATGTGTCGGATACTTGATAGATGCGTTGTCAATCCGTCAATCTTGTTGATTGTCTGATAGTTAGGGTGCTTTGAGGTGGATATTGATGTCTGACAGATAATGACAGATTCTTCTTGAACAAAAGCTTTTGTCAGCCTACCGTATGCTATTGAATTATAATGCCTTACCGAAAGGGTATGACAGAATGACAGATTTTTTTCTAAAAAAATTTTTTCCTACGTATCTATTTTATAGTATATCACGCAGGATAATAAAAATAGGAGGAAACATGTTTCAGTTTCCTCCTATTGATTAGATGGTCGTTATAATTTACTTTATTACAACTTTCTTACCATTCATGATATAAACACCTTGCTTCAGACCGTTGGTGTCGGTAGCGTTGATGCGAACCTTCTGACCGTCGATGCTATAGATGTCTGTATTATTGTTCAGACCGTTGTTGATACCCTTTATACCTAATGTCGTGTCTTCCTCGATGCTGAACTTAGTAATATACAACGAGCCGTTAGACTTCTCGCTTGTAACATGGAATCCAATGCCAAGCAACATGTCTTTTTCTGCCTTTACAGAGAAGGTGTGCTCTTCCTCTTCCTTGCTTGTAACGGTTATCTCGTCAGCAAAAGCAGGAGTTGTCATAGCTTCAACCGTAGTACCCTCGCCGTAAGCGACAGCAAACTTGTTCGTGTACTTGGTGTTACTCTCCTTAACGCTGAACTTCACGTTATATGTCTTGCCGTCAAGAACCTTTACAGGAGGAGTGATGAACCAGTCGTCAGCGTCATTATTGTAGCTTGCGCTATACTGAGCTGATTTCGGAGTATAGCTATAATACTGCCATGTATACTTGTCTTCGTTGACATTATATACAGAGAAGATGTTGAAGTCTGTCTCGGAAGCAAATTCCGTGCTGTAAGGTACATTTACATGGTCTCCCAATGTAACGGCGTTAGACTTGCCGGAAACCTTCTTGCTGCCGCAGATGGCATTAACCAAATAATAGTATGATGTCATTTGCTCCGGAGTGCCGATATTATCTGTGAATCCCGGTTCTGTGAGTCCTTCCGCAACAGTCTCCTCACCGTTTCTAAGAACGTTGTATGTAACATCGCCGATATATCCGCCATGTGATCCTTCAAGAGCATCCCAGCTGAGAACGAGTCCGCCTGTTCCGTTTGCTTCAAGCTTGAGGTTTGAGAGGCTGTAGCTTGGAGTATCCATGCCGACATAAACCTCTACGTTCTTCTTAGGACCGTCGCCAGTCTCGTTTGAAGTCCATACGGTATACGTGTTTGTCTGCTTCTCAACACCAGTCACGTCTACGTTAACCTTCTCGCCAGGAGCTGCTGTGCCTTCTGCTATGACAGTAGAGCCTGTAGATACGTGGTAAGTAACTTCGCCTTCCAGTATTTCGCCGGCAAATGTGATAGCCGGAGCCTTGAAGCTAACCTTACCGTTGGTATTGTCCTTATCAAATGTAGCCTTCAGGTTGGTTACATAGCTTGGAGCGTTGTCCTCTGCAATAGGATAAGGTATAGTGAGGGCATAGATGCGTTCTCCGTTAGGGAATGAACCAACCTTTGTTGCATTACCGGTATTAAGGTCTACCACATACAGGGCAGAATTGCCTTCTGCGTCAGTAGCAGCCCAATAGAAGATGTCGTCTCTTTGGTCAATCTCACCACTTTGAGCGTAGCATGTTCCTTCGCTGTTCTGCAGGGTAAGACCAGTAGCTCCGATTTCAGTCTCTGTTCCGTCGGTAGTGCTGATAGAGTAGAGCTTGCCGTCGGTAGCGATACCGTACATCGTGAGGTCTGATGTGAGTCCGATAGCAACATAAGTGTGTGTTGCAGGACCGATAACGGTTCTTTCCGATGTGGTGTAGTCAACGATGCAGAACTCCAAGTCTTGAAGGTTCTTGTCCTTATAGAACTCTCCGTATACCTTACCGGTCTTGCGGTCGAATGCTGTTTCAAGAGCCAGCATGTTTACATTCATGGACTTGTGTTTGCCCGATGATGCCCAGGTGTCATTCTCGCCGACAGTATAGTCAAACATGTTTGCGGAGATGTAGCCCTGTGAAGCATAACTGTAGTCTGCATTTATAAAACGGAAATGTCCATCGTGGTATACGCTTCCTGCATTAGCGACGAACTTACTTCCTGTTACCATGCTTACAGGGTCGATGGATGTTGTACTGAACTTGTACATACCATTGCTTGTGGGGGTGTCCTTATTGACGATATTACCCCATAATACAGTGCCCTCGGCGCTTTGCCGTGGGGCGGCCTGATTCTTTGCGGCATTTTGTGCCGTTGCGCTTCCTGTTGCCATCAGGACAAGCGACATAAAGAAACTAAAGTAGGTCTTTTTCATAAATTTATGGATAATTTGGTTAATTGTTCGGTTGTAAAGGTACTCGTTTTTTATGAAATGGCATAATAAAATAGATGAAATTGATGGTTTCTATCTTTCATTATGACCTTTTTAGTATTCTTTCATAGTACATTATAGAAGAATATGATGGAATTGTAGGGAAAAATAACACTATGTTATGTACTGGAAATCCTTTCAGACAGGTATGCTGAACATCTTGTCTTTATTTATTTCCTGTATCGGCAAGTCTGTTATCTTTGAAACCTCAAAGATCAAGCTAAATCTTCAAATATGACTTCTACAAAGGTACAAGACGAATGAAACTGCTGGACTCTAACGAAATCTGGCAGCTTCGAGAGGGGTATATATTTTTTGAGGAGAATGGAATTGATGTATATATGTAATAAATGTATTACTTTTATTTGGTAGTATGTAATAAATTGATTAATTTTGCGGTATGGAAGAGAAAATGATAAGACACATTATCTACTCGGACGAGTTCGAAGAATACTATTCGAGTATGAGCGAACAATTAAAGAGGAAGTATGACTATGCTTTACAGATTGTAAGATCACAATATGTCGTCAGTTCAAAAATAGTAAAGAGCTTAGAGAATACGGACTTCTACGAACTCCGAATTTCCATAAGCTCCAACGAATACAGAACTATTCTGCTCGCTGTTGACCACGACAATTTCATACAATGCAAAAATGTACTTCTTCTGAACTCATTTTTGAAGAAAGGTACAAAACAATACAAGGCTGAAATCAAAAAGGCCGAAAACATTATTAAACGTTATTTGGAGGATTGAATATGTTGAAACTTGACAAAAGCAAACTTGCCGGTCTCAAAACTTTTGATGACCATCTGCAAGAAAGATACGGTGACGAAAATAGTCCGGAGCGTAAGGATTTTGAAGCAAAGGCTAAAGCTTGGTACTATGCAGAACTTCTTAAGGATGAACGCAAGCGACAAAATGTAACACAGAAAGTGTTGGCTGAAAAAATCGGTAAGAAACGAGAGTACATATCTTCACTCGAAAAGGGACAGACTGATATGCAGCTTTCTACATTCCTGCGCATTGCCGATGCCCTTGGTCTACGCTTTTCTTTGGTATTGGGATAGATTACCTTTCTGATGTAAGAAAGGTAATCCACCACATCGTGGATGAGCGCAATGCGAATTACAATCCTGATGATATTATAAATATGTTTATTGTTCTGTGTTGCGGAATATGTCCTCCAGGCAGTCATTGATCTCTTCAAGGTCGTAGCCTCTGCCCATGGCGAAGCGGATGAGTTTGCAGTTCAGTTCGTAGTCGCTTTTGGCTTTTACGGACTTCATCTTAGCCAAGAGCAGTGGGCGGAGAGCATCCTTGAAGTCGTCATCTTCAATCTCGTCGAGTACACGGTGGCGGATGTCTTCGTCGATATGTTTCAGAAAGAGAGCCTGTTCCACCTTGCGCTTTCCCCATTTGTTGTAGCGCACCTTGTCGTTGGCAAAGGCACGGGCAAAGCGTTCATCGTCGATATATTTCCCTTTAATGAGGGTTGCTATGATGCGTGCCTGAGTCTGTTCGTCCAGTCCCCAGCGCTTCATCTTCTCCTGCATCTCAAAGGTGCAATGCTCAGAGCGTGAGCAAAGGGCGCCGAGCTTCTGGAGAGCCTCCTTTTCTGTAATCTCCTTTATCTTTTTCTGCATACGATGTTTCTGTCTTTGTCGAAAATGTCCTTAATTATTCTGATGTCGTCGAAGCCTAACCTCTGTAGCATCATGGAGGTGTCGTTGGCGTAGTGCTCGTTGATTTCGAAGAAGAGCAGGCCGCCATCTCTGAGTGACTTTGCTGCATATTCTGAAATGCTGCGGTAGAAGAGTAGGGGGTCGCTGTCAGGCACGAAGAGTGCGAGATGAGGCTCGTTGTCGAGAACGTTCCTCTCCATATCCGCCTTCTCCCTGTCGCAGATATATGGAGGGTTGCTGACGATGGCGTCCCATCTTGCCTCGTCGTCGGGAGCGTTGAGGGCATCCTGCTCGGAGAAGCAGACTCTGGCACCAAGGGCTTCTGCGTTGGCAGCGGCTATGGATAGCGCCTTGTCGGAGACGTCCCATGCCGAAAGCCTTGCTTCGGGTATGTCGAGAGAGAGCGTAGTGGCGATACATCCGCTGCCTGTTCCGATGTCCAGTATGTCGGGGTGGGGGACATCTTTAACACCTTCGACGACGAGTTTGCAGAGCTGTTCCGTTTCGGGACGTGGTATAAGCACTCCCGGTTCAACATGAAAGAGTCTGTCGCAGAACAGAGCCTTCCCCGTGACGTATTGTATGGGTTCGGATTTCTCCAGTCTTTGCACAGCTTCCTCCAATACCCTGCATGAATCATCCGACAGACAGTCTGCCGCTCCGCAGATGATGTCGGAGAGGGAGAGTCCGAAGAGATCTTCCATCAGCAGACGGCTGATGGCTTTAGCTTCGTTGTCGGGATATACTTTGGCAAGTCGTCGCCAGATGTCATTATATGTCATTTCTGTAGTTAATATGTTGCAAATTTATCCCTAAACCGGTTTATGAGCAAACATAATCAACCATATTTAATCATGATGAGAAAAAAAATATTAACTTTGCAGTTGAAATAGGTAAATACACATTATAATATAATAGAAACAACATATACAGAAATGGAAGAGAATCAATTTAAACGCACTACCGTAACGGCAGCCTTGCCTTATGCTAATGGCGGTGTCCACATCGGACACCTGGCAGGAGTGTATGTGCCTGCCGACATCTATGTGCGCTATCTGCGCTTGAAAAAGCAGGAGGTGATGTTTATCGGAGGTAGCGATGAGCACGGTGTGCCGGTTACTATCCGTGCACGCAAGGAAGGTATCACAACACAGGAAGTGGTGGACCGCTACCACTCACTAATCAAGAAGTCATTTGAGGATTTCGGAATCTCGTTTGATATCTACAGCCGTACCACTTCAGACATCCATCATAAGTTTGCTTCGGATTTCTTCCGCGACCTCTATGACAAGGGCGAACTGATAGAGAAGACAGAGGAACAGTTCTGCGACGAGGTGACGGGAGAGTTCCTTACCGACCGCAATATCGTAGGTACATGTCCGCGATGTGGAGCAGAGGGTGCTTACGGCGACCAGTGTGAGAAGTGTGGAGCCACGCTCTCTCCGGATGAACTTATCAATCCTACCAACAAGAACAATCCGGGACACGGACTGGTGAAGAAAGCCACGAAGAACTGGTATCTGCCGCTGAACAAATGGCAGGACTGGCTGAAGAAATGGATATTGGAAGACCACAAGGAGTGGCGTCCTAATGTCTACGGACAATGCAAGTCGTGGCTCGACATGGATCTGCAGCCACGTGCCATGACACGAGACCTGGACTGGGGAATACCCGTTCCTGTAGAGGGAGCCGACGGCAAGGTGCTGTATGTATGGTTTGATGCCCCTATCGGATATATCTCAAACACGAAGGAGCTGTGTGACGCCAAGCCAGAGATTTGGGGCTCATGGCAGAAATGGTGGCAGGACCCGTCTTCGAGACTGATCCACTTTATTGGTAAGGACAATATCGTGTTCCACTGCATCGTGTTCCCGACAATGCTGAAGGCACATGGTGGTTATATATTGCCCGACAATGTGCCGGCAAACGAGTTCCTGAATCTTGAGAACGACAAGATTTCCACATCGCGCAACTGGGCAATATGGCTGCACGAATATCTGATTGATTTCCCTGGCAAACAGGATGTGCTGAGATATGTGCTGACCGCCAATGCTCCGGAGACAAAGGACAATAACTTTACATGGAAGGACTTCCAGGAGCGTAACAACAGTGAACTGGTTGGAGTGTATGGAAACTTCGTGAACCGTGCATTGCAGCTGACAAAGAAATACTGGAACGGCGTAGTGCCGGAATGTGGCGAGCTGACGGATTATGACAAGCAGACACTTGAAGAGTTCAAGGATGTGAAGAAAAAGGTGGAAGACCTGCTTGACGTGTTCAAGTTCCGCGACGCACAGAAGGAGGCGATGAACCTGGCACGTATCGGTAACAAATATATCGCTGACTGCGAGCCATGGAAGGTATGGAAGACAGATCCGAAACGTGTGGAGACAATACTGTATATCTCTCTGCAGCTCGTGGCGAACCTTGCCATCGCCTTTGAGCCGTTCTTGCCGTTCAGTAGTGCAAGACTGCGCAAGATGATAAATATCGACTCGTTCGACTGGAACCAGCTGGGTTCTATCGATCTGCTCAAGGCTGGACATCAGCTTGCAGAGCCGGAACTGCTGTTCGAGAAGATTGAAGACGAGGCAATACAATATCAGCTGAACAAGCTTGAGGAGATAAAGAAGGCTAACGCTGCTGCGGAATACAAGCCGAAGGATATCAAACCGACGGTGAGCTTCGAGGACTTCGAAAAACTCGACATCCGTGTGGGTACGATAAAGAACTGCGAGAAGGTGAAGAAGGCAAACAAACTCCTCAAGTTTACCATTGACGACGGAACAGGTACCGACCGTACTATCGTCAGCGGAATAGCTAAGTTCTATAATCCGGAAGAGCTGATAGGCAAGCAGGTTTGCTTTATCGCTAACTTCGCTCCACGCAAGTTGATGGGCATAGAGAGCCAGGGAATGATTCTCAGCGCAGAGAACCATGACGGCAGTCTCAGCGTGACTCGCATCGACCGCGAAGTGAAGTCCGGCAGCCAGGTGGGATAATGTCCGGCGATACTTGACTTGTTGACTGGTGGTCGGGAAAAGCTCCCGGCCTGCTCGTCAGCTCGTCTGTTCGCCAGCTGAAGGATACGGCGACTGTCTCATCGCCGATGTGGAACTAACCGCCGTTGGGAGACAAACGGCACTTGGAGGAATAACTATGAAGCGTACTCGTAAATGTTACAATGAGGAAGAGTTTGAACTTGACAACATTTATAATGATGACGATGATCGCTCTTCAAGAGGCGGACTGTCCGCTATGTTTTATTGATTAAGCCTCTATTAAAGATTTAGACCAGGGACAGGTGCTTGGCGAAAAGGAACAAGTGCCTGTCCTTTTTTAAATAGATGAGAGTCTCCTGCCAGTTCTCCCGTAACTCGCGGTTCTCCCATGACTCCCAGTAAAAATAAATTCCATGACCCAGGACGAGAAATACATGAAACGCTGTCTGCAGCTTGCGCGTGGTGGCAGACAGAACGCCAAGCCCAACCCGATGGTGGGGGCTGTTATAGTAGCGCGAGACAGAATAATCGGCGAAGGCTACCATGTGCGTTGCGGTGAAGGACATGCCGAGGTGAATGCCTTTGCATCGGTGAAGCCGCAAGACGAACATCTCTTGCCGGAGGCTACGATATATGTAAGTCTTGAACCCTGCTCCCACTATGGCAAGACGCCGCCATGTGCTGACCTTATAATAAAGAAAGGTGTAAAAAGGGCTGTTGTAGGATGCATAGACCCCTTTGCAAAAGTGCACGGCAACGGAATAAGAAAACTGAAAGATGCCGGTATAGATGTTGAGGTGGGGGTTCTTGAGGAGGAGTGCAAAAGACTCAACGAGTGTTTCTTCACCTTCAATACACTTAGGCGTCCTTATATCCTGCTGAAATGGTGTCAGACGGCAAACGGGTATCTCGATGATGGATATAAACCGTTTAGAATGTCTACTCCGTATACGCAGATGCTTGTTCATAAACTGAGAAGCGAGTACGACGCAATACTCGTGGGACGTGTCACGGCAGAAAGGGACAAGCCACAACTGAATGTAAGACTATGGCATGGCAAGGATCCGATGCGTCTGGTTATTGATAAAGAGCACCCGTGTTTTGACGGACTTGACTTCAGCAACAGTAATGACGTGCCGGCGCAGATTGCCGAATGGCTTTATAAACAAGGCATGCAGTCGCTGATGGTGGAAGGCGGAGCCAAGACATTGCAGGGCTTCATTGATGCTGGATTGTGGGATGAGATAAGGGTAGAGACGGTGTCGGTGGTCGTTAGTGGCGGAACAAAGGCTCCGCATCTGGATGACGAACTGTTGGCGTTTGCTGACAGAAAGGTATATGACCGGAATATAGTGGACACCTTCCGTCGTGGTGATTCCCGGGAATAGTCGCATGAAGATAGAAAATTTACAATAAGCATTAAATACATACATTATGAAAATATTTGATTATACAACACAAGGTACATGCAGCCGCTCCATTCATATAGAACTGAACGACGACAATACGATAAACAACGTGTCGTTTTATGGCGGATGCAACGGAAACCTGAAGGGAATAGGTAAGCTCATAGAAGGGATGCCGGCAGACAAAGTTGTGGAGAAGCTGGAAGGCGTGACCTGCGGGTTTAAAAACACAAGCTGTCCGGACCAGTTGGCGCAGGCCCTGAAGGAAATGATGAAATAAAAGTACTTGCGAAAGATAATAAGAATTTACTATTATTGAAGAAATGCCGGATTACACGTACAAGTCCGGCTTTTTTCTTTGATAAAAACTTGGATAAACGAAAATTTTTGTTACCTTTGCATGTGTCATGGCGAAATGATGCTGTGTGCGGTCTCATAGTTCAATGGATAGAACAAGTCTCTCCTAAAGATTAGATCCGAGTTCGATTCTCGGTGAGACCACGATGACTACAAACAATCGATGTTGATGTGACTATGTCACAACCAACCTCTGTTAAACCTTATGTAATACACAGTAAAGACTTAAAATTTAAAAGAATGGAAAATAAAGAAAAACAGGAAGGACAGTTCCAACTGGAACTACCACAGAATGTGGCACAGGGTGAGTATGCAAACTTTGCTCTCATCACACATTCTCGTTCAGAGTTTATCGCAGACTTCGCACGCGTGTTGCCAGGACTGCCAAAGGCTGTTATCAACAGTCGTGTAATTCTTGCTCCAGAGCATGCAAAGCGTCTGCTTATGGCTCTTCAGGAGAATGTTGCCAAGTATGAGCATGAGTTCGGGAAAATTACTCTTCCTGAGCAGCAGGGCAAGACTATTGCTCCATTCAATATCAATAAAGGTGAAGCATAAAATATCATACTTATAAAAAAGAAAGGTCTATATTGGAATCCAATATAGACCTTTTCTGTTAATATACGGTTTGTTGCCTTTATTTTCCGAAGTCGATTTTCCAGTCGCCGTTCTTGTCCTTGCGTAGCTTTATGTCGGCTTCATCGCTTTTGCCGTTGCCGTAGGTAAGCTTCATCTTTACTACTGCGGTCTCGCCGTTCTCTGCAATCTCCTCTTTCAGCGTCTCGTAGGAGGTGAGACCCTTGTCTTTTTCGTATTCCTTTTCCGCCTTGCCCTTCAGCAACGCCGCAAGCTCCTTCTTGTCGCTTTCCAGTTTGGCGGCATCCTGACTATCTTTGTCCTCGAGGTAAAGAAGGTCTACATATCCCTCATAGTCTTTGTCGATGAGACACTTTACTGATTTCTCGGCAACAGCCTTTGGTGTGTTGCTGCTGCATGATGTCATGGCAAGTACGATGACGATCAGTCCTAATAAAATGCTAAGTCTTTTCATAATCTTGTTTATTTTTGGTTATAAGAAAATTGTTTAACGCTTGTGCTTTTGGCTTTCCATGTAGTATCCGCCTTCGTCAAACGTACAAACGGTCTTCAGCTTTCTACCTCTTATGAAGTCGGAAGGGAAGATGACGTGTCGGAACTTCATGCCGGGGAGCGATATGTCGTGGCGTATTCCTTTGGTAAGCTCAATGCCGTGTTTGGAAAAGGCGTGTTCCACGAGTTCGCTGCAATACATCTCCGTTGTGTCTCTGTCGTTGTAGTCATGGTCGAAGAGGATACCTCTGCGAAACAGTTCCTCTGCGGAGCAGGCACTCTTGTATGCAATGTCTGCATCTTCGAATCTCATGATGCGCCCTTTGGATGCCCTTATCGAGGAGAAAAACTTCTCCAGCGGCTCCATCTTCACCCTGTCCTTGTCTCCGTCGAAGTCCGGCTCGTCGGGAACGGCATGTATGACCATAGGCTTGCCGTCCTTTATCATCACAATGCCACAATGGGAATAGTCGGAGCTTTTGTCTGCAAATGCTACGGCATGGCTTGTAAAGCCTGTTCCTTTCCTTAGCACGATGTCGCCATCCTTTATGCTTGCTTTGTCGGGCAATATGCTTCTCTCTTTATTCCCAGACTTACAGCAGCACAGCGTCAGCATGGCAATTGCTATAAGAAATGTCCTGAATATAGTCATGCTATATGCTTTTGTCCGCAAATATAGTATATAAATCGATATGAACAAAGAAAAACTTGTCAAATATGCTGTTCGGATGGTTTTGATGATGATTTTTGATGTGAACGTAGCCTTGGTTCAAGCATGTTGTCTCCTATTATATAATATGTATTATACCTTATTATATATATAGGACGGTAGTGAGGCTGGGCTTTTGTGTTGTTTGTTTGTGCATTCTTTGTAATAAATCATTATTAATCAGTACTTTTGTTTCCTCTTTGAAATGTATTTCTAACACCATTTTAATGTTATGAACAGTTAATAAAATGTATATTGTGTAAAATAACGGTCTTAAAATAAGTCACAAACCTCTATATATTAGGTAATATAAAAAAAACTTCTTACCTTTGCAGCCCAAAATGGTCTTGTTGCTGAGACTATGTCAAAATACTTAGATAATACAAAATAATAAATATAAAATTAAAAATTAAAAAACAATGCCTACAATTCAACAATTGGTAAGAAAAGGTAGAAAGGCACTTGTAGACAAGAGCAAGTCACCGGCTTTGGATTCATGTCCTCAGCGTCGTGGTGTTTGTGTTCGTGTTTATACAACAACTCCTAAGAAGCCTAATTCAGCAATGCGTAAAGTTGCACGTGTACGTTTGACAAACTCAAAGGAAGTAAACTCTTATATTCCAGGAGAGGGTCACAACTTGCAGGAGCACTCTATTGTTTTGGTTCGCGGTGGTCGTGTAAAGGACCTTCCTGGTGTACGTTATCACATTGTCCGTGGTACACTTGATACTGCAGGTGTTGCGAATCGTACACAGCGTCGTTCTAAGTACGGAGCTAAGCGTCCTAAGGCAAAGAAGTAATATAGCTTCTTAAATTTTAGACAAAACCGCAGACTCACGGTCGGAGAAGGTCGGGAGTTGGGGTTAAAATATTTAATAAAAGTTTTGCTGGAGAAGTAATCAGGTTGAGTAAATGCTCGGGTGCGAGCGTTGAAGAACATTATACAGCCCCATGCAGAATTAAAAAAAAAGTTTTATTTAAAATGAGAAAAGCAAAACCAAAGAAGAGAGTGATCCTTCCAGATCCAGTCTTCAATGACCAGAAGGTCTCTAAATTCGTAAATCATTTGATGTATGATGGTAAGAAGAATACATCTTATGAGATTTTCTACAATGCACTCGATACCGTAAAGGCTAAGATGGCTAACGAGGAGAAGTCTGCACTTGAGATTTGGAAGCAGGCTCTCGATAATATTACTCCACAGGTTGAGGTTAAGAGCCGCCGTATCGGTGGTGCTACTTTCCAGGTTCCTACAGAAATTCGTCCTGATCGTAAGGAGAGTATCTCTATGAAGAATCTTATTATCTTCGCTCGCAAGCGTGGTGGTAAGACTATGGCAGATAAGCTCGCTGCAGAGATTATGGATGCTTACAACAACCAGGGTGGCGCATTCAAGCGCAAGGAGGATATGCATCGTATGGCTGAGGCTAACCGTGCATTTGCTCACTTCAGATTCTAATTTAATTTATAAAATAGGTTTAAAAGAAAATGGCAAATCGCGATTTACATTTGACACGTAACATCGGTATCATGGCGCACATCGATGCCGGTAAGACAACAACATCTGAGCGTATCTTGTTCTACACAGGTAAGACTCATAAGATTGGTGAGGTACACGATGGTGCTGCTACAATGGACTGGATGGCCCAGGAGCAGGAGCGTGGTATTACTATTACCTCTGCTGCTACAACTTGTAACTGGAACTATAAGGGTAACTCTTATAAGATCAACTTGATCGATACTCCGGGACACGTTGACTTTACTGCTGAGGTAGAGCGTTCACTCCGTGTTCTTGATGGAGCTGTTGCTACTTATTCAGCTGCCGACGGTGTTCAGCCACAGTCTGAGACTGTATGGCGTCAGGCTGACAAGTACAATGTACCACGTATCGGTTACGTAAACAAGATGGACCGCTCTGGTGCAGACTTCTTTGAGACTGTACAGCAGATGAAGGACATCCTTGGTGCAAATCCTTGCCCTATTCAGATTCCTATCGGTGCAGAGGAAAACTTCAAGGGTCTTGTTGACCTTATTAAGATGAAGGCTATCCTTTGGCACGACGAGACAATGGGTGCTGAGTATGACGTAGAGGAAATTCCTGCTGACCTCGTTGACGAGGCTCAGGAGTGGCGCGATAAGATGCTTGAGAATGCAGCTAACTTCGATGATGAGCTTGCTGAGCTTTATCTCGAGGGTGAGGAGGTTCCTGAGGATATGATTATCGCAGCTATCCGCAAGGGTACTATCTCTATGGAGCTTACTCCAATGCTTCTCGGTTCTTCATATAAGAACAAGGGTGTACAGCCACTTCTTGACTATGTATGTGCATTCTTGCCTTCACCACTTGATACAGAGAATATCGTAGGTACAAACCCTGATACTGACGAAGAGGAAGATCGTAAGCCTTCTGAGGATGCTCCTACTTCAGCTCTCGCATTTAAGATTGCTACCGACCCATTCATGGGACGTTTGGTATTCTTCCGCGTTTATTCAGGTAAGGTTGTTGCTGGTTCTTATGTTTACAACCCACGTTCACGCAAGAAGGAGCGTATCAGCCGTTTGTTCCAGATGAACTCTAACAAGGAAATTCCTATGGAGTCAATCGACGCAGGTGATATCGGCGCAGGTGTAGGTTTCAAGGATATCCGTACTGGTGATACTCTTTGCGATGAGAACAACCCAATCGTATTGGAGTCAATGACATTCCCTGATACCGTAATCTCTATCGCAGTTGAGCCAAAGAGCCAGGCTGACATCGCTAAGCTCGATAACGGTCTTGCTAAGCTTGCTGAAGAGGACCCAACCTTCACCGTTCGTACCGACGAGCAGAGTGGTCAGACCATTATCTCTGGTATGGGTG
>OQVR01000808.1_pt1 | contig 13968 bp, 20 predicted proteins | sample 1691521 | NCBI WGS metagenome assembly OQVR01 (sample SAMN03418256, study PRJEB22391) | human gut metagenome | biome: human-gut; feature: organic feature; material: feces | host: Homo sapiens | place: Tanzania | collected 2013-01
CTTCTACACCGACATGCGTAAGGGCACAGAGCGCACCGCCGCCGCCCCGCCCATGAACAGCAACGGAGGCTTTGAAGAAATTCAGGATGACGGGGAGCTTCCCTTTTAACAACGTTGCCGTGTGTATCTAAAGGGTGATGACGGGCGGATGCAAGCAAGCCGCAGCACGATCACCGACGCACACAGCAGCCGCAGAGAAAAGAAGAACGCCCCCCCACACCCCCCTAAGAAGAAAAGATTTATATATTTATCTCTCTATTGGCAGGGGGAAAAGAATTAGAGGCTAATACAGGAATTAGAAGCTAATTAGAGACTACTACGGAAGTCTTACAGGAGAAGAACATGGAGAAGCAGGACACCCAGCGGTTGTTTAACCTGATTGAGACACTTTACCCCAGCTCCAAGCAGCAGCCCCGCACCCCCGCAGATCTGGAGGCGTGGACGCTGGTATTGGAACCGTGGGCCTATGAGGACGCGAAACAGGCGGTGATCCTCCGGGCACGGGAGAACCGGTTCCCGCCGGACGCATCCGAACTGGTCCCATACCTGCCCAAACCGGAAACCCCAAAGGCGAAGGAGGCCCCCATGCCGGAGCCGTCCGACGCCTATCTGGAAAAATTCTACGCCAAGGCAGGCGAACAGCACGAGCGCTGGCACGAGGCCGGTATCCCTACCCCCTCCGAAGCGAAAAAGCAGGGGATGACGTATGCCGCCTGGTGCGCTCTGGCAGATATGCGAGGTGTTTGAATGGCAAGTAATTTTCGGCTGGACGAACTGATCCGCCGCTATCCCCCGCGGGGATCGGACCACTCGCAGCCGCCGCAGGCGTTGGCACACGTCCAGCAAAGCTGCTGCTGATATGCGGCTGCGGCGCTGCCCTTGGGGGCTTTCTTCTGCTTCTTCTCGAGTGGTCCGATCATCTGGAGCCGGTCCCAGGCTGGGACGCCACCCCCACAAGCCGGGTGCTGAAGGCCGGCGGCAAGGGCAAGGGCGGTACACGGGTAGCATCCTCGTTCGTGATCCACTACTGCCCAAAATTCAGGAGGGACACACGATGATGCGGCTTGTGATTGACATTTACGATGGCGAGGACACACAGGGCACGAAGGAGGCAGTTGCTATGCTGCTGGAGCCTCTGGGCCGTGTCCGCGTGGTGCAGATCATTGTTGACGGAAAGGAAGAAAAACGATGAAGGTTGAATCTACCGTACCAGTTCTTTACCCGATGGGGGTTTATACGTTTGCCTTTGCATGCGTACATTGCGCAAACAGAAATTCAGACAAATGCCACCTGTGCAAGTGCGAGAAAAAAAGCGGCTTTGAGCCGAAGCGTGATTCAACTGTGATTACATTTGAGATCCCATATCCGGCAACAAAGCGCGGCAAGGCTACATGGAACAAGCGGTTTGGCCTGAACGCGTATTACGCCGGTAAGCATTGGTCGCAGCGAAAGAAGGACGCGGAAGAGCTGCACGAGCTGGCCCACTGGGCGATGCGCAAAGCAGGTATTGCAAAACGTCTGGTAAAACGCCCCGTCAAGGTGACATTTTTCTGGGATGACAATCTGGACGTCGACAATCACGGCGCGCTGGGCAAAGCCTTTGTGGACGCGATGAAGGGCTACCTACTGCCGGACGATAACCGGAAGTGGTTCCGCGCCGTGGAACACAAATTTTGGAACGGAGATACGATCCGCGTGGAAATTGAGGAGGCAGAATAATGGATATTAAAATTGAAGATTACCTTGATCGCGATGAAATTAAAGAAGTTTGCAAGGATGCGCTGTATCAGAAAATCCGAGAAGATATGCGCAGCCTCAATGTATATGACATTATTGCAAATATATCTCACAGCGAAGTTGCGGCTATGGTAGATACCTATGTTGGCGAGGATGATTTTTGTAAGAAAATGATCCCGCAAAAGGTGCGTGACGTTATCGACGGGCTATCGTCTTTTACTGTATTCCGGAAAGCTGATGTTTGGGAAAGACCGAACAGCGTAGCCTATGACATTTTGGAGGAAGAGTGCCGCAATGCCAGACCACTGATCCGTCAAAGAGTGGAGCAGATTGTCAACGAATATAAGTTCCCGCAGTTAGAACGAGACGAGATCATGTACACCATTGCGGATGTTTTGACGGACAGACTTTTGCCGGAGAAGGAGGCAGAATGATGGATGCTGTGGAGTTTTTGGACAAGGTTGACCGTCTCAGCAAAAGGGGGTCTACCGAAGAAAAAATGCGCTACAACGATTACAGGACAGCAGGAGATAACACATGGGCGGTGAAGTTTGTCGAGCAGTGGGCCACCGAGCACCCCGTCAAAACCCGCCAGAGCGAGTTATTGAAGCATTACCCCGGCGCGCGAATTTTGGCACAAGGGTGCCTCAATGCTTGCCCGATGAATGTGTTTGCATTTACAGAAATTAACTGCAATGCACAACCTTGCTTTGAGTGCAAAAAGGCGTTCTGGATGCAGGAGGTGGAGGAATGAGCGACTTGGAGCAGACCTCCATAGAGCGGCTGCGGACGGCATCGGACATGAGCCTTCGGCTTTTCGAGAAGCCGCTGGTGATCACATACAGCGGTGGCAAGGACAGTGATGTGATGCTGCATCTGGCAGAAAAAAGCGGCATCCCCTTTGAGGCTCTGCACTCTCTCACCACGGCGGACGCGCCGGAGACGGTGCGCCATGTGTACGATACGTTCCGCCGTTTGGAGGAAAAGGGCGTGAAGTGCACCGTGGATAAGCACGTTCAGCCGGACGGCTCCCGCGTGACCATGTGGAACCTGATTCAAAAGAAGCTCATGCCGCCCACACGCCTGATGCGGTACTGTTGCGATGCCCTTAAAGAGGGGGGAGGCAAGGACCGGTTAATCGCTACGGGCGTTCGCTGGGCGGAATCCACGGCCAGGAAACGCCGCGGCGGCTTGGAGGTATTAACGTCTAAGCCACAAAACAAACTGATCCTATCAAATGATAATGACGAGAATCGCCGATTATTTGAAACATGTCAGCTCAAGGGGAAGCGAGTAGTAAACCCCATTGTGGACTGGCAAACGGCAGATATTTGGGATTACGTCGGCGCAGAAAAAATACCCATGAATCCGCTGTACTGCGAGGGATTCCACCGGGTCGGCTGCGTAGGCTGCCCCATAGCATCAAAAGCAAGGGCCATGGAGTTCGCCCGCTATCCGAGAATCAAGGCGGCGTATATCCGGGCGTTCGATCGGATGCTGGAAGAACGGAGAAAGCGAAGTCTGCCATGCCAGTGGCAATCCGGCGTGGATGTATTTCACTGGTGGATGGAGGACGGCGTTTTGCCGGGGCAGGAAGTTCTTGGAGGGTTTGAGGAATGACAAACTTTGAGTTTTACACGAAAAACGCAGCCAGATTGGGGGAGCTGATCGAAAAAGCCGTGGATGACGCGCTGGAAGCAAAGGGCTGCTCGCTCGACCTGAAATTCCCGGAGAAACTATCTAATGCCGATGATACCCGCATGGTGACGTGGGCAAGCTGGCTGAATGAAGAAATGTGAGGATAAATTATGAGAGATGCAAACCTCGTAAATGCGCTTAGATGCGTTTCGACAGCAGGCGGGCCAATGGGCGACTGCAAGAAATGCTTGTTTTGCAAAACGGAGCCGGTCCCGGAAGATCTGGCGGAAAAAATCAATTTAACAGAGTGGTCCTCCTGCGACGTTGACGCGATTGGACTTGCCGCCGCCGACCGGATCGAGGCGCAGACAAAAGAGATTGACGCACTGCGGAACGAACTGTGCCTGAAATGCGGAAACTACACGCTGGCCCATGAGGGGGCCTGTAACGGATGCCGGTGGAGGAGGCGATGAAGGATGGCAATTAGCAAATCAAAGCGTGAAGCGGTCTACCGAAAGTATAATGGCCACTGTGCGTACTGTGGACGCGAAATCGCCTACAAGGATATGCAGGTAGACCATTTCCACCCATTGAGGGCGTGGGGTATTGAGGACGCTGGAACAGATGACCTTGACAACCTCATGCCAGCCTGCCGAATGTGCAATCACTACAAGCGCGCAAATTCGCTTGAAACTTTTAGACGCTACATCGCAGAAATTCCGCGAAAGCTGCGCGAGAACTATATCTACAAGATTGGCGTGGTTTATGGCAATGTCATCGAGGCCGAAAAACCGATTGAGTTTTACTTCGAGACGCAGGAAAGGAAGGAGGGCTGACAATGGGTGAATACATTAACAACACCAGCCGTTTATGTGTGGCACCTATGCCGGAAGCGGACGTTTTTGCAAAGGAACACTTTGCTGAAGGCTTTCCATGCGCCAAAAACACGGCAGACGCCTTTAAGCGCTTGCAGGATGATCTGTATGCGCAGGGTCTAATTACCATGGAGGGGCTGCGAAAGTTGAACACGTTGATTTGGAAGTACACAACGGTGCATGACGGAGGATGAACACATGGATGTTGCCGGAAGAAAAGTTGTAAAAACGAGGGTTGACCATGTTTGCTTTGGGTGTGGGCGAAAATTTTGCCGAGGGACTATGATGGAACGCAGTTGTGTTTTTGATGGAACTCCGTGGACGTGTTATCTATGTGAGAGTTGCCAAAAAGCCTCTGCGGAGCTGGGCTGGCAGGATGAGTACGGATTCGGAGACCTTCGTGAACGTGCGCTTGAGATTGAGGGGGCCAAGATGGACGGATGTGACAACACTGAACGTTGAGCGCCCGGCTTCCTGCGAAAGTGCGCTGCGTGGGCTGCAGCATCAACTCATCGACTGAAAGGAGATATTAAACTATGCAGTTAGAAGTAGCCGTTGAAATTCAGAAGGCTTACAGCAAGCTCACGTCTGGGCAGGTCCCCTTCACCAAGAAGAATATGTGTGCGATTTTGGCGCCACTTAGAGACAAGTACGGCCTGACGGACAGGCAGGTGCTGGCAGTTGCTCGCAACGAATTGTCCTTGGAAGAAATCATGCTGCTCAACCAGACTCAGGAGGAGACGAAGCAGCATGGATAAGTACATCTACGGCGAGAGAAAGGACGGAGGTGCTGACCATGACGCTTAGAGAAAAACTGATGCACTACACGCATGATCTCAACTGCGGTGCCGACCTAAAGCAAGAAGCTATTGCAACCATCGAACATATCGCACAATACATAGACGAAGATGATCTATTGCATCATAGTCGGCCCCTTGCTCTCGCCTATCTTGCTCTAACGGAAGATGCTTCTGTGCCGGTGGTGCGCTGCAAGGACTGCAAGCACCTCGTCGCGGTCAACGTCAATGGGAAAGGAATTCCCACCTGTCGAATGAGCGGCATGGAGGTCGCACCAGCCGAATTTTGCAGCCGCGGAGAGAAAGAACGGAGGTGCTGAATGAAGCTGAAAGACTGGTTGATGATAGCCTTTTGGACGATGGTTATAGCCGCTGGCATTGCGTTTATCGTGTTTTATTTCAAAAGCATTTTAACCGCCGACATTCCACTGTGGCTGAAACTGTACTTGTTGGGTGGAAAGTAAGATGGCTGAGTACATCGAGAAACATAAAGTGGTCAATCTGCTGACCGAATTAGAGAACGAATTTCAGCAGTTTAAGCCATTCAAAGGCTTTGAACACGCAATGTATCGTAAGTTGTGTGAAACTAAAATTGCTATCGAAAAGTTGCCAGCCGCCCAATGCAATAAAAGGAGGTAAGCTATGGAGGATCGGGACAAAAAACTGCTGAAAACCTATGCGGAGAACAACATGAGCATGAAAAAGACCGGCGGCGCGGTTTACCTGCACTATAACTCCATCCGCTACCGCTTTCGGCTCATTCAGCGGGAAACCGGGCTGAACCCGCGGAATTTTTACGATCTGGAAAAGCTGTTAGCCATGATAGACGCGCAGGGGTCCTGACTACCTGCATCGGTAGATCAAAAGGGGAGGGGCACTTCATAAAGGAGGCCCAATATGAAATACCGATACACCGTCCAGCAGCTCCAAAAAATGGAGCAGTGCCGTTATCTCACCGACCGGGAGCGGCGCGTGTTCAATCTGGTTTGCCGCCGTGGCTGGGCGATCGAGGACGCGGCGGCAGAGCTGTACCTATCCCGTTCCTCCGTAAACGCCTGCCTGCACTCCATCCGGGATAAAGCAGGCATCTCCCGCCCAAACAAAAAACATCCTTAGACCATGACAAGCGGTGTCCTGTGGTACGGTAACCATAGAGCACCGCTTGTTTTGCGCGCGGAAACAGGGGGTGTATTTTTAGAGAAGGAGGAATCTCTCTATGGCTGAATTTGCAAGCAAGGGCGTCGCAGGCACTGCTCTCGGCACCGGCATTGCCGGTCTGTCTCTGGGCGTCCTAAACTCTCTGGGCGGTCTCGGCGGGATGCTGCTGGGCAATCGCGTCATCCCCTTTGCCGCTGGTATGGCGGCGGAGGCCGGATGCAGCGAGAACCACACGGTCAACCGCTACGAGCTGTCCATGGTGCAGGAGAACGCCAAGCTCCGCAGTGACATTGCCCTGCGGGATGCCAACACCTACCAGGACCAGAAGATGCTGGAGATGTATAAGTACATCGACGGCAAGCTGGGCGAGGTACAGGGTGTGCTGGCTTCTCAGGCGATCAGTAATCAGGCCACCAAGGACAGCTTCCAGCTGTTGCAGGAGCGTATGGACTGCTGCAAGAACGAGCTGTGCGGGGCCATTTCCCGGGAGCGGGACGAACGGAAGTGCGCTGACAATACCATTGTCACTTACACGAACGCCACCTTTTATCCCAAAATGGTCGCGGACATCACCACCGGCACCGGCACCACGCCCCAGTCCACCTATAACCCCCTCCCCGTCTCCACCTGCGACTGCAACTGCGGTCGCTAAGAGGCGCAGAGGGAAGAAGAGAGGGGCATAGCGCCCCTCTCTCCCGTCATTGGAGGAATCTATGGTAACATTGGAACAGATCAAGCAGGGCGCTGCCCGCTATGTGGATGAGGAATTTACCGGCAAGCTCACCGGCTGGCAGAAATGGGCGGTCGGCGCCGGGGCTGCTATGGCCCTGGGCAATCTGGACGCCAGCCTTTCCGCCCTCCGGGAGCATCCCGCCGTAAAGGCCCTCGGCGTCTTTGACGAGGCGGGGAACGTAGATATTGACAAGATCTACACCTGCCTGAAAACCGAAGCCGCCAAAGGCCCCGTCACCACCAATATCCCCCTGATCGGGAACGTCACGCTGAATGAAACGGATGTGGATAAGCTCTACACCCTCATCAAGCAGAGTTAGGAGGATCGTATGAACGAGATCAAACACTTGGCAGAGCAGATCCGGGAGGAGCTGGACGATGCCGAGAAGTACGCCCGGGAGGCCGTCAAGCACGCCGGGGAGGACCCGGAGGACGCCAGCACCTACGCCGACCTCAGCCGTCAGGAGCTGGGCCATGCCAACCGGCTTCATGAAATGGCCATCCGCCATATCGAAAAGGCGAAGGACGCCGGTCTCCATCCTACGGAGGCCGAGAAAGCCGTCTGGGACTGGGAGCATGAGCGGATGCTGGACCGCACCGCCCATGTGAAATCGCTCCTGTCCATGATGTAAACCCCAAACAAAACACCCCCGCCAATCGGCGAGGGTGTTTTCTTACTTATAGGGGTTCTTGGCTCCAGTGGTGCACAGCAGGCTCCACAGGTCCGCCCGGTTCTCCTGACCGGCAAGGGCGGCGCTGGCCTCCGCCTTGCTGACCTTGCCGTTGCCGTCTGCATCGGCCTTGTCCTTCAGGGAGAAATACTCCTTGGGGGAAAGTCCGGCATCATGCGCCTGCTTTACCTTCTCGTAGGCTTTCCCGCTCATTTTCTCGCTGCCGTACTTCTGATACAGGGCCAGAAATTCCCCGGTGGATACGCCGATGTCCCGCTTGGACGTTTTGGCGTTCTCAATCCACTTGTCACTGGGTTCATACTTGGGGTCAACCTGCTGGCGGGCCGTCTCTCTGGCGTACTTGTAAACGTTCTGGATGTAGTCCGCCTTTTCACTGTCGCTCATGGACTTGTAGGCGGGCAGCTTCACCGCTGCCTCCACCAGCTCCTTCCGCGTCTGGCCCATGGCCTTGGCGTATTTGGTATATTCTTCACCCGTCAGGTATTTGGTCTCTCCGTTGACCATGAAGGACTTCTCCGCCGCCGCCGGATAAACGGCGCTTTCCCCGGTGGCCTTTGCCAGCCGCCGGATCTCCTGCGTGGCGGGGCTGTTGTCCTGCGCTTTCAGGAAGCCGGGGGAAAGGAAGGACTGGAACACCCGCTCCGGCGCGGAGCCGTTGGAGACCTCATTGCCCCACATGTCCACGAGAGGCTGAAGCTGATTCCGTGCGCCGGGGACCTTCTTCGCCGCCCCCTGCAAGAAATAGTTCACGTCAGAGGCTACCTGCCCGGAACCCTCTTCCACATAGCTTTTGCGCGCCGTATCATCAAATACGGAGGCGACCTTGCTGCCGATGGTGGGGATATACTGTCCGGCGTAGCTGCTGGCCGCCTTGCTGATAAGATATGCCCCCGGATCATCCGCATAACTCCAATAGGAGACCAGATCATTCAGGGCGGACAGCATAGAGGTTTCCCAAACAACGCTGCTGATATTCTTGATGGCATCTGCGAAAGCATCAAATGTATTGCCGCCTTTCTCCAAAGACTTTTCGAGGGAGGCCCCTGCAAACAGCGGCATTGCTGCCGGAAGCGCCCAGTCCAATGTATAGGACTTGTCCCCGATCTGAATAGCATAGTCCTGCCCCCCCATGGCCTTTTCAAAATCTTCTTCCTTATCATCGTCACCGGCCCGCACGTGGAGCAGTCCCTCTGCCGCCAGATAAGCGCCCAGCGCCAGAATCCCGGTGCCGGTGAGACCGGATGCAAGGGAATCCACGGCATCCGCCGCCGTGCATTTCCCGGATTTCACGTCCACCATGGCTTCCTTAATGCCCTTGGCCAGCCCAACAGGGCTGTAATCAAGGCCCGTGGTCAGGATGTTGGCCGGGGTCTTGCGGAAGGGGAGGAAGGCGTCTGCCGCAAAGGATGCGACCTTTAATACCGGGTCATCCCCCTGATACCGCCCCATCTTGGACAGCGCCTCAGAAAGCGCCGTGGTGTTGCGGTAAGTGGCCTTCTGCGCTTCCTCAATGGCGTAGGCCCGTGCCGCCTCCACGTCTGCGGCTCTGGTGCCCGCGTGGGCCTCTGCCGCCGTCACGCCCTTGGCTTGCAGTGCTTGGGCGAAGCTGTCCACATAGGCGTTCCGGTTGAAAATCACATCCTCATAATCAAGGGCGCGGCTGTTCAGGTCTCCGATGCCCTGCACGGCACGGGAGAGAACGTCCTCCCCCTTGAACATTTTCCGCTTGCTCTGGATCTCACGCTCAATACCTGCCGCCGTGGCGTCGGAATACTTCCCGCTGCCCATGGCTGCGCTCTGGTCCGTCTCATACTGGCCCTTGGCAAAGGCTTTCAGATCCTTGTCAACATTCACGGCCTTTGTCCGCTGAGAGGGATCCTTGATGACCGCCCGCTCGATTGCGGTTCCGATGCCGTTCTTGATCTTTCGCGCACCCATCTGAATGGCGTTGCCCATGATGTTGCGGATGTGGGTGGTTGGGTTGGTCAGCATGGAGGTATACCGCCAGAAATTGGCCTTCTCCCGGAACGTTCTGGGGATCTGGTCTGCAATGGAGGTGGTGATGGCGTCCCACGCCGCCGCCCGCTCCGCGTCCGTCTCTGCCATCAGGTAGTTGGTGGCCAGCTCGTCAGAGAGGGTGAAGCCTGTCACCTTGTCGATGTAGTCCACCCGTGCGCTTTCTACGTCTCCGCTGTTGGGGGTACTCTGCCGAGGCGTCCGGTTCTGCCGCGCCGCCCGGTCATTCATCCGGTCTACCAGCCGCCGCAGCGTCAGCAGACGGCCCTCCGGCGTCAACCGGTTCATCAGGTTCATGGCCTGCACCATCTGTGCGCTGTCATGGGCCGCGTTCGCAATGGCCGTTGCCAGCTCAAAAGCGGCCTTGTGGTCTTTTTCGGAAATGGCAAGGTTGTAGGCGCTGATAGCCTCGGCGGTGTCTGCCTTGGTGATCCGCTGACCCAGCTCCGCCTTGGCAATGAAACTGTTCGCCACCTCGCGCCAGCCGTCCCGCGCGATCTTGGTCTGTGCCTGCTGTACGGCGCTCCGGTCCGTCACCACGTCATAATCGAACGCGCCGCCTGCAATGGCGTTTTCATACACGGTCGCCATTTCCGGGGAGGTCAGGGGGCTGTTCAGAATGGTAGAGACCGTTTTCTCCACGTTCCGCCCGGTATCAGGGTTCACAACGGGGACCTCAGAGGATGCCCGCCGCTGGTCATTCTGCACCCGCTTTGCGCTGTTGGGATTGACCGGGTAAAACTCATCACTCTTGGCCTGCATGGCATCAAAGGGCGTGTTCACCGTCCCGGCGTCTGCGTTGCCGAGGCCGTCATAGCCGTCAATCCCATCCAGCCCGTGCCCTCTGGCCTGCGTCTCACCCGCGCCCAAAATGCTCTGCTTGGCGGTGAGATACCCGCTGTTGGGTCCCACCTGTTCGCCGGTCATGGTGGTATAGCCGTTAGAGAGCATATCGTCCAGAATCAACTCCACCCGCTTGGCCGCCGCCACGTTCTCCTGCCCCTGATCGGTGATGATCCGCTGGGCTGCGTCGATGATGGCGTCACGGGAAAGCCCGGTTTCATCCATGGCCTGACGCAGGTGGGGCGAGGTCTGCGCCGCCTGCTGGACGGCGTTGCCCTCCATGGTCCGCTCGTAACGGCGGCTCATGGGCTGCTGGAGGGAGAGGTCTGCATCCGCGATCAGGGCGTTGGCCGCTTCCTGATAATAGCGGTGCAGCTCCGGGTGGTCGAACTGGAAGGCGTTTACGTCTCTGCCGCCCACCGTCTCCATCCGCCGCCGGTCGATGTGCTGCTCCGGGTCGATCTGGAACACCTTGCCGGTGGCGTCCATGCCAACGGTTCCGGCTTCATTGGCCTGATATATGGCGCTTTGCTGCTCCGGCGTCATGGCATTCATATCCGCCCGTTTCTTCCCAAACAGAATCTCAGAGAGAATATCCCGGTTGCTTTTTGCTTCTGCCTGTGATATATTGTTCTTAGCGAGGATGTCATCAGCCATCGCCTTGGGGAATTGTACCCCATTGGAAAGAAGCTGATGGACGTCCTCGTTGTTTTTTGTGTAGAGCACATTGCTGTCTGCTTCTCCAAGATAGCTTTGCATGTGGCCTGTCTGGTAAGCGCTGGCAATTCTATTTTCCACACTGATTGCTCCCTGCTTGTCTAGATGCAGCGGGACAATAATGCTCTTGTCGCCGTCTTTCCACGCGGTCAGCAACACAATGCTGCTTGGCTGTGTGTTCGACTTTAAAATCGCAACTGGGTTTTCGATTTGATAGGGGAGCTGCTTTAGAACAGACATACCCAAATTATGTTTGCCGCCCATATACCCTTCCGGGTATGCGATTTTATAAGCTGCATCTTGCGTCATTGTCATCGGAAGCGGGTTTGCCCCGTAACGGGTCAAAAGCTCCGGCGTGTCCCCAACAGACAGCAATTTGCCGCTTGGATAGTCTCCCGAAAAAACCTTGTCAATATCGCTTCGATACCGCAACATATTGTCCGTGCTCGTCAGCCTGCCCGCCGTATCCACACCGGGGGCGGCGTTTTGCGTGCTCTCTGCGGCGTTTGCGGGGGTGGGGGTATCAATACCATCCCGTACCTCTGGGCGCACCTCCTGCGTGGGCTGTGCGTCCGCCTGACCGTTTCCACGCTGCCGGATAACGTCAGCGCCAGCGCCGATACCGCCCATAGCAGCGCCCACCGCCGCGTCATACAGCGCATCGCCCCAATCAAACTTGGCGGAGGGGTCATAGGTGGCCCGCTGCAAAATGGGTTGGACAACATCTTCCAGAAATTCTTCTCCGCCCTCGGAGATCATGGAGAGGGCCAATTTACCCGCTGGCCGCTTGGCTAAACTGCTCATGATCTGAGCGGCTGTACTCTCTCCAAATTTTGCGATCAATTTGCCAGCCGCCTTATCAGCAAGACCCGCGCCGAACGCCTTCTTGAAGGGGCCTGCCACGTTGCTGATCTTCTCCGTGGCAAGGCTCAGAGCGCCGCTTCCCAGTCCGTAGGCAAGCTGCTGGCCATAGGTGGCCCCGGCCTGTCTGGCCTGTTGGGCGCTGCTTCCGGCGGAACGGGCCGTCATCAGGGCAAGACCGGCTCCGGGGATCACGGCGCTGGCCGCCACGTCTCCCGCCATCTGTACACCCTGAACGCCCAGATCCACGGCGAATTGGCCCACCGGCCCCAGCCCTTCCTTGGCCTGTGCCACATCCGCAGCGGAGCTTTGGGACAGACGGTCCGCCTTCTGATACGCCTTGTCCGCCACCGCCTTGTCGGACCGCTCCACCGCCTTGGTGTAGCCCTCGTGGGCCGCGATGCGGCGTTTGGCGCTGGCAAGGTAGCCCTGCACCTGCTTCACGTCCGCCGCCGTCATGGCCTTGCCGTTGGCCCACTTCACGTCCCGGAGCATCTTCTCATACCGCTTCACCGCGTCATGGTCGCTTTGCAGGGAATCCCCGGCGTTCTGGTTGGCAATGCGGGTATTCAGCTTTCCGGCCCCCTCTGCCAGCACACCGCCCAGATTTGTATAGGCGGAGCCGACGGACTTCACCGCACCGGAAATTACCTTCCCCGTCCGCCCGTTATCCAGAGAGGGGGGCGTGGTGCCGCCGGTCCGCACGTCTGCCAGCAGGCGGCTGTTGGGTCGGCTGTTCCCGGGGCTGGCGTTCTCCATAGGCCGGGGGGAGGCAGAAGGCGTAACGGCCTTCGTCTCCTTGGCCTTGGCGGGTTGGGTCCCACTCTTTCGCTCGACCGGCGTACCGTCTAAGTGCATCAGACCCCGACCGGATGATGGAGCGCTCTGCCCGCCGTTCACAGCCTGCCCGGTTTTGATATACACCAGCTTACCCATACTGTCACCCCTTGTAAACAATGCCGTAAGGCTTCAAAACTTCTGCGTTGATTCGACGCTGCTGCTCTGCCGTCAGCTTAGACCAGTTGTTATCCAGCCACCGGCCCACCTTTTCGGTGTTGCCGTTCTTCAGGTCCGTATTCAGGCCGGACGCCCATGCAGCAAGGTTGCCGACGTTTTCATACTTGCCGCCGCTGCTGCCGCCGCCCTGATACTTCGCCCACGCCTGATCAGCCGTCAGGCCGCCCGCGGCCTTCTTGGAGTTGGCCCCCCACTTGCCGTCCTGAGACACGCCGTAGTATTTCTGGAGCTGCTTCACCTGCTGATTGGTCAGGGAACCGTTGGAATAGCTTCCCTTCTTTTTGCCGGTGCTGCTGCCGGTTTTGGCAGTGCCGGTTGTCCCCGCCGTCAACCTGCCGGTGCCGTACAGGGAATCGTAGGCCCCCTGCCCATAGTAATAATCAAAGGCGGAGATCACGTCATCCGTCACGATACCGTTTTTCAGGGCAGACTGCACCTGACTGGCGGTTAGCGTCGGCTTTACAACGGTGTTGCCGCCGGAAGAACCGGAGCCGGAGCCGCCGGTCTGCCCGCCGACGACATTGCCCGGAACAGTGCGGCCAACCAGAACGCTTTGAGCCGGGGCGCGTTTCAGGAGATGGCGGTGGCAAACGGCCTGAACACCGGCACCACCGGACAGGCGGCGCTGGCACAGGACGTTGTGCTTCAGCAGAACCTCTCTCAGATCGACCGGGAGCAGGCGGAAAAGACGGCGGCGATCGACCTCCAGCGGAGCCAGCTTGACACGGAGTACCGGAACGCCATTGCCAAGGCAGAGGCCACAGGAGACGCGGAGCTGGCAAACGCCCTGTATGAGGAATACGTCCGGCAGCAGAATCTCTACGCCAAGTACGGCGGGCAGACCGGCGGCTCCGGCTCCGGTTCTTCCGGCGGCAACACCGTTGT
>OQVR01000809.1_pt1 | contig 13962 bp, 13 predicted proteins | sample 1691521 | NCBI WGS metagenome assembly OQVR01 (sample SAMN03418256, study PRJEB22391) | human gut metagenome | biome: human-gut; feature: organic feature; material: feces | host: Homo sapiens | place: Tanzania | collected 2013-01
AAGTAAGTAACCTTTCCTAAAACTTCAAAGCCTGCTTTTGCAGAATTCAAATCATAACCCATTTGATTATTTGAGCTTAATTTAAGGTATTGATTGAATCTAAAATCATCTTTGCAATATTGATAAAAATCTTCTAATGAAAGAATTGTTATAAGTTTTTCTTTTTTGTAAAAAAGGCAGATCGTTCTTTTATTGCATTTCTCACTGTAAAAGGCTTTGATGTCGTTGTATGAGCAATTACCTAAATCAAATCTTTTAATTTTCTTTGTAACTATATCCATATTCGCTGTGTCATTTTCTGCATCTTTAATCAATTATCTGTAGATAACTGAGTTACATCATTTTATTGATGTGCATTTATATACTGTTTTACTATATTGTTAATAATTTACATTCATATTCAGATGTAACATTTAAATTTATAACTGAACAGAACTCTTTAATATACCTGTTAAATAATGAATACTCTTTTCTTAACTTTTCTAAATGAACTTTGTAAGCTACAAATGGGTCAAAATAGATCGTACTATTAAAAATTGAACAATTTTTAGGTATCATATAGTTAGAGCCGTAGTATGTTCTTAATATTGCATCATATCCTATAGGAATTGGAACTAACATTTTTTCAAAATCCCAAAATAAAGTATCCTCATAGCAAGCATGATCTATAGACACCTGTCTTTGAGTTTCCAATGTAAAAGCAATTGGCGCAACATTCTTACTTGTTTCATAATCGTATTGCTTGAACATATTTTCGTATTCACGAAACGCATTTACATAATCTAGACCAGCCCCTATCGATTTTCTTGAAATCACCTTTCTTTCTTTTAGTTTTTTTCTAACTTTTAGATTTAGTGACAAAACCCTCTCGTATTCATAGTAGAATCTAATTGTTTTAGCTTTTTTATAAGCTATTTTTGATAGCATATCAAATTCTTGCTTTGAATCAGGAACACCATCCATTGGAAAAATATCAATAAAAATCCCCTGATTTATGTCATTAAATAACCAATTTTTGGAAATAGCAGTTGTTCTACAATCTCTAATTTTTGAATGGATTCCGGGATAATTGTTTTCTGAATATATATCCTGATAGAAGTATGGATAACAAAATTCTAATTTTGAAATTTCAGATAACTTATCGTAGTCCTTCCTTGGCATAACAACATCAATATCATCATCCCAAGGAATAAAACCTTTATGTCTAACAGCTCCAAGCAATGAACCACCATCTAGCCAATACCTTAAATTATACTTTTTACAAACCTCATCAAGTCTTTTTAATAAACATAATTCTACATTCCATACAGCCTTTCTTTTTTCTGAAACAAGAAATCCATTTCTTATTTCTTCATTCAATGAACCTACAAGAATTTCATCCATACTTGATTGATGCTCAACTAATTTTAACTCTTCATCAGTGATAAAAAACCACTTATCTCATTGTTATCAAATGTAAAATTTATAGTTTTGGATGGAAGCTTATTTTTTAGCAATAAAATATGTTTTTCATCGACTTCCTTTAGAGATAATTGATAAACAATTTCTGCAATAACGTCTAACGCATCATCATTCCAATCATAGCGAGCTATTTCTTGGGTTCCTAACCTAATACCATAGCCACAGAATAATTGTTTTTTCTTTTTGTTCAATGTTACTTCACATTTATAAGCATTGTCATAAATTGTCTGCATTTCTTCCTTGCTACACCTAATAAAAATTTGATGAGTCATAGAAATTTGACCATTTATGCTTGCTACATCGAACCCCTTATCTTTTAACCTTTCTCCTAAATAATTAGAACAGTGAACAACATGACTCATATAATCGACACCATATTTCTCAAATTCAATTAGAGCAAATAAAAGTGAAATTTTTTGATGCATTTGTGAGTGTCTTAAATATTTAGGATTAATATTTTTTTCCATTAATTCATGCAATCTCTTGCTGTTTGTCATTATTAGTCCAGAAGCAGGGCCAGGGAATGTTTTGTGTGTTCCTCCAAACATAATGACATTGTCAGAATCTTTTGATTTCAATGGGTTGTAAACCAATCCTGCAGCTATAAGCCCCATAATTTGGCTACAATCCCACAACAACACACAATTTCTTGTGTTAATTTTATCCACTGACAAAGGTTTAATTAGGTCAGACGGTGCCAATAATATAAAACCAATATTTTCTTGTTCAATTAACAGATTGGTTTTATCGTAGTCTAAATCCATTTCATCGATTAAATATGGAGCCGAGTAAACTTTTATTCCTAATCTTTCTACTACGGGTTTAACAGATGCATGTCCTCCATATTCCTTATCAAGGATAAGCATCTTATCTCCTGAAGCACACACCGATTTAACTAACATATCAATGCAGTTCATTCCTGTAAAAGGTCTAGGATCAGTATATTTTGCTCCAAAAATTCTTTCACAAGCATCTGAAATCATTTGGTAGAAAGGAAATAATTTTTCACACCCTATGAAGTTGTCTTCCATGTTAAATGAATAGGTATTATTCATTATGTAACGTTCTTGGAAGCCAAAACCTAATGGTAGATTTGCAAATTCAGAAATTACATTTTCGGCAGCACACAAGGGGAGAGCCCTTTTATGATAATCATCAAAATCCCGAACAGAATTTAATAATTTTTCTAAATTTACTTTACTGTCTGAAAAGCGAAGATCTCCGACACAAACATTCTTATCCATTTTGTACAGTTTGATATCGCCTTTTTCACTGTCACGACATTGATAATAAATTCTGCCTTGATTCCAAACCTTTTCGTCATCTGTTGGTTCTACATCGCAAATATAAATATCGCCTTTACATCTAAATTTAAACATGGAAGGTCGTATTTGCTTTAGTGACTCAATACCAACAATGTTATTTTCTTTTACTGCCAATCTGTAACAGATTTTCTTCATGATTAATGAGTGGGAATTAAATAGATATTGTTCATCAAATTTCCTCAATTCTTCTAAAGAATCAAATTCATGTATGCAGTCATCCTTAGATTTTTTTGCATACATGTATAAATCATCAAGATTATCATCTTGAATATCAGCCCAAAACTTATTAGAAGACTCTGGAAGATCTTTGATTTTTTCTACTATTTCTACATATTTTTTAGAAAATCTTTCTGAAAAAAAAGCATATCCTAATGTTACCCAAATGTCGTAACACTTATCGCCATACATTGTCTTTATAATCTTATCGTCAGTATCAATAACTATTCCTCGTTCCGCAGTCTTACCAGGCATATAGACAGTAGTATAAAATGAATCGTAAAAGTAGGTCTGAAATATATTGTCAGAAAAATATAAATCTGATGATGTGATAATTGAGTTTTTCAAGTACTTTCTTGCTGCATAGACACTTGCAAAATTATTCTTAACAGAAAAATCTTCAGTATTAACTAAAATTACATTATATTTAGCTTCTAAATATTTAAATTTCTCTTTCATGTAGCCAACTACTACAACAATTTCACTTATGCCTTTTTCTCTCAGTTGCTTAATTTGACGTTCAATTAAGACCTCACCTTTAACATTTAACAATCCTTTTGGTGTAGAGAAATTTAAAGGAACAAATCTTGTTGACATTCCTGCAGCCAATATAACTGCATTATCAATTCTATGAGATTCAAAATATCTATTTGCTTCATCTGTTAAGCTATAATTTTGCAAATATCCATGTTGTTGTAATAAATCGATATTATTTAATATTTCTGAATGCTCAATAAACAATGAATCAGAAATTTCATCTAAAGAACTTAAAGGATGGTCCTTTAAAAAATACAGGATATCAAATTGCTTTTTAGAAATGTTCATTTGTTCGTACCATCCGTTTATATTTATTTAAAATAAGATGAGTTTTCTTAAGGTAAAAAAATAATTACTCTATTTGTTTAACCAATCAACAACTGAAATATGTTGCAAATTATAAGTTGTTAATAAATTTTCAATATTTCTTTTTATCTCGTACTGATGATGAATCACACATATTATTATCGTATTGAATTTAATGTACTTTAATGAATCCTTTGCTAATATTTGAATTCCATTAACACTTTTTATTTTATTACTAGAGTCAACGATAAAAAAATTATTTATGTCTAGCTTATTCTTATGCTTATTTAAAAATTGGATTAAAAAATTGCTTGCGCCATAAAACACAATAGGACCAGATGAATTGCGTATTGTATTTAGAAACAATTTGTTCAAATTAGACGCGGGACATCTAATAAAAGAAAGTAAATTAAAATTATCTATTTGAAAGTACTTGTAAAGAATAGGTGCTTCATTTTTAATTCTAAAATCATATTGAGCATCTGATTTTATAATCTTACTTAATTGAACTAACTTTTTTACTACACAGTATCTATTATAGAAACTTAAGTTTTTACTCCATAATGAATTGAAAAACGAAATCACTATTCTAGATACTTCATAAGAATATATATCTTGATTAAGAGTCTCTGCATTAAATAGCTTTACAAGCTCAAATTTTGAATTTAAACACTTGCTATCTACATATTGAGTTCTAGTAATTGAGTTCTTGTTTTTAGTTTTTCGGTAATAATACGTTACGTCATTAATAATTTCTATTTTGTTTGCCTTACAGGCTGCTTTAAATGCAAAAATACAATCCTCTCCCATTCTGTAATTTGGAAAGAGTATTTTATTTTTTTCTAATAATGCTCTTTTGTAAATTGCTGTTGTAAAAGTTCTATAAAAAAAACGGTTATCTACTTTCACGTTAGTATAATATTTTTCTAAGTCCTGTTCTCTTTCTGAACTAGAAGGCTGATAGGCGAGTTTGCCTGCAACTATATCAGCTTTACTTCTGCATGCTTCTTTGTATAGCTTTTCATAAAAATCACAGTCTACAATATCATCACTATCTATAAACGATACGTATTCGCCAGTTGCATTAATTAAACCGATATTTCTAGCAGGTCCTGGTCCTTGATTTTTTATTGAAACGATTTTTAAATTTTTATATTTCTTACTTAAGCTTGCCAAGACTTCTTGCGTATGATCAGTGCTACCATCATTTACACATATAATTTCAATATTTTTAAAAGTTCCGCTCTGAATGCACTCGATAGTTTCGGATACAACATTTGCTGAATTCCAAATTGGCATTATTACACTTATTTTGTACATAAATTTTGAATTCTCTTGCAACAAGGGGTAGAATAGATAAACTCTATCTCTGCTCTTTGCAGTAACATTTTGTTCATAACAAAATGTTATTAGCAACCATAACCTTTATAAAAAAAGCTATCTATAGAGAATGACGTAGCCTTAATAAAGGTCTCTAGTTCGTGAGATCCTTTTACGACCTTATTTATAGTTCTTGGGTTAAACTCTTTAATTCTTCTGTATAAAGTATTATTTTGCTGTAAGCACAAAGCATCATTACTACCACAACAGAATACAATTTCTTGCATGCTTTTTATGCTTTGCTTATCTGATTTTTCAAACATATACTCAAGATCATACTTATCTAAAAGCTCACCATTTTCATAAAGCAAATTGTTAGATTTAGCTTTAACTATGTTATACATGAGATAAGATTGGCGATCCTTTGCTTTTAATTCTTTTGAATAATCTGTTTTGAAGTCATAAAAGCCTGAGATTAAGGCACACTTTGAGAAAGATACTTGTCCGTTTAATAAAAGGTGTAATGCAGCATTTGCCCCCATTGATATTCCAAGTAGATAACTGTCATTTACATCTTCTGAAATGTTGATACTGTGTTTTATAACACTTAATAATTCGTCTTCAATAAATGACTGATAATTTCCTTCCTTGGTATCAAGAAAAAAAGAATTTGGAAGAGATGGGATAATCAAAGCACAGCCATACTTATCAGGAATTGAAAAAAGATTTAGTTGTTCTGAAAATGTATAAGCATCTGCTAGCGCATAATGAAGCATTAAAACTGATTTATAAGGAGGCTTACCCTTTAATGAGCTGGGTAATAAAACCAACACATTAACAGGTTTCATTAAGATCAATGAATCAAATCTAAAATCAATTTTAATCATTTACATATTTACTTTTCTTAAAGTTAATTACTAACTCATAACTTGAACTAATTTTTGCTTTTAAATTGTCAAAGCTATTTTTGGGTGTATCTAAATCTTTTTCAAAATAATAGAACTCGTCAGTTTCTTTTGTAGTGCGATATCTTAATTTCATGGTATTAAATAAAACAGCTTGAATGTTATCTTTTTTAACATAGCAGGTAGCTTTAGTTAAACCTATGTCTTTAGCTATGATAAAGGTTGCCAAATTTGCAAAATAGGTTATATTTTTTGAATTCTTACAAAAGTAGCAACCACTCTCATAGGATTTAGATTTTAAATCAATGTCCTTTAAATCAATTGCACCTACAAGTTTATCCTCAAGATAAACTCCACAAAACAAAACATCTGTACGTTGTTTTAAGTTTTTACAGAATAAAAGATGTGTATCTTCTAAAATTACATCAGAAGATGCCATCTTTTCCCTTACATAATCACTGTTTCTTAAAGACAAAATCTCAAGAAGTTGAGTCTTGTCTAGATATGAGAAATCAACAATACTAAGTTTTGGTAACATTACTGTTTATGACTCTAAAACCATATCTAAAAGCTCATCTACAGTAGTACAAGCTGCTAAATGCTCAAGCTTTACTGAAATACCTTTGCTTTTTAAATACATAACAATATTAAAAAGACCTAAGGAGTCTAAATCATCACATTCAGCTATTTCAGTATTAAGAGTGATCTCATCCATAGGATCAATCGTATCAATTATTCCTTTGAGTAATTCCTCTTTAGTCATATAAACTCCTTTTAAAAGTATTTAGCTTCTAATACGGTGGTTTTTGATAAATCACAGAGCATACTTGCCACATTCATACCTACACCAAAGGCACTTAACACAGTTAAACCATCTTTAAGTTTGTCTGTAACTTGTTGGCTTTCACAAATTGCCAAAGCTAATGAAGCAGAGGAAGTATTGCCTGTATTTTGCGCAACAAAAGGGATCTTCTCTTGAGGGACATCCATACTCAAAGCAACAGCCTTTAATATGGTTTTATTAGCTTGGTGTAATAAAAATAAAGCTACATCATCCTTAGATAAATTTGCCAAAGATAATAGTTCATTTACATTTGGTATCACATTATCAATTGCATAAGAAGCAATTGCTGTACCTTCAATTTGAATACCTTTAGTTTGATATGGCAAAAGTGCTGTTTTATCAACTAAGCCAAGAGCAACAGCCTTTTTTAATCGCTCTACTCTATCTGAATGCTTAGTATCATGAATTACACTATGTAAATTTCCATGGGCTTGGACATTAAAGTAAATTGGGGCACAGTTTTCTTGATTTTCTAATAAAACAACACCAGCGCCATCACCAAACAATGCTGCATTAGCTTTTTGATCACTATCGTCAATGTCTTTTACTTTACAATAGGTATCTCCAAAACACACTAAAACGCGGTTTGCTACACCTGCATTGATTAAGCAAGAGCCTTCAAAAATTCCATGGACGCTACCGGCGCAACCATTAGTAATATTATTGAGATAACAATTTGGACTTAAACCTAATTTGTCTTGCATTACAAATACGGATGCAGGAGCTACAGAGTCATTTGTTTGTGTTACAAAGATAAGAGCATCAATGCTGTCTTTATCTATATTACATTTTGTAATTACATCTTTAGCTATTTCAACACACATGTCGGATGTTGTCATGGTAAGTGGAACTTCTCTTACATTCTCAAAACCTAGAGTTTTGACAAGTCTTTTAGCATGCTTTTCATCTAAAAATGACTGACAGGTTTTAGCTACATTATGAAGAGTTTTACCAGAACATGCGGCAATAGCTCTAATATATACATTATAAAATTGTGCTTTCATATACTATTCCGCTGATTAAATTGACACCAATACACTTTTGCATCGACTTAACTTGATTTTGCTTTACAACTTAGACAGAAGAATGGGAGTTTGATCAAATAAAATAAGGAGTTATTGCTAATTTATTCTTTGTAAAATTATATCTACCATTTGACCTATATTTTTTAACTTTCTTAAATCCTCAATAGAGAATTTAATGTTAAAGGTTTGCATTACAGCAACGATAATATTTACAAATTCTAGACTATCCCAATCTTGAATATCACTTGCCTTACTTCCATCGGTAAGACAAATTGTTTCATCATCAAAGACATCCTGAAAGACTTCATTTAATTTTGTAAATACTTCTTCTCTAGTCATGTAAACCTCTAATTTACTTGTATGTGTTTATTTTTATCAATATAAGTTTTTTCTTGTAAAGATAAAGACCAAACAGAATTTTCTTTATCATCCTGTGATACTTTATTAAAACCAAAGTCTTGATATAAGGATTTGACCATACCATTCTTTTCTGTTGGATAATAATAACCAAGAACTTTTGTTAAATCTAACGAATTAGCCTTCTTTATAATTTCATCAAGCATTGCATATTCCATATCGCGTTTTAGAACTCTACAACTCATTAAAAATAGTTCGATATGTAATGCCTTTTGCTCAATTCTACCTATGAAGATACTTACAATACCATTATCACCAAATTTATCTTCAAGTCTGCCATACAAAGTTATATATGAAGAGTCTAAAGCAATTTGTTCAATCTCTTCTTTGGTGTAGCGCTTAGTAGTTAAATTAAACTGATTTGATTTGTTAGTAAGCTGCGCTATTCTTTCAATATACAAAGGATCGAACGGTTTTATTGTTGCCTTCATATTTAAAGAATCAAGATAATCAGCATAATTTAAGAAGGTCTTCTGAAAATTAGTTCTTTTTACATTTTCTTGATACATCTCGTTACGTTTTAAATCATCTTTTGAAAGTTGTACCGTTTCAAAAAAACCTGATCTATCAATTAACTCTATAGACTTGGCAATATCAGAAATCTCAGGTGCACTTACATTATTAAACTGACTTGTAACAATGTTTCTTTCAGCAGGATTATCATCTACAAAGACTAGACTTTCTGGTAATACGTTTAGCTCTGCGGCTATCTCTTTAAAGTTAAGATCTTTGCTATTCCAATTTGCTTTTATACAAATAAAATCCTCAGGTTTTAAAACACCTTCTGGATGATTTAAACCAGCAAGAGCATTTTTCTCATCATTTTTTGAATCTACATTGAGCAACACCCCAAGATCTTTGTGAAGTTTAATATACTTTTGAAAATCAAAGAAAGCTTGTCCTTCAGATTCTTCTTTACCAATGCAAATCTCATTTACACCATCATCACCAACAACACCGCCCCATAAAGTGTTATCTAAATCAAGGACTAAGCCCTTTTTGTTTTTACCATAAATGGACTTAATAACATTGGCTACATTAAAAGATAAATAAGGTATTGCTGGTACTGCCAATGCATATTTATACATATACCAATAGAAAGGATCAGACCACTTTTTTAAACCATAATCAGAGGAGATGTAATCTAAATCAATTAAATACAAATCGTCTCTTGTAGTTGCAATTTTAGATAACTCTAGGTTAAGCCTATTTATAAAATTCACTCTTCCATGAAGATCATAACTGTCTTTATTACCTAGCAATCTAAAAAACGGCTTTTCAAAGTTATTCTGTAAGATTGGTACAGCAAATTTTGCTTTAAGACTATCGTAAATGGTTTTAAATTTTGATAATTCACTATCAAGTAAACTATCAACTGTTATAGCATCGTCTTTTATACTTGGGTAGGCTGCTATATTGTGATTTGAGGTGCAAATATAAACCAAATCAGGTTTGAAGTTTGTAAGAGTTTCATTATCAAAAACAGCATCTTCATAATAATGGTTATATTCTGACTCAAAAAACTCAGCTTCAATACCATAATTTAGCAAGAATAAATCAAGAATTTGAACAATTGCTGTAGTGGTACTGCCACCTAAAACAGCAATTTTTACCTTTATTCTATTTTGGTTATCAGCCAATAAAGTGCGTTTTAAAGATTTCTTCTTTTTAAGTAAGAAATCTGCATCAAAAGGATATTCAAATTCTTTCATACAATCCTTGCTTATAACTTATATAGTTCTCTTTCAAGTTTGCTAAGAGGGGAACAACCAAACTTTGCAAAAATGGCACGTTTTATTCTTGAGAATAAACTGTAATCTTTTCTTAATTTTGGCAAATATTGTTTATAGCAAACATGAGGGTCAAAATATACACTTCCATGATCACTTGGATAGATTTTTGGTTCCATGCAGTTATCACCAAAATATACATTCAGAATCTTCTCATATCCAACAGGTATAGGTAATTTATAACCTTCAAAATCTACATAGATTGTTTCATCAAAGCACTTTCTATTGTAAATAAATTCTTTGTTATCACACAGACCAATCACTAGTGAACCTACCTTTTGGCAATCATCAAAAGGATATTTTCTGTAGAGATTTTCAAATTCATTAAATTTTGAAACATAGTCAGCTTCGTCTTTAATTAAAGACTTAGCAATTTTCCTTCTTTTCAAAAGCATTTTTACTATTTTAGGATTTAAAGACAGAATGTGGTCGTAGGTATAGTAAGACTTAATGGCTTTCCCAAGTTTAGGAGCCTTATCGAACAACGCTACTTTTTCAGACTCATTATCAGGAACTCCATCTAGTGGAAAAATATCAATAAAAATACCTTGATTTACATCTGTAAATAACCAGCTTTTAAAGATGGCAGTAGTATTAGTATTTCTTATTTTTGCATGAATTCCAGCATAATTAGGATCATTATTTATAATTTGAAAATAATAAGGTTCAGTAAATTCTTCTTTACTAATTTTTACTAGCTTATCATAGTCACAACGTGGCATCACAAGATCGATATCATCATCCCATGGAATGAAGCCTCGATGTCTTATTGCTCCTAATAAAGTTCCACTATCTAGCCAATAGCGTAAATTATACTTTTTGCAGATTTCGTCTAGTTTGAAAAGTAAATCTAATTCAATATTCCAAATTTGTTTTCTTTTTTCAGAGATCTCAAAATTACATTTAGTCTCTTTTTCAAGTGAAATATATTCTCTCATATTAGTTACTCTTCACTACTTCCTTCAAGCGCAAAACTAATTCATCAATATCCTCAAAAGAGGTGTCACCAAGATGACACACTCTCAAAAGAGAATTGGCAAGTTTACCCCCACAAGGGGTTACGTAGATTGAGTACTTATCCCTAAGGTAAGATACAACCTCGGTTGCCTTATTATCTTTAAAATAGACTGGAGTGAGCATTACAGATTTTGAATATGAAGGTATGTCTAAACCGATTTCTAAAGCCTTTTCTCTAAAATACAAGCACTTTTTCTTGATATCACTTAACCAACTATCAAGACCACCTTTTTTATCAATTAGATTTAATACATCATCAATTTCATGAGCTATAGTAACGGCTGGTGTAAATGGAGTTTGTCCTCTTTTCATATTCTCAATATAGAATTGAAAATCATAGTAGTAAGGACAATTCCGAGATGATGACTCTATTCTCTCTACCATTTCTGGATTTAGTGCAACAACAGACATACCTGCACTACAACATAAGCCCTTTTGAGAACTTATAATTGTTGCAGCTATTCCATATTTATCCATATCATAAGGATCAGCTAAAAATGTCGAGATGGCGTCAACGATTAAAAGAATATGATTTCTTTTGCAAAAATCACTAATAAGTTCTATATCATATAACTTACCAGATGAGGTTTCATGTAAGTTAACTAAAAATACTGTATATCCTTGTTTTTCATATGGTGCTAGATGGCGTTGACACAATGTTTCGTTCCACTCTAAATCAATTGACTGATAATCCATGGAACTTCTTTGTAATAACTCGCAGAAACGATGTCCAAATGTACCTCCATTAACCACTAGAACTTTATCCTTTGGTAATATGCAGTTATTTACAGTTGCTTCCATCGCACCTGTGCCAGACATAGTTAAAAATAAAATTTCTGATTTATCATGACTGCAACCGATTAGTGAAGACAAACGTTTTGCATTACTCTTCATTAACTCAGAAAAGTCTGTAGCTCTAAAATATGGATAATTCTTTTTTCCAGCTTCCAATGTAGACTGATACATTTTTACTGGACCTGCGATAAATAGCTTCATGTTAACCTTACTTTTTAATTACAACTTCAGCTGGCAAATGGTTATTAGCTTTATCTTGTAATACTTTATAGTTTGAAAGGATCTTCTCTTTAATCTTTGACGAAGAGACGCCTTCTCCATATGGAAAGTAAACCACTGATACTTTATGACCATCCTCATTTGGACTCAACTTTTCAAGGTAATCATATTTACCAGCCCAATCATCACCTACCACAAAGATATCAAAATGTAATTTTCTTACCTTTTCAGTATGGTCAAGCTCTCTTTGAGGAATTACAATGTCAGGTCCTTTTATAGCTTTTAAAAGCGCGATTCTTTCTTCAAATGGAACAATTGGAATAGATTTATAAGAAGCAACTAGTTCATCAGTATTTACACCTACAATCAAAATATCCCCAAGAGAACGAGCATACTCAAGCATTTTTAAATGGTTAACATGTAGCATGTCAAAAGTACCTGAGGTATATACAACGGTTTTATTTCCAATCATTTACTCTTCTCCTGACATTAACCAATAATATGCATTGGTTTCAGTTCTTTTCCAGCCCATTTCTTTTGACAATAAGTAATCTTTGGTATGAATATTTCTTAAATATTTATATTTAGCAAAAACTGACTCATACTCAAGAATGGTTCTATAAATAGCGTTATAGTTTGATTCTAATGATTCTGAATAAAATTCTTTTAGGGTAAGTCTTGTATCTGAGGTACTAACTGATTCTTGTATGTAGATCAAAGCATCTTTTGAGATTACTTTTTCTAGAGCAATGAATACATTATTTAATAAGTCATCATTGATGTACATACATACACCAGTTACTAATACTAAATCATAATCATTTCTTAGTTTTAAAGGATCAATGTCAGTTGCTGACATCTGATAAAAAGATAGCAAGGAATTATCTTTAAACTCTTTCTTGCACCTTTTAATAAAGTCTTCAGTCAAATCGATTCCTGTATATGTGTTTACATATTCAGGAAATAAGTTTTTTGCCCAGCGACCTATACCACATCCGACATCTAGGATGTTAAATTTCTTTTTAGGAAGAATTGATTTTAATAAGTCTAACTCTTTTTGATTTCTTAAAATGTTAAGATCTTTTTGTAAATCTGTGCCTAAAAGCACAGAATTTATAGATTCTACCTTTGCTCTTTCAGTCCAAAATGACTTAACATTATTTACATCTATATCAGTTTTTTGACCATAGACTCGTGTATTATTAATTTGTTCTATTTCTTGGTCTTTTTCAAAAATTTTATTCATTCTCTCTTACCTGAGATTTAATTATCATCATAAGGAAATTATTCCATATCTTACTTAAGATCTTTAGAAAATTAGTTTAAAAAGATCTTATAGATTAATTAGTTACAGTGTAACAAAAATTTATCAATCGTGATTTTTTTACGTCAACGATTAAAGCTTTTTATATATGGCCCCACATAGCAAAAGCAACAAATTTTTAACATTTTTGTAATTAGAGTAAATGCATTTATATATCCGGCCTTTTGATGAGAGTATATATTCTCTAGCCTATATGGTTTTCGTAACGACATTCCTTAATTAAAAAAGCGGTATCAAGTACCATTAAACAGCGCAGGATCAATGTCGTTCGGTTTTACCAATTACATCCATATTTTAAAATTTATTGCATTCCTTGGTAGGAATTCTTTATCACCTTATAGTTTGTTATTTGATTTTTGTTGTTTGATCTTAGTAGATCATTTTTTACTCAAGACACAAAACATCTCTATCTTTATCTTGAAAATTAATATTAGATTTAAACTCGTTACCAGATGATAATA
>OQVR01000811.1_pt1 | contig 13954 bp, 16 predicted proteins | sample 1691521 | NCBI WGS metagenome assembly OQVR01 (sample SAMN03418256, study PRJEB22391) | human gut metagenome | biome: human-gut; feature: organic feature; material: feces | host: Homo sapiens | place: Tanzania | collected 2013-01
GTGCGGCTCATGATGGCCACATCCCCGCACCGGTGCCCCTGCCGGAGGATCGCCCGCTACAATTAAAGGTAAAGGGCAGCACGGAGGAAACTGTGCCGCTGGATTATGCTGCTCTGCCGCAGACCGCCCTGCTGCCCGCAGAGAGCGCCGGGCAGCTGACCGTGCAACTATCCCTGCCCGAGACGCTGGAAGCCCCGGTGACCCGGGGACAGACGGTGGGCAAAGCGCAGCTGCTGTGCGGAGAAGCGATGCAGGGGGAGTACCCGGTGTGCGCCGCCGCCGATGCGCCTCGCATGGATTTTGACACCGCCTTGCAGCTGCTGTGGGACAGCCTGCGGGGAACCGCAGCATGACCGTGTACCGAAAAAGGCGCTTCAGCGCACAAAAGTGCGCCGGACGCCCGGCAGAGCTGTTGGATACCTGAACAAATATGGATGAAGAAACAAAAAAACACTATTAAAATTGTATGAAATCTAAGGAATTTGACCTTGACTTTACCCGGAGGGAACGGTACACTTATACCAAGATATTTCCTCGCAGGGCAAAGGCCCGGCAGAACGTTTGGAGGTTTTAATAAAATGAGTGTCGCACTGAACACGAAACACCTCTCCAGCTTCATCAGCGAAGAGGAATATGCAGCCATCTACCCGCAGGTAGAAGCCGCCCACAAGCAGCTGGAAGCCAAGAACGGCCCCGGCAGCGATTTTCTGGGCTGGATGACCCTGCCCCGGGATTACGACAAGGAAGAGTTCGCCCGCATCAAGGCAGCCGCTGCCAAGATCCGCGAGGACTCCGACGTTCTGGTCGTGGCCGGTATCGGCGGCAGCTATCTGGGCGCACGCGCTGTTGTGGAGGCCGTTAAGGGCATGTACCACAACGAGTTGGAAGATGGTTTGAAGATCTACTTCTGCGGCAACAGCATCAGCCCCACCTACCTGAACAACATTATCAGCCTGTGCAAGGGCAAGCGCTTCTCCATCAATGTTATCTCCAAGTCCGGCACCACCACCGAGACCTCTCTGGCTTTCCGTGTGCTGCGCGAGCTGTTGGAAAAGGAGATGGGCGTGGAGGAAGCCAACAAGCGCATCTACGCCACTACTGACCGTGCCAAGGGCACCTTGAAGCAGCTGGCTGACGCACAGGGCTGGCCCACTTTCGTAGTTCCCGATGACGTAGGTGGCCGCTACTCCGTGCTGAGCGCCGTGGGTCTGCTGCCCATCGCCGCCGCCGGCATCGACATCGACGCTCTGATGCAGGGCGCTGCCGATGCTATGGAGCGCTTCTCTGTGCTGAGCCCCGATAACGATGCTTACAAGTACGCCGCCATCCGCAACATCCTGTACCGCAAGGGCAAGGCTGTGGAGATTTTGGAGTGCTACGAGCCGGACTTCACCCTGATGAACGAGTGGTACAAGCAGCTGTTCGGCGAGAGCGAGGGCAAGGACAACAAGGGTCTGTTCCCCGCAAGCTGCATCTTCTCCACTGACCTGCACTCTATGGGTCAGTTCATTCAGGAAGGTGCCCGCATCATGTTCGAGACCATCGTGGACGTGAAGAAGCCCGCACAGGATCTGTTCATCGACACGCTGGAGGGCAACTTTGACGGCCTGAACTTCCTTGCAAACCAGAACATGAGCGTGGTCAACCGCAAGGCCATGGAAGGCACCATTCTGGCACACACCGATGGCGGCGTGCCCGAGGTGCTGATCGAGGTGGACGACCTGTCTGCTTATAATGTGGGCTACCTGATCTACTTCTTCTGGCGTGCCTGCGCCTGCAGCGGCTACCTGCTGAGCGTGAACCCCTTCAACCAGCCCGGCGTGGAAAGCTACAAGAAGAACATGTTCGCCCTGCTGGGCAAGCCCGGCTACGAGGGCCTGACCGCAGAGCTGGAAGCAAAGCTGAAGTAAAAGCCGAACGTAAAAAATGATCTCCCGCCGCAAGGCGTGGAAAATACAGGAGGACTGAACTATGATTAAACTGATTGTTGGTACCAAGGGCTCCGGCAAGACCAAGGCTATGATCGACCAGATCAACGACGCGGTCAAGACCTCCAAAGGCAATGTCGTTGTTGTGGAAAAGGGCATGAAGCTCACCTACGACATCGCTCCTGCAGCACGTCTGATCGATCTGGACGAGTACAAGATCTCCGGCGGCGAAATGCTGTACGGTTTTGTGGCTGGCCTGATGGCAAGCAACTACGATATCACCGACCTGTACATTGACGGCATCCTGAAGGTGCTGGACCACGATATCAACCGTCTGGGCGTTGTGCTGGACGAGATGGCAGCCATTGCCGGCGACAGCGTGAAGGTCACCGTAACTGTCAGCGCAGACGAGGCCGCACTGCCCCACGATGTGAAGAAGTACCTGTAATTAGATAAAAGAACAGGGCTAAAGGCTTTTCCAACAGGCAGAAGACCGGAGAAAAATAAATTTTTTCGGTTTTCTGCCTGTTTTGGTGTTGACAAAGGGTTGCTTTGGCGCTATACTAACAAAGCAGCCTTTTCAGAGGTGTACTATGCAATTTGACCTGAGAAAGTTTATCACAACCGGCGCAAAACCATACCATGCAGAGTTTCAGTGTGATTTATCTGCGTATGATTATGCCGGTGCAAGGATCCCGCAGCCGGTCACAGCCGTCTTTGACGCGCAGACCGATGGCGACGAGGTTCAGATAACGTTGCGGGCAAAGGCATCGGTGCACGGAGAGTGCGCCCGCTGTCTGGACCTGGTCACCCGGGAAGAGACAGTCGATACGGAGTGGATCGTCAAGGAGCGGGATCTGGATGACCCGGATTTCGATCTTCCGCTGGACGAAAAAGGACACTTGGACGTGGACGAATGGCTCAATCAGGAGTTTATGTTCCAAATTCCCACGGTGCTGCTTTGCAGCCCCGACTGCGCCGGGCTTTGCCCGCAGTGCGGTAAGAAAAAGGCGGAATGCACCTGCCCACCGGCAGAGCAGACCGATGCCCCCGTAGACACTAGGCTCGCGATCCTTAAATCACTGCTGAACAGATAAACCCATCAAGGAGGTGCAAAAATATGGCAGTACCTAAGAGACATCTTTCCAAGGCCCGCCGCGACAAGCGTCGCAGCAATGTTTGGAAGCTGGAGGCCCCCGCACTGGTGAAGTGCAGCAACTGCGGCTCTCTGAAGCTCCCCCACCAGGCATGTGGCAACTGCGGTTACTACAAGGGCGAGGAAGTCATCAAGAAGGCCTAATTTGCGCGTAATTGGTGGCATAATGGTGTTATGTACAGAAGGGGAGGGCGCAAAGCCTTCCCCTTCTTGTTCTTTAAGGGAGGTGGATGCAGATGGCGATACGGATCGAGCAGGTGGATGCCGGCAGCGAGGCCGAAGCTCTTGGCCTTGCCCCCGGTGACGAGCTGCTGAGCGTGGACGATAACGAACTGAACGACACGCTGGACTACGATTTTTATACCGACAGCAGCAGCTTCCACCTGAAAGCCCGGGTAGCAGACGGCATCCGGGAGTGGGAAGTGCAGCGGCCGCAGCGCGGTCCCTTTGGCTGCGGGTTCAAGACCTATCTGGGCGATGCAAAGCATTCCTGCTCCAACCACTGTATGTTCTGCTTCATCGACCAGCTGCCCCCTGGGATGCGCGAGAGCCTGTATTTCAAGGATGATGACGAGCGGCTGAGCTTTTTGTTCGGCAACTACATCACCATGACCAATATGCAGGATCACGAGATCGACCGCATCATCAAGATGCACATCTCGCCCATCAATATCTCAGTGCATACCACCAACCCCCAGCTGCGGGTGCGGATGCTGGCCAATAAGCGCGGCGGCGAGGTGCTCAAGTACCTGCCCCGGCTGGTGGAGGGCGGCATTGCCGTCAACTGCCAGCTGGTGCTCTGCCGCGGCGTGAACGACGGCGACGAGCTGCGCCGCACCCTTGCCGACCTGCTGGAGCTGACCCCTATGGTGCAAAGCATTGCAGCTGTGCCCTGCGGCATTACGGATTACCGCAAAAATCTGTACCCGCAGGTGCCCTACGATGCAAAGACCAGCGCCGAGGTCATCGACATTATGGAAGAATTCGGCGATGAATGCAAGCGCCGCCACGGCAAGCGTATCATCTACCCCAGCGATGAATGGTACCTCAAGGCAGGCCGTCCCATCCCTGCGCCGGAGTTCTACGAGGACTACGACCAGCTGGAAAACGGCGTGGGCATGATGCGCCTGTTCGAGGAAGAATTTCTGGCAGAGCTGGACAAGCCCCACCGGGTCTACGGCACCAAGGAGCTGGACGTGGTCACCGGCACCATGGCAGCGCCCCTCATCACCCGCATGATGGAGGAGCTGCACCGCCAGTACCCCATGATCACCGTGCACGTCCACACCATCCAGAACCGCTTTTTCGGCGGCAATGTGGGTGTGACCGGCCTGATCACCGCCACCGATATCATAGACCAGTGCGCTGGCAGGCTTGCCACAAAAACGCTGGGCATCCCGGCTGTGATGCTGCGGGAGGAAAAAGATACCTTCCTTGACGATATCACGGTAGAGCAGCTGGGGCAGCGGCTGGGCGTAAAGGTGGAGGTGCTGCCCACGGCAGGCGGGGACGAAGCCCGCGCTTTGCTGCGCAGCGGCCTGCACATTGCCCGCAGAAGAAAGAGCGGCAGCTGATAACGCCATTTTTATTGTATTTTACCCCTTTCAAGAAAGGAGGAGACCCCATGAGCAAACCGATCGTAGCAGTGGTGGGCCGCCCCAACGTGGGCAAATCCACCCTATTCAACAAGCTGTGCGGCCAGCGCCTTGCCATTGTGGAGGATACCCCGGGCATTACCCGCGACCGCATTTTTGCCAACTGCGAGTGGAACGGCCACGAGTTTTTGCTGGTGGACACCGGCGGCATCGAGCCCAAGGCCACCGAGGGCATTCTGGCCCATATGCGTGAGCAGGCACAGATCGCCATCGACACCGCCGACTGCATCATCATGGTCACGGACGTGCGCAACGGCCTGACCGCAGCAGACGAGGACGTGGCGCATATGCTGCGCCGCAGCCATAAGCCCATCATTCTTGCCGTGAACAAGTGCGACAAGGTGGGCGAAGCTCCCATGGAGCTGTACGAGTTCTACAACCTCGGCTTTGACGAGGTGATGCCCATTTCTTCCGTGCACGGTCACGGCACAGGCGACCTGCTGGATGCAGTGTGTGCACATCTGGACTTCAGCGAGACCGTGGTGGAGGAGGATCGTATCCCCGTTGCCATCATCGGCCGTCCCAATGTGGGCAAGTCCAGCCTGACCAACCGCATTCTGGGCGAGAACCGCATGATCGTGGCTAATGAAGCCGGCACCACCCGCGATGCCATCGACACCCCGGTGGACAACGCCTACGGCAAGTTCATCTTTACCGATACCGCCGGTCTGCGCAAGCGCAGCAACATCAGCGATGGTCTGGAGCGCTACATGGTGGTGCGCGCCCTGGCCGCTGTGGAGCGCAGCCGCGTGGCGCTGATCCTTGTGGATGCCACCGTCGGCTTTACCGAGCAGGACAGCAAGGTGGCTGGCTACGCCCACGAGCAGGGCAAGGCCTGTATCATCGTGGTGAACAAGTGGGACGCCGTAGAAGGCAAGGAGACCAATACCATGGAGCTGCAGCGCCGCGGCTATGCCGAGTGCTTCAGCTTTATGGGCTACGCACCCATCATCTTCATCTCTGCCCAGACCGGCTACAACGTGAACAAGCTGATGCAGCTGATCCGGGATGTGGACGCCGAGAACGGCGCCCGTGTGCCCACCGGCGTGCTGAACGAGATGCTGGCCCGCGCTACCGCCCGGATGCAGCCCCCCAGCGACAAGGGCCGCCGCCTGAAGATCTACTACCTGACGCAGGCCTCTACCCGTCCCCCCACGTTCGTGGCTTTCGTGAACGCAAAGCACCTGTTCCACTTCAGCTATCAGCGGTATCTCATCAACCAGATCCGCGAAAACTTTGGTCTGGAGCATACGCCCATCCGTCTGGTCGTGCGGGAGCGCGGTTCCGGCGAGGTGGGTGCCAAGGACGTATAACACGTCAGGGAGGCTCAGATGATGAAATCTGTTCTCATCGCTGTGGTGTCCGCTGTGCAGGCGTATCTGCTGGGCAGCATCGACACCGGTATCCTCGTCAGCAAGTTTCTGTACCACGATGACGTGCGTAAGTACGGCAGCGGCGCTGCGGGCATGACCAATATGCTGCGCACCTTCGGCAAAAAGGCAGCGGCACTTACCGCTTTTGGTGATGTGCTCAAGGGCGTGCTGGCTGTGTGCATCGGCCGCTGGCTGTTCACCCTGATGCCGGAAAGCGCCACGCTCTCGCCCTATCTTGCGGTATATCTTGCCGCCATCTTTGCCATTATCGGCCATTTGAAACCCTTGTATTTCGGCTTCAAGGGCGGCAAAGGCGTGCTGGTGGCGGGCGGCACCATTCTGGCTATTCAGCCGGTACTGATTCCCTTTCTGGCGGTCATCTTTCTGGCCTGCCTGCTGCCCACCGGCATGGTGTCTCTGGGCAGCGTGACCATGGCAGCACTCTACCCGGTGCTCACCGTCCTGTACGGCGTGTTCCGGGGCTACTCTGCCGCCGACCTTACCGTGTGCACCATCGGCTCGGTAATCATGGGTGCGATGGTCATTTATATGCACCGTTCCAACATCCAGCGCATCCGCGAGGGCAAAGAGTACCGCTTTGGCCGTCACGGCAAAAAGTAACCTCAAATAGCACTACACCCCGCAGTAGCCTTTTATCAGCCGCTGCGGGGCATTTTTGTCAGACAAGCGATTATTGCAGGTCACAGTTTTTCCGTTTCTCCAAGCTCTGTGACAGATTCGAAACATTTTTGTGAAAGACTGCCAAGGCACATTGACAAGGCCATCCGGTCATGTTATGTTAGTATTGACAAATCAGTACCTTATGGGGCATCATATACTCTGTTTCGCCATGCCGCAATTGCGGCAGAAAGGACAAAAACATGACTACTGCCTTAAAACGTACCGGCGCTGCCCTGCTGACGCTGCTGATGTTCTGTGTGCTCACACTGGGCGCTTCTGCCGCCGCGAACACTCCTGTTGGGGTCAAATTCTGGAAGGAAAAGTCCGATAAGGAATCCATGGCTAACTCCGGCATTGATTCCGACCGCGAGGCTACCCTTACCCGACAGTCCAACGGCACCTACACCCTGACGCTGCCCGTCAAGCAGGTGACCAAGCTCAATGTGACCGGCTGCCTGACCGGCCTGACCATCGGCGATGTGACCTACACCGGCACCCTGACCGGCGATATTGAAAAGGGCAACGGCATCCTGACCATCAAAAACTTGCCCGCCTCGGTGCTGACCGGCAGCGATGTGAACAAGTCGCTGACCGTGACCTGCAATATCCAGATGGATCTGAGTCTGCTGGGCGAGATCAACACCACCGCCCGGATGTGCATCTGGGCAAAATAAGACGCACGATAGTAAAAGCGCCGTTCCACCCGGGACGGCGCTTTTTACTGTTCAGCAGTCGATGTGCTTTTCCACAAAGTCGGTGGCCATCTTATCCAGCTGCATCACCGCATTTTCAGCCCCCTTCATCACCTTGCGCACATTGCGGCGCATCTGACGCTTGCTCTGGGTGGCCATCATGGCACCGGCAGCCCCAAGGGCTGCACCGGCGGCCATGCCCACTACCATGCCTGCGGCGGAATTTTCTCGCTGTTTCATCCTGAATTTCTCCTTTCGGCTTGTCATGACAGGGCTTGCAGTGCTATTATTTCCGCAAAAGAATCTGGTATACGCTTTTTTTATGCAGCAATTTGTGGTATACTGTTATATGATGCTTTTTATAGGCCGCTGCGCGCGGCTTTTCGGCAAGGAGGTTTTCCTATTTGCAAAAACCCGTTGAACCAAAAAAGATCCTTTGCATCCACGACCTGTCCGGCGTAGGGCGGTGCAGCCTTGCGGTGATCCTGCCTGTGCTGTCGGTCATGGGCTTCCAGCCGGTGGCGCTGCCTACGGTGGTGCTTTCCACCCACACCGGCGGTCTGGGCACCCCCGCCCGGATGGACGGCAGCGCCTACGGCATGGCCGCGCTGGAGCACTATCAGGCGCTGGAACTGCAATTTGATTGTATCTATACCGGCTATCTGGGCGGCGAAGCACAGGTAGCGCTGGCTGAAAAAGCCTTTGCCCTGTGGCCTGCCGCCTACAAAGTGGTAGACCCCGTGATGGGCGATAACGGCAAGGCCTATTCCACCGTTACCCCGGCGCTGGTCGAGCGCATCCGCAGCCTGTGCCATGCGGCAGACCTGATTTTGCCCAACTACACCGAAGCACAGCTGCTTTTGCAGCAGCAGCCCGTCACAGATGAGCTGGACGATGCCGCCGCGCAGACGCTGGCAGATGCTTTGCAGCCGCTGGCTCCCAACGCGGTGGTCACCGGCCTGCCGCTGGGCAAGTACATCGGCTGTGCCGGTACCGGTGCAGACCGCTTCGTCATCAAAAAGCTGCATATCAGCCGCAGCTTCCCCGGCACGGGGGACCTGTACGGTGCTGTGCTCATCGGCTCGCTGCTGCAAGGCAACGCCCTGAGCGCCGCCGCCGATAACGCCGCAGAATTTGTTTCGCTGGCTATTCAGGGTACGCCCTACACGCAGGACACCCGCTTCGGCGTGTGGTTCGAGCCGCTGCTGCCCCGTCTGTGTCCCCTGCGGGAGGACCCGGAGGGCATCTTATGATGAACAAGCCGACCTTGAATATCGTTCTGGTAGAGCCCCGCATCCCCCAGAACACCGGCAACGTGGCACGCACCTGTGCCTGCACGGCCTGCCGTCTGCATCTGGTAGGCCCCATGGGCTTTGCCATTGACGACAAAAAGCTCAAGCACGCCGGGCTGGACTACTGGCACTATCTAGACATTACCTACTACGACGGCCTTGCGGACTTTTTTGCCCGCAACAACGGCCCTTACTATTACTTTACCACCAAGGCTCCCCAGCGCTACACCGATGTACAGTACCCGGACGGAGCTTATCTGGTGTTTGGCCGCGAGGATGCCGGCCTGCCGGAAGCACTGCTTGCGGAAAATCAGGAGCACTGCATTCGGATGCCCATGCGGGACACCTGCCGCAGCCTGAACCTTTCCAACAGCGTGGCGGTGGGCGTGTACGAGGTGCTACGGCAGTGGGATTTCCCGGAGCTGCTGGACCACGGCCGCTTACGAGATTATGAATGGAAATGAGGGACACTATGAGCAAGATCGCGATTCTGACCGATTCCTCCTGCGATATCCCGCAGGAGATGGCCGAAAAGTACGGCATTGATATCATGAGCTTCCACATCCTGCTGGATGATGTGGACTACGTTGAGCGCTTGGACTGCACCAACACCGAGTTCTACGATAAGATGCGTGCGGCAAAGGGTGTGCCCTCTACCGCCGCCATCACGCCCATCCAGTTCTGTGAAAAATACTGCCAGTATGTGGACGAGGGCTACACGGATGTCATCCATGTGCCCATCAACAAATCCGGCTCCTCCACCTACAACAACGCCCTGATGGCACAGGGCATGCTGCGGGAGGAGCGCCCTGAGCACCATCTGAACATCCATCTGCTGGACCCTCACACCTATTCTATGGTGTTCGGCTGGTATCTGTGCGAGATGGCACGCAAGCTGCAGAACGGCGCAGAGATCCGCCACGTCATCCACGAATTTGAGCGGCAGATGAACTGCATGGAGATCGTGCTGGGACCTTACAGCCTGAAGCAGATGAAAAAGAGTGGCCGCATCTCTGCCGCCGCAGCCGTCATGGGCGAGCTGATGGGTATTCGTCCCATCATTACCCTGATCGACGGCAAGACCAAGGTGGAGGCCAAGGTGCGCGGCGATGATAAAGTCGTGCCCGCCATGGTGGATCTGTGCCAGAAGCGCGCCGGGGATGTAGAGGACTTTGAGTATATGATCGGCCACACCAACATCCCGCAGGCCGCAGATCTGGAAAAAGCCTGCCGCAAAGCCTTTGGCAAGCTCGTCATCCAAGTAACCGGATATCAGATTTGTGGTGTTGGCAAACTCCGGATTTTCAAGCAGCGCATTGACCACCTGTGGATTCACCTTGTGGGTATACAAATTTCTCGCCGCCTGCACCGACAGGCCAAGTTCGGAAATATCGTAATTCAGGCGGTCAGGGGTATCGACCTCACCAAGCAGGAAGTCGGTGGAGACATTGAACACACGGGCAATACGGATGATATTTTCGTCACCCAGCTTGTGTGCCTTTTCGGGATTTTATTTCTATTTCCATTCTCCCCCACCTTTTCCGCAATATAACTGACATTTCTCCCGATTTTGCGGTGATACTATGACTGCGGAGGAAAAACCGCAAAAGAAATGGAAAGGAAGAGAAAACGTTATGAAGAACAGCAACCAGCTGAATGTTCCCCAGGCGCGGGAGGCCATGGACAAGTTCAAGATGCAGGCTGCCCAGGAAATGGGTGTCAATCTGAAGCAGGGCTACAACGGCGACCTGACTTCCCGTGAAGCCGGTTCCGTGGGTGGCCAGATGGTCAAGAAGATGTGGCCCGTACGAAGTGCGAAATATGATCGGCAGAACCGTATTGCAATGGGTCATGTGCAGACCGTACAGTACATAGCCGCTATCACAGTTTAATGCAGAGGTATATACAAAAAACACCCCATCTTTTGAGATGGGGTGTAGTTCTGCATACTAGAATCTCACCTTATTGTTTTATTCCTTACCCAGATAAGTGTCGTCCTTTGCAAACTTAGCAACGATGCCACTGAGTGCCAGAACTGCCAGCAGGTTGGGAATGACCATCAGGCCGTTGAACATGTCGGACATATCCCAAACCAGGGTCACCTTCTGGAAAGAACCAACAACGATAAACACCAGAGCGATGACACCATAGAGGAAAGTAGCCTTCTTGCTGCCCTTGAACAAAGCATTGACGTTGCTTTCACCGAAGAAATACCAGCCGACGATGGTGGAGAAGGCGAAGAACAGCAGGCAGATGGCAACGAAAGCGTTGCCGAAGGAACCGAAGGAGTTATTAAAGGCAGCCTGAGCCAGAGCGGTAGCGGTGAGCATCTGGCCGTCAGCACCGGTGGTACCCAGCATGCCGGAGGTCAGGATCACCAGTGCGGTCAGAGTCAGCACGATGAAGGTATCAATGAAAACACCGACCATCGCTACAGCACCCTGATCCTGGGGCTTTTCTACCTTAGCCATAGCATGGGCATGGGGCGTAGAGCCCATACCGGCTTCGTTGGAGAACAGGCCGCGGGCAACACCGAAGCGGACAGCTTCCTTAATGCTGATACCGATAGCGCCACCCATGACAGCCTGGGGAGTAAAAGCACCCACGAAGATGGACTGCAGAGCAGGCAGGATATTCTGGGCATTCATACCGATGGCGATGAGTGCGCCGCAAATGTAGAAGATGGCCATGATGGGAACCAGCTTCTCAGTGATGGCAGCGATGCGCTTGACACCGCCCAGGAAAATGAATGCGGAAACAGCTGCCACAACGATACCCGCAGCAATCTTGGGAACACCGAAAGCGGTGTAGAAGGCATCACCGATGGAGTTGGACTGGACCATGTTGCCCATGAAGCCCAGAGCCAGAATGATGGCAACAGCGAAGAAGCCAGCCATAAAAGTGCCCAGCTTGCCCTTGAAGGCAGCCTTAATGTAATAGATGGGACCGCCGGAGACAGCACCGTCTTCACTTACTTCCTTATACTTCTGTGCCAGAACAGCCTCACCGTAGATGGTGGCCATGCCGAAGAAGGCAGAGACCCACATCCAGAACACAGCACCGGGACCACCGGAGACCAGAGCGGAGGCGCAGCCAGCGATATTGCCGGTACCAACCTGGGCCGCAATGGCAGTTGCCAATGCCTGGAAGGAGCTCATGCCGTCCTTACCGGCCTCCTTACCCTTGAGGCTGATATTGCCGAAGACCAGACGCATACCCTCACCAAACTTGCGAACCTGGACAAAGCCGGTACGGATGGTGAAGTAGATGCCGCTGCCCAGCAGCAGGAACAGCAGAACCAGATACTTGTTCCACAGAACATCGTTGACCGCTGCCACGATGTTTGTCAGAATTGCTTCCATTTTTGTTTTACCTCTTTTATTTCATTTTGGCAAATAAAAAACGCCGCAAGCAAAATGCTCCGGCGAGAAAATGGGCGCGAACTGGTCAGGTTCGTATTGTCCCACTCTGTCCTTTTACCTGAGAGATTCAGCAGCTTCCGCTGCCTTGCACCTTCGGTACCCGTTTTCCGGGATTCTCCAGAGCCACATCCATTCTTAGTCGTTACCTGAATTCAGGTGCCAGAGAGTGTTACTCCGTGGGCAGGCAAATGCCTTTTCCTAAGAACTTCCTTTGTCGTTTTTTAGTCGCTAGGAGATAGTAATACATTTTCTGGTAATTGTCAATGTGCTATTTACAGGCTGTTCAAAAATTGGTATCAATTTATGATTTATGCCATCGCGGTTGTATACATTTTGTTGAATTATCACATAGCAAAACCACCTGCTTGAGCTGATAAAAGCTCTGGTAGGTGGTTTTGTTATCATCGATTCTCTTCCCGGTAAGCTTTTGGTGTCAGCTTATCTCTATCTGCCAACGCGTTCATCTGTTCTTCAAAGTCCAGATCCAACCGCATAGAAATGCGCTTCCACTTATAGTGGTCATCCAATACCTCTTGCCCAACAATCGCAGCGGCCATTGCCGTAATGCGCTGCTGACCGTCAATAAGAACCTTTTTGCCGGAGGACTTTGTTCCGTCTTTCAGCTTAACATCCGGGTTTTGCCATACAATGATATATCCCACCGGAAATCCCTTATACAAAGAATCAACCAAGTCTCTGACTTTAGAGCTATCCCAAACAAAAGGACGCTGCATCTCCGGGATTGCAATGCTTCCGGATTTTATATTTGAAAGCAGTGTCTCAACTGTATAGTTATTAACGCTATAACGTGCCATATATTGCCCCTCACTTCAATCGATATCTTTTTCCCACACCTCTGCCGATGATCTCAATCAATTCATTCTCGTTCATCTGACAAATCTGTTCTGGAGATACACCACACCCTATTATAGCTTGATTATACTCCTATCTTCATGTATTTCAATAGACTCGAGTGAAAATTCACCTTTCTTTCACCTCATGGTATGAAAAATCACTCCTCTTCCGTTCAATGGGGGGCCATTTCAAAAAGTCTGCTGTTTTTCCATTCTCCCCCACCTTTCCCTCAAAAATCCACACATTTCCCGCCCGTTTCGGCGCAACCTATGACTGCGGAGAAAACCCGCGAAAAGAAACGGAAAGGAAGAGAATCACTATGAAAAACAGCAACGAACTGAACGTTCCCCAGGCCCGGGAAGCTATGGACAAGTTCAAGATGCAGGCTGCTCAGGAAATGGGCGTCAACCTGAAGCAGGGCTACAATGGCGACCTCACCAGCCGTGAGGCCGGTTCCGTAGGCGGCCAGATGGTTAAAAAGATGATTGAGGCCTACGAAAGGCATTCTCCGGGCGGTGCTCCTGGACAATGACACGATCATCTTTGACGAAACCCTGTCCCATCTGGATGCCGGGACCATCCGCTCCGTGATGGCCGGGCTCAAGCAGCTGAACAAAACCTGCATCATCATCACCCACGACCCCGGAATGATCGGGGCCTGTGACAGCGTCTTGAATTTATCCGTAAGCGTTTAATACCGCACCAAAGGCCGCCCCAAACGGGACGGCCTTCGTTGTTTTGAAGCACGCAACGGCCTTCCGGCAGCTTACTGCATGCCGCTTTCGTAGGCCTCGATCATCTTCTTGAACGTGTGACCCGTACAACCTTCGAGATTTTCCCTTCTTTTCAGTTTTTGCAGATACTTTTCGCAGCTTTCACCCGTGAAAATCTTGATGTCCA
>OQVR01000812.1_pt1 | contig 13950 bp, 10 predicted proteins | sample 1691521 | NCBI WGS metagenome assembly OQVR01 (sample SAMN03418256, study PRJEB22391) | human gut metagenome | biome: human-gut; feature: organic feature; material: feces | host: Homo sapiens | place: Tanzania | collected 2013-01
GGCAGCGCAAACCCACCGCTGTCGGCTTCTTCTTCTCCATGCTCAGCCAGCTTGTATCCCGGCTGCAATCCAACCACTTTATCTAATATATTATTTCACATTAGGGCATTTTTTACAAGACTTTTTGCTTAACTTTGGCGGGTTTTCCGTTTTACACAAAGATTACGCCCCGATTTCGCTACTTTTTACAATGGTTTTTGTGCTTGTCGCCAAACAGACCGACTTTTTGCCCTCTTCTTTTGCATCCAAGCGCAAACTGTGCTACAATAGGGCTGAAAAACAACACATCTACACCGGAAAGGACCGAATCTCTCATGGCACGAAGCGATGGCTACAACACCCGCACCCGGCAGCTCATCTTGGATTACCTCATCAACAACCGCCAGCACGCAGTAAGCGCCTCCAACATTCTGGAGCATCTGGAAGAGCAGGGCGCAAGCCCCAATCCCACCACCGTGTACCGCTATCTGGATAAGCTTGCGGGCGAGCAGCGCATTATGAAATATGTAGCCGACAAAGGCGAGCGGGCGGTGTTCCAGTATGTGGACGAGGGACGCCACTGCCGGGAGCACCTGCACCTCAAGTGCGTGCAGTGCGGACGCATCTATCATCTGGACTGCCATTTTATGGATGAGGTGCGCGCCCACCTGATGGCAGAGCACGGTTTTACCCTGCAATGCGAGGGCAGCGTGCTGTACGGGCTGTGCCGTCATTGCGCGCAGAACGCGGCACCGTCCGCAGCAGAAGAACAGCCTGCAAAAAAATGCGCCTGCTGTGTTGACACGGACAAAAACCCGTGATACAATGCAAACAATAAAAGCGTTGACCGGGAAAAGTAAGGTTTCACCCTTTTCTTACAGAGAGTGCGGGACGGTGGAAGCCGCGCAGAAAACGAAGCCCGAAGAACACCCGTGAGCCGCTCCCTGAACCTGCGTGTGCAGCAGTAGGGGCAGACGTGCGCCGCTCGTTATCGCGGCAGTGCTTTCAACGGGGAGAGCGCACAAAAGTGACCGGCGTATTGCGTATGCCGGTAATTTAGGTGGCACCACGGATACGGCAGCATATTCGTCCTAGGACTATGGGATGAATGGCTGCCGTATTTTTTATTTTATCGTTTTTACAAGAGGGGTAAGAAGTATGTGTTGTGTTATGGGTTATACGGGGCACGACCTGAGTGCCGAAAAATTCAAAGAGTATCTGCTGCGCACCGTGGACCGCGGGCCGGACGACCAGCGGGTGGTGGAGGGGCCCTACGGCCTGATGGGCTTTGGGCGGCTTGCCATCATGGGACTGACCCCGGAGGGGATGCAGCCCTTTTACCGGGGCGCGGACTGCGTGGTGTGCAACGGCGAGCTGTACGGCTTCCGGTTCGAAAAAGAGATCTTAAAGCGCCGGGGCTACAAGTTTTGCTCCGACTGCGACTGCGAGATTTTGCTGCCGCTGTACTACGAGTACGGGCTGGATATGTTCCGCCACATGGACGCCGAGTTTGCGCTGATCATGTACGACTCCCGCAAGGATCGGCTGATTGCCGCCCGCGACCCCATCGGCATCCGGCCGCTGTTCTACGGCTACTCCAAGTCCAGCCACAAGATTGCCTTCTCCTCCGAGATGCGCAACCTCATCGGCTGGTGCGATGATATCCGCCCCTTCCCCATCGGCAGCTACTACTGCGATGGCCGCTTTGTGCGCTACGAGGACATTGCCGATGTGCCCGCCCCCATGCAGGACGATATGCCCACCATCCTGCAGAACATCCGCGAAAAGCTGATCGCCGGTGTGGAAAAGCGGCTGGATGCCGATGCACCCGTAGGCTTCCTGCTTTCCGGCGGGTTGGACTCCTCGCTGGTGTGCTCCATTGCCGCTAAGAAGCTGGGCAAGCCCATCCGCACCTTTGCCATCGGCATGGACACCGATGCCATCGACCTGAAATACGCCCGCCAGACTGCGGACTATCTTGGCAGCAAGCACCACGAGATCATCATCAACCGCGAGATGGTGCTCAACAGCCTGGAGGAAGTCATCCGTCTGCTTGGCACATGGGATATCACCACCATCCGCGCCAGCATGGGCATGTACCTGCTGTGCAAGGCCATCCACGAGCAGACCGATGTGCGTGTGCTGCTGACCGGCGAGATCTCGGACGAGCTGTTCGGCTACAAATATACCGACTACGCCCCCACCGCTGACGCCTTCCAGCAGGAGAGCCAGAAGCGCATCCGCGAGCTGTACATGTACGATGTGCTGCGGGCAGACCGCTGCATCTCCTCCAACAGCATCGAAGCCCGCGTGCCCTTTGGCGACTTGGATTTTGTGCGCTACGTCATGGCCATCGACCCGGAAAAGAAGCTGAACCGCTACGGCAAGGGCAAGTACCTGCTGCGCAAGGCCTTTGAGGGCGACTGGCTGCCGCCGGAGATCCTGTGGCGCGAAAAGGCCGCCTTCTCGGACGCCGTGGGCCACAGCATGGTGGACGACATCAAGGAGTACGCTCAGCGGAGCACATTCAAAATGGTCTGGCGTTACACGCCGGAAGCACCATAGTTTGCCAGCACGCGGGCAGAAGGGTCGTTGACGTTGCAGCCCGGCCATGCCTTATTGGGCATCCAGAAGCCCACGATGGTGCGGCTCTGGTCGTGGTAGTACTTCTCAAAAATTTCGCGGTAGAACAGGCTCTCCTTGGTAAAGGGCATGCAGTGTGCCACTTTGTATTTTCACAGGAGGGGTCGTGGAGCGAAACTACTGCTTCCAGGCAGACTTCCCCTGTAAAAATGGAATACCGGAGCGTCCGCAGACGCTCCGGCATTCCGAAATGATAAATAATTTTTCCTTGAACTATGCGCAGAGCGAAGCGGAACGCATTTCAAATCGTCATCCCGCGCTGCGGCTTAAAGCTCTGCCAGAATGGCGTCGCCCATGGCGGTGCAGCCAAGGCAGGTGCAGCCGTCGCTCATGTTGTCGGCGGTGCGCAGCCCCTTGTCCAGCACACGGCTCACGGCGTTCTCAATGGAATCGGCTTCTGCTGCCATGCCAAAGGAGTACCGCAGCATCATGGCGGCAGACAGAATGCAGGCGGTGGGGTTTACAATGTCCTTGCCTGCAATGTCCGGGGCAGAGCCGTGAATGGGCTCGTACAGGCCGCGAGTGCCGTCGCCAAGGCTGGAGGACGGGATCATGCCGATGGAGCCGGTGATCATGGAAGCCTCGTCCGACAGGATATCGCCGAACATATTCTCGGTAACGATGACGTCAAACTGGGCGGGGTTTTTCACGATCTGCATGGCGCAGTTGTCCACGAACATCTCGCTGTACTCCACGTCCGGGTACTCGACCTGCAGCCGGTGCATCACGGTGCGCCACAGGCGGCTGGTGTCCAGCACGTTGGCCTTGTCCACGCAGCACAGCTTTTTGCGGCGCTTACGGGCAGTCTCGAAGCCAATGCGGCCAATTCTCTCGATCTCGTGCTCTGCATAGGGCATGGTGTCCACGGCCTGCTTTTCGCCGTTCTCCAGCGTGTGGGTCTCGTGATTGCCGAAGTACACGCCGCCGATCAGTTCCCGCACGATGATAAAATCAATGCCCTGTGCCACGATCTCGGGCTTTAAGGGGCTGGCAGGTGCCAGCTGGGGCCAGATCTTCGCGGGGCGGTTGTTGGCGTACAGCCCCATCCCGGCGCGCAGCCGCAGCAGACCTTTTTCCGGCCGCTGCTCCCCGGGCAGACCCTCCCACTTGGGGCCGCCCACCGCGCCCAGCAGCACGCTGTCGGCGGCAAGGCACTTATCCAGCTCATGCTGGGGCAGAGGGTCGCCATACTTGTCAATGGCCTCGCCGCCCATGGCGGCAGCGGTGTAGTGGAAGGTATGGCCGTACTTTTCAGCCACCTTATCCAGCACCCGAAGGGTCTGCTTTACGATCTCCGGGCTGGAGCAATCGCCCCAGATGACAGCAATATTTTTTTCCATGAGGTACTCCTTTACAATAATTAGCAGCGCCTGCAAGCCACCCCTTCCGTCACGGCTTACGCCGTGCCACCTTCCCCAAGGGGACGGCTTTTCGCGGTAGAGGGAAAGTTTACGGCATTGCTGTAAGGCGCCCCCTTGGGGGAGCTGCCGAACGAAGTGAGGCTGAGGGGGTTATTTCTGTATGGCCTTCATCAGACCACCGGCGGAGATGATGTTCTGGATAAAGGGCGGGAAGGGCTCGGCGTGGAACACTTTGCCGTTGGTCTCGTCGGTGATGACGCCGGTGTCAAAATCCACCTGAACGGTGTCCCCTGCTTCAATGGCATCCACAGCCTCCGGGCACTCCATGATGGGCAGGCCGATGTTGATGCTGTTGCGGTAGAAGATGCGGGCAAAGCTTTTGGCAATGACCACCGCGATACCGGCAGTCTTGATGCACAGGGGTGCGTGCTCACGGGAAGAGCCGCAGCCAAAGTTCCAGCCGCCCACCATGATATCGCCGGGCTGCACCCGGTTCACAAAGTCCTTGTCGATATCCTCCATGCAGTGGCTGGCAAGCTCCTTGGCGTCCTGCGTGTTCAGGTGGCGTGCCGGAATGATGACGTCGGTATCCACGTTATCCGGGTATTTGAAAACAGAACCTCTTGCGTTCATGCTCATGCTCCTTTCGGGTCAGACCGTGCGCGGGTCGGTGATGTAGCCGGTCAGGGCGCTGGCTGCAGCGGTGGTGGGAGAAGCCAGATAGACCTCGCTGTCCACATGACCCATGCGTCCCACAAAGTTGCGGTTGGTGGTGGAAACGCAGCGCTCGCCCGCTGCCAGAATGCCCATGTAGCCGCCCAGACAGGGGCCGCAGGTGGGGGTGGACACGATGCAGCCCGCATCGATAAAGGCGGTGGTCCAGCCCCGCAGGATGCACTCCTTATAGACTGCCATGGTGGCGGGGATGATGATGCCGCGCACGCCCTTGGCGATGTGCTTGCCCTTGAGGATGTTGTAGGCGGCTTCCATGTCCTCCAAGCGGCCGTTGGTGCAGCTGCCGATGACCACCTGATCGATCTTGATGTCCTTGCCCTCGCTGGCAACATGGGTGTTCTCAGGCAGATGGGGGTAGCTGACGGTGGGCTCCAGTGCGCCGAGGTCGATCTCGATGGTCTTTTCGTACACAGCATCAGAGTCGGCTTCGTAGAACACCGGCGGGCGCTGGCTGCGGCCTGCAAGGTAAGCCTTGGTCACCTCATCCACCGGGAAGATGCCGTTCTTGGCACCGGCTTCAATGGCCATATTGCAGATGCACAGGCGGTCGTCCATAGTCAGGCCAGCCACGCCCGGGCCGGTGAACTCCATGGATTTATACAGTGCGCCATCCACACCGATCATGCCGATGATGTGCAGGATCAGGTCCTTGCCGGACACCCGGGGATTAAATTTGCCGGTGAGCACGAACTTGATGGCGGAGGGCACCTTGAACCATGCCATGCCGGTGGCCATGCCTGCGGCCATATCGGTAGAGCCTACGCCGGTGGAGAAGGCACCCAGCGCACCGTAGGTGCAGGTGTGGCTGTCCGCGCCGATCACGCAGTCGCCGGCGGTGACGATGCCTTTTTCCGGCAGCAGGGCATGCTCGATGCCCATCTGACCTACATCGTAGAAGTTGAGGATATCGTACTTATTGGCGAACTCCCGGCACTGCTTGGACTGGGTAGCGCTCTTGATATCCTTATTGGGTACAAAGTGATCTAGCACGATGGCAATATGCTCTTTATCAAACACGCGGTCGAAACCGGCGCGCTCAAACTCGTTGATGGCCACCGGGGTGGTGATATCGTTGCCCAGCACAATGTCCAACTTTGCGTTGATCAGCTGGCCTGCCTTGACCTCCGGCAGTCCGGCGTGTGCGGCAAGGATCTTCTGCGTCAGGGTCATTCCCATGGTAGTTTTCTCCTTTTTATCGATTATTGATCGCACTGACAAGGGCGCGGATACCGGCTACGATGATGTCGGTATCGGTACCGGCACCCCATGTGACCGTGTTGTCACCCCAGACAAGGCCCACATAGGAGGCTGCGCGGGAGGTAGAGCCTTCGTCCAGACTGTGCTCAGAGTAGTTTTCCAGATGGAAGTCCATGCCGGTGGCACTCTGGATGGCGTTGGCTACGGCATCCAGACGGCCGTTGCCCACCGAAGTGACCACCTTGCGCTGGCCATTCAGTTCCAGCGTAACCGTAGCGGTAATGCCGTTCACCTGTGCAAAGTGGGCTTCCACCACGTTCAGCGGCTTTGCGCGGTTGAGGTAGGTATCCTCGAAGATGTGCAGCACCTCGGCGGCGCTCAGCTCCTTGTGGCTGTGGTCGGACACGCTCTTGACCTTGTAGCCCAGCACCTCGCGCATCTTGGGGGGCAGGTTGTAGCCGTAGTTCTGCTCCAGCACAAAGCCGATGCCGCCCTTGCCGCTCTGGCTGTTGATGCGGATAACGTCGGCGTCGTAGGTGCGGCCGATGTCGTGGGGGTCCACCGGGATGTAGGGGCAGGTCCAGCGGTGCTCGCCGGTCTGCTTGCGGTAAGCCATGCCCTTGGCAATGGCGTCCTGATGGCTGCCGGAGAAGGCCGCAAACACCAGCTGCCCGGCGTAGGGGGTGCGCTCGTAGATGTGCATCCGGGTCACCCGCTCGTAGGTAGCGCAGATGGCGGGCATATCCGAGAAGTCCAGCTTGGGGTCTACACCGTGGCTGTACATATTCATGGCCAGCGTTACGGCGTCCACATTGCCGGTGCGCTCGCCGTTGCCGAACAGACAGCACTCCACGCGCTGTGCGCCCGCCAGCACTGCCAGTTCTGCACAGGCTACGCCGGTGCCGCGGTCGTTGTGGGGGTGGGTGGAGATGATCACGCTGTCGCGGTATTTCAGGTGCTTGTCGCAATACTCGATCTGGTTGGCGTACACATGGGGCATACTCATCTCCACGGTCACCGGCAGATTGATGATCATGGGGCGCTCCGGGGTGGGCTGCATGATATCCAGCACGGCGTTGCACACCTCTACAGCGTAGTCCACCTCGGTACCGGTAAAGCTTTCGGGGCTGTACTCAAACAGGAAGTTGCCCTCGTACTCCTCGCTGAGCTGCTTGACCAGCTTTGCGCCGTCCACGGCGATCTGCTTGATCTCCTCCTTGGACTTGTGGAACACCTGTTCCCGCTGCGCCACGGAAGTGGAGTTGTAGAAATGGATCACCGCCCGGGGTGCGCCCTTGACCGCCTCGAAGGTGCGGCGGATGATGTGGTCGCGGCACTGGGTCAGCACCTGCACGGTGACGTCGGCGGGGATCATATCCTTTTCGATCAGGGTGCGCAGGAACTCGTACTCGGTCTCACTGGCGGCGGGGAAGCCCACCTCGATCTCCTTGAAGCCGATCTTCACCAGCATCTGGAAGAACTCCAGCTTTTCTGCAAGGCTCATGGGCACGATCAATGCCTGATTGCCGTCCCGCAAGTCTACGCTGCACCACGCGGGTGCTTTTTCAATATGATCTTTTTTTACCCAGCTGTCATAACCGGCGGGTACCGGGTAGTACCCCGGTGCGTACTTGGTAGCGTCCATCATCCTGTTGTCCTCCTGATGTTGTGGTGCATAAAATGCACCCCTTCCGTCTGCTCGTTTCACTCGCATCCACCTTCCCCAAGGGGACGGCTTTTCGGAATGCGGTAAAGCTTGCGGCATTGCCCAAAGGCGCCCCCTTGGGGGAGCTGGCATCGCGTAGCGATGCCTGAAGGGGTATCCGCATACAAAAAGGCTCCCGTCTTTCAAGGCGAAAACCTTGAGAGACGAAAGCCTGTAAATTGCTTTTACAGGGCACCCGTGGTACCACTCTCCTTGCTGCACGGTCAGGTACAGCCACTTTGCACGATCGGCCAAAACGGCGAATCGCTGCCCCTATAACGGTGGGCGTCCGTCAGAGCCTACTTGTCCGTTCAGCTCTGCCGCTCAGGGGCCAGTATCCGAACCCCTCTGCACCCGCCTTGCACCACCCGGCGGCTCTCTGCACGCAGAAGAAAGATCGTTTTATCCCCGTCAACGCATTTGCACTTTGTTGAAAGTGAGATAATTTTAGCACGCCTGCCAGAAAGTGTCAAGAAGTTTCGTTCAGGATAAAGATGAAAGCATTTCATAATGCCATAGGGTAAATCATGTAAAATTAAGGTTGTTGCTTCCCTGCGCCCTCATCCGGCGCTGCGCGCCACCTTCCCCCGACCGGGGGAAGGCTTTTCCGGCAAGCCCTCTGTGCACCTATCATATAGCAGCTGAGCGGGTCCGCCTTTCTTTGTTAAGAAACTGCTAAGTTTTTGCAAAGTTGCCCTCACTGCGCTGTTGCCGAGCGGCAGGATGTGGTATACTGGACGCAGCAAACGGGTGGAAGCCCACTTTATATAGAAGGAGGAAGTTCTTATGAAAGAAGTCAAGCCATCCAGAAAGCCGTTGGCCATCTACTATGCCATCGTGCTGCTGGTGCTGCTGGTCATCAACCTTGTGGTCATGCCATGGCTGGCCGAGCGTCAGGTGCAGGAGGTAGACTACGGCACCTTTATGAGCATGACCGAGCAGGAGAACATCGGCAAGGTAGATATCCAGTCCAACCAGATCATTTTTACGGATAAGGACAACAAGCAGATCTACAAGACCGGCTTGATGAACGACCCCGGCCTGACCGAGCGTCTGTACGATGCCGGCGCACAGTTCTCCAGCGAGATCGTGGAGCAGGGTTCGCCGGTGCTCAGCTTTCTGCTGTGGTTCGTGCTGCCTATCCTGCTGTTCAGCTTCATCGGCAACCAGATGAACAAAAAGCTGATGGAAAAGGCAGGCGGCGGCCCGGGTTCTATGATGTTCGGCGGCGCGGGCAAATCCAACGCAAAGGTGTATGTGCAGTCCACCCACGGCATCCGCTTTGCGGACGTTGCCGGTGAGGACGAGGCCAAGGAGAACCTGCAGGAGATCGTCAATTATCTGCACGACCCCAAGAAGTATGAAGAGATTGGTGCTTCCATGCCCAAGGGCATTCTGCTGGTAGGCCCTCCGGGCACCGGCAAGACCATGCTGGCCAAGGCCGTGGCAGGCGAATCCAACGTGCCCTTCTTCTCCATCTCCGGTTCGGAGTTCGTGGAGATGTTCGTGGGCATGGGTGCTTCCAAGGTGCGCGACCTGTTCAAGCAGGCCAAGGAAAAAGCGCCCTGCATCGTATTCATTGATGAGATCGACGCCATTGGTCAGAAGCGCAACAGCGGCCAGTTTGGCGGCAACGATGAGCGTGAGCAGACCCTGAACCAGCTGCTTACCGAGATGGACGGCTTTGAGGGCAACACCGGCGTCATCATTCTGGCAGCTACCAACCGCCCGGATTCCCTTGACCCTGCTCTGACCCGTCCCGGCCGGGTCGACCGCCGTGTGCCCGTGGAACTGCCCGATTTGAAGGGCCGCGAAGAAATTTTGAAGGTACACGCCAAAAAGGTGAAGATCGCCCCGGGTGTAGACTTCAACACCGTGGCACGCATGGCTTCCGGTGCTTCCGGCGCAGAACTGGCCAACATTGTGAACGAAGCTGCCTTGCGTGCCGTGCGGGCAGGGCGCAAGAGCGTGACTCAGGCCGACCTTGAGGAGAGCATTGAGGTGGTCATTGCCGGTTACCAGAAGAAGAACTCCATCCTGACCGACCACGAAAAGTGCATCGTAGCCTACCACGAGATTGGCCACGCTCTTGTGGCAGCCAAGCAGTCCAACTCCGCTCCGGTGCAGAAGATCACCATCATTCCCCGCACCTCCGGCGCACTGGGCTACACCATGCAGGTGGACGAGGGCAACCACTACCTGATGAACAAGGCCGAGCTGGAAAACAAGATCGCCACACTGACCGGCGGCCGCGCTGCCGAAGAGGTAGCCTTCAACTCCATCACCACCGGCGCGTCCAATGATATCGAGCAGGCTACAAAGCTTGCCCGTGCCATGCTGACCCGCTACGGCATGAGTGATGAATTTGACATGGTGGCACTGGAAACCGTGAACAACCAGTATCTGGGCGGCGATACCTCGCTGGCCTGCAGTGCCCAGACCCAGTGCGAGATCGACCGGAAGGTGGTAGAGCTGGTCAAGACCCAGCACGAAAAGGCCATCCGCATCCTGACCGAGAACCGCGCAAAGCTGGACGAGCTGGCACAGTATCTGTACCAGAAAGAGACTATCACCGGCGAGGAGTTCATGGATATCCTCAACCGCGACAGCGCAGAAAACAAACCGGAGAACTCCTGAAAATAAAAAATTTTGAATCTTTTGCAATAATCCGGCCGCCGTATCCGTTTACAAAGCAGATACGGCGGTTTTCCATTGTGGATGCGCCGCAGCTGAACCATGGTTTAAAGATTATTATGATGCAAAAAAACAAAGGCAGTCCCTGCGGCTGCTATTTTCAGGAGGTATTTCCCATGAAGTTGCTGAACAACAAGTTTGCCCGTACCCTGAGCTGTACTGCTGTGGCAGTGTGCACCGTGGCCATGCTGAGCGCGGGCGCATTTGCCGCCGAGGTGGACGACACCTGCGTGGAGGGCTATCTGCCTCCGCAGGAGCAGATGGTGCAGGGCGACATCGCACTGCACAGTGGTAACACTGCCGTAGAAGACACAGATCTCAAATACGGCTACGCTGCCCCGGAAGGCGACCCCATTCAGGGCAACATCATGCTGATCTCCGGCGACGAGTTGGCCGACACCGCCGTGGGCGAAAAAGACCCCAGCTATGGCGGCTACGGTGCCCCGGAGGGCGACCCCATTCAGGGCGACATCATGCTGATCTCCGGTGACGAACTGGCCGACACTGCAAAGACCGAGGCACGCTACACCGTCAAGGGCTTTCTGGGCAAGCAGCTGCTGTACACTGCCCGCCAGAAGAACGGCGTGCTGACGCTGGACGTGCCCGCTGAGGTGGCTACCTTCCGTACCACCATCGAGGATATGCAGGCACTGCAGGCCAGCGGCGTGAAAACGCTGGTGCTGGTGACCGAGAAGAACACTACCACCCTGAACCTCTCGCTGCTGTGCGAAGGGCAGAAGTCCGGTACTCGCGTCACCCTGCGGCATTGGGGCAGCAGCGCCACCCTCTCTGTGGGTCTGCGCTGCCGCCGTGACCTGCTGATCGGCCGCTGAGTAAGACGGTTTGAAATGCCCGCTGCGTGCGCTCTGGGCATGATGCAAGGAAAATTTATTCTAAATATCGCAATGCCGAAGCATCTGCGGATGCTCCGGCATTGCATTTTCACGGGTAGAATCGTAACGATAAACGGCAGTTGCAGCGATGACAAGACCCCCGGCGGGCAGCCGGGGGTCTTGTCGTACGCTTATGGAGGCTTGGACAGGAATAAAAGGAAGATCACACTCCCCTTGCGGGAAAGAGAATAGCTGCTTATTCGCCGCGGACGGCTGCGAAGCCGGCTTCCAGATCGGCAAGGATGTCATCAATGTGCTCGGTGCCGATGGACAGACGGATGGTGTTCTGATAGATCTGCTGCTCGGCCAACTCGGCATCGGTCAGCTGGCTGTGGGTAGTAGAGGCCGGGTGGATGACAAGGCTCTTCACGTCCGCCACATTGGCCAGCAGAGAGAAGATCTTCAGATTGTCGATGAAGGTAAAGGCTTCCTCGCGGCCACCCTTGATGTTAAAGGTAAAGATGGATGCGCCGCCGTTGGGGAAATACTTCTGGTACAGGGCGTGATCCGGGTGATCCGGCAGTGAGGGGTGATTTACCTTTTCCACCTGCGGGTGGTTGGCAAGGAACTCCACTACCTTCTTGGTGTTCTCCACATGACGCTCAATGCGCAGGCTCAGCGTCTCGGTGCCCTGCAGCAGCAGGAATGCATTGAAGGGAGAGATGGTAGCGCCGGTATCACGCAGCAGGATGGCGCGGATGTAGGTGACGAAAGCGGCAGGGCCTGCGGCGTCCGCAAAGGAGACGCCGTGGTAGCTGGGGTTAGGGGCAGCGATGTTGGGGTAACGACCACTGGCCTTCCAGTCGAAGTTGCCGCTGTCCACGATGATGCCGCCCAGCGTGGTGCCGTGGCCGCCGATGAACTTGGTGGCGGAATGAACAACGATATCTGCGCCGTACTCAAACGGTCTGAGAAGATAAGGTGTAGCGAATGTGCTGTCGATTACAAGCGGAATCTTGTGTGAATGAGCAATGTTTGCTACTTCTTCAATATCAATAATATTTGAATTGGGGTTACCGAGTGATTCAATGAAAACAGCCTTTGTGTTTTCGTCAATTGCATTTTCAAATGCGTTTTCTTCGTCAGGATCAACGAACTTTGTTGTTACACCATACTCTGAGAATGTATGCTCAAGCCAGTTGTATGTGCCGCCGTAGATTGTCTTTGCGGCTACGATGTTGTCGCCCGCTTTTGCAAGAGCCTGGAGTGCATATGAAACTGCCGCTGCACCTGATGCAACTGCAAGAGCTGCTGTGCCGCCCTCAAGAGCTGCGATTCTCTTTTCAAAAACATCCTCTGTCGGGTTTGTAAGTCTGCCGTAGATGTTACCTGCATCTTTGAGTGCAAAGCGGTCTGCAGCGTGCTGGCTGTTGTGGAATACATAAGAAGTAGTTGCATAAATCGGAACTGCTCTTGCGTCTGTTACAGGGTCTGCTGTTTCCTGACCGATGTGAAGCTGTTTTGTTTCAAATTTAAGATTTCTTTCGCTTAATTTACTCATTTTAATGTCCTCATTTCATTTTAATTTTAATTTCAGAAGTTATGTTGCGGATTTGATGTGTCCCGTATCACATTCGTGCATTACTGCAACATCGTTTGAATCTGAGATTTTTCATTTGGATCACCTTTCCCATATTTCCTATTTGATTGGTGGGTTTTAATTGGATTGTCTATATCATACCACAGATTTTTTATTTGTCAATAGGTTTTTTGAAATTTTTTCTTATCTTTCCTATTGGTTTAGTAGGTTTACTGGGTTTTGATTATTGAAAAGGTCGAAAAAGCCGATATTCAAGCCGTTTTTCAAATCCCGACCGTTAAGCAGTCAATTTGAAAATTTTTCTGATTTTTTTAAACTAATATTCAAAAGCATCATTTGCAAACGGCAAAACACCGCATTACCTACTAAATTGCTGTGCAAACAACAAAAGCACCCGTAAAGGATGCTTTCGGATTATATTAAATTACATAGTTATCTGCCGAATTTGCAATAATGTCGGCAAGAGTAATGTTGTCAACAACATTGTCAATAGCCTTCTGGAGTTTTTCCCACACAAAAAGCGTTGAACATTGTTCACGACGATCACAGGTATTTTCATTACCCTCAAGGCAAGCCACGGGTGCAAGACTGCCCTCGGTAAGTCTTAAAATCATACCGACAGTATAATATTCGGGTTCATGAGCAAGACGATATCCTCCGTTTGAACCTCTTGTGCTGAGCACATAACCTGCCTTTGTAAGCACGGTAATAATCTGTTCAAGGTATTTAAGCGATATTCCCTGACGGGCGGCAACCTCCTTCAGGGCTACATTTTCCCCTTGTTTACACTGAGCAAGGTCAACCATAAGTCGGAGCGCATACCTGCCCTTTGTTGAAATTTTCAAATTAACCACCCTATTCATATATTAATAATATGATTAAAGCATATCATAAACGGCTCTATATGTCAATGAGCCTGTTGCACAACAATAACCTATTTAACTTGTAAACGCCCCCGCAGAGTTTATATATGAAGTTACGACGATACACCGCAAATCATTGTTACGATTCTTACTGCAAACAAAGCAAACGCAACCCACATAATCGGATGAATTTCTTTGATTTTGCCTGTAACAATCTTGAGAATAACCCAAGTAAGGATACCGAACATGATACCTGTTGCTATTGAATATGCAAACGGCATAAAGATGATTGCTACGAAACCGCCGACTGTATCGGCAATGTCTGATTCAAAATCCATCT
>OQVR01000814.1_pt1 | contig 13943 bp, 10 predicted proteins | sample 1691521 | NCBI WGS metagenome assembly OQVR01 (sample SAMN03418256, study PRJEB22391) | human gut metagenome | biome: human-gut; feature: organic feature; material: feces | host: Homo sapiens | place: Tanzania | collected 2013-01
GGCGACTCACACGCTCAGATTGCAGAAACAGGCAGCGTTTCGGTTGACGATCCCGTAAAGGTATATCTTAAAGAAATCGGACGGGTTCCGCTACTTTCTTCCGATGAAGAAATCAACCTCGCAATCAGAATTGCTGACGGTGATGTTGCCGCAAAACAGCGTCTTTCCGAGGCAAACCTTCGTCTTGTTGTTTCAATTGCAAAGCGTTATCTCGGCAGAGGCATGCAGTTTCTTGACCTTATTCAGGAAGGCAATCTCGGTCTTATCAAGGCTGTAGAAAAGTTTGACTATACAAAGGGCTTTAAATTCTCAACATATGCAACATGGTGGATCAGACAGGCCATTACCCGTGCAATTGCCGATCAGGCTCGTACAATCCGTATTCCTGTTCATATGGTTGAAACTATCAACAAGGTTAAAAAGGTTCAGAGCCAGCTCCTTCACCAGAACGGTCATGAGCCGTCTGCCGATGAAATTGCCGCAGAAATTGATATGCCTGTTGACAAGGTTCGTGAAATTATGCGTGTTGCTCAGGAGCCTGTTTCACTTGAAACTCCTATAGGCGAGGAGGAAGACAGCCATCTCGGTGACTTTATTCCCGATAACGATGCTCCCGCACCTGCCGATGCCGCATCACACACAATGCTCCGTGAACAGCTTTCGGATGTTCTTTCAACCCTCACTCCCCGTGAGGCCAAGGTTCTCAAACTCCGTTTCGGTCTTGAGGACGGCAGAAGCAGAACCCTTGAGGAAGTCGGCAAGGAGTTTAATGTAACCCGTGAGCGTATCCGTCAGATTGAGGCAAAGGCTCTTCGTAAGCTCCGTCATCCCTCAAGAAGCAGAAAGCTCAAGGACTATCTTGACTATTAATCAGACTTTATGATTACTTTTGATGAATGCGGCGCAATGCTTGACGAAATTGCAGATTCCATGCCTTATGAACTCTACAGAGATTTAAACGGAGGGATTTCACTTCTTCCGCAGTTAAAGGTTCATCCAAAAGCACTTAACAATGATTTGTTCATTTTGGGTGAGTACATACGCAATTCTCTCGGCAATGCAATTGTGTTTTACTACGGTTCAATCAACAGGGTTTACGGCGCACTTGATAATGAGGAATACCGAAAAAAGCTTGTTGAAATACTTCATCACGAGGTTCGCCATCATAACGAGTATCTTGCAGGGTGCGATGATCTCGGAATTTTTGACAGAAATCAGATTGACGATTACCTTAGAAAACACAGGAAATAATCAAATGAAATTTTAAGAGGACAGCTTTTCTAAACAGAAAGCTGTCCTCCTTTGTTATCTTACCTTTATAATCTGCCCCGGATAAATTACATTCGGATTTGAAAGTCCGTTAAGCCGTGAGAGATTGTCAACGGTTGTTCCGTGCATTTGTGCAATTATCCACAGCGAATCACCCGGACGGGCAACATGATACTGCGTTTCCGCACTACCGGCGGGAACCGTAAGAACCTGACCTACAAAAATAGCGTCAGGAGTTTGAATGTTGTTGTATTTTAATATGTCATTCACCGTTGTCTGAAAGAACTGCGCAATGCCAAAAAGCGTATTGCCGGGACGAACGGTGTACTGAACCATTTCCATATCTGTCCTCCTTGCTTTTCATAGTAACAATATATGCCTGTGACAAAAATGCGTTACTCCTGCATAAAATAAACCGTGCACGGAAAAATAACAATGCAGACAAAACACAGCGTTGCTCAGATTAAAAATATCTGAAAACAGTTTATGTTATAAAATTTCAATACGAGAGGGCATATAAATGGAAATAAAAATAGATACGATAATCGGAAGAGAAATAATTGATTCAAGAGGAAATCCTACGGTTGAGGCGGAGGTCGGACTTTCCGACGGAACCTTTGCAAAAGCGTCTGTCCCTTCGGGTGCGTCAACGGGAGAATTTGAGGCGGTTGAACTTCGTGACGGTGAAAAACGCTATCTCGGCAAAGGTGTGCAGAGAGCCGTTGAAAATATCAACAGCATAATTTCACCTAATCTTTGTTGCGACTCACCTTTTGACCAGTGTGCAATCGACAGCAAAATGATTGAACTTGACGGCACGGAAAATAAGGAATTGCTCGGTGCAAATGCTATTCTTGCCGTTTCTATTGCAACTGCAAGAGCAGCAGCTACTGCTCTTGACATTCCGCTTTACAGATTCCTCGGCGGTATTTTAGGCAACAAACTTCCAGTTCCAATGATGAATATTCTCAACGGCGGCGCTCATGCGTCAAACAATATCGACATTCAGGAATTTATGATTATGCCTGTCGGTGCAAGGTGTTTTTCCGAGGGAATGATGCAGTGCTGTGAAATCTACCATACACTCGGCAAAATTCTAAAAGAGAATAATATGTCAACAGGTGTGGGTGATGAGGGCGGTTATGCACCGAGCCTGAAAAGTGATGAGGATGCAATTGAGTATATAATTAAAGCGATTGAAAAAACAGGTTATACTACCGATGAAATTAAAATTGCACTCGATGCCGCATCTTCCGAATGGTATTCCGACTGCAAGCGCGTCTATGCTTGTGGCGACCGCCATTACAAACATTGTTTTTAAGGCAAATGAATTGTCAACTTTTTCACATTCATCAGAAAAAGCTTCCCGGAGCATATTTGCGCCAATTGCAACTAAAAGAAGAAATGCAATCCAATGGTCAAAGTTTTCTATATAATATTTAAATCTTGAGCCTAGAATCCAGCCTAAAAATGGCATCAAAGCCTGAAATCCGCCGAACCAGACGCCTGCAATGCACATTTCCTTGATAGAAACTTTCTTCGCAGCAGCCAGTCCCTTGCAAATTGAAACTGCAAATGCGTCCATGCTTAATCCTACAGCCAAAATAAACAATTCCAGTACAGACATGGCGGATATTATATTTGTGAAGAAAAGTTGTGTAAAGGTAATTTAATCTTGCAAGGCTCTGTAAAAAAACAAGCCCCAGCACCCGCTGGAGCTTGAAAAAGGAGTTCTTATGAAGAAAGGAGGTCTCTTGTCTTTCAATAATAACAACATAAATCTCTTGTTTTGGTTACATTTATTTCTAAAAAAAAAGATAATTTTTTCAGAAAATTGTTTTTTATACAAACAAAAAATGCCGCGTCAAGTGGCGTGGCATTTTTAAGCAAGAAGAATTTTTTTCTTTACTTTCCGATTTTGTATCTTGCTGTTGTTACAACGTGTCCATTGCTGTATACATCGTACCATATTTCTTTCTTTGAACTGGTGTCCAAAGCCGCATAGAATTCTTCAAGATTTGAAACTTTCTTGTCGTTTACAGCGCAGATAATGTCGCCTTCCTGAAGCCTCAATGCTGCGGCAGGAGATTTTTCAAATACTCTTGCAACTACAACGCCTTCAACTTTTTCTTTTTCAATGTTAAGCCGCTTTCGTAAATCTGGAGTAAGCGGAGATGCTACAAATCCTGGCCAGAGTTTTGTGTCGTTTGCAGTAACTTCTTCGTTGCGCTCGTCAATTTTTACAAAAATTTCTTTTGTTGTTTTTCCGCGCAGAACTTTTACAGTTGTTGTTTTTCCTGCCGGAATGCCTCCTATTTCGCGGATAAGCTGGTCTACGGATTTTATGTCATGTCCGTTCAGTCCGATTATAAAGTCGCCCGGAAGAATTCCGCCTTTATACGCAGGGCCGTCGAGGAATACCTGACTTGCAAGCGCACCCTGCTGTTTTTTGTCTATTCCGAGCTGCTCTTTGTACTCATCTGTAATTTCAACGAGACTGATTCCAACCCATCCGTAAGTTATTTTTCCTTTGTCAATGAACTGGTTTATTGATTCCTTGATGTTGTTTATTGGAATTGAAAATCCAAGCCCCTGAGAGCCACCGGAATTTGAAGCAATCCAAGTGTTTATCCCGATTACTTCTCCCTGAATATTTACAAGAGGACCTCCTGAGTTTCCCTGGTTGATTGCCGCGTCAGTCTGGATAAAGTCGCTGATTGAGCCGATTTGTCCTCCACTTCTGCCTGTCGCGCTTACAATTCCCTGTGTTACAGAAGCAAAATATCCAAGAGGACTTCCAAGTGCAAGAACGATGTCTCCCTGATGAATTGTGTTGCTGTCTCCGAGCTTTGCAATTGCAATTGACTTGTCGCTGCTTTCAAATGAAACAAGAGCAATGTCCATGCGCTCATCTTTTCCGACGAGTTTTCCTTCAAATTCACGCTCATCGTTAAGTTTGATTTTTATTGAAGTCGCGTTTCCTACAACGTGGTTGTTTGTAAGAACATAAACTGTGTTGCCTGTTCTTCTTACAATTACGCCGGAACCAAGCGCAGACTGCTCTCCTTCTTCTTCATCGCGTGGAATTCCAAAGAAAAATGGAAGGTCTTTAAATGGAGAAAATGTTTTTACTTTTGTTGTTTCCTTTACATCAACTTCTACAACGGCTGGAAGCACTTGGGAAGTTATTGAGCGGAACGAGTCCTGTAAAGCCTGAGTGACTGCCAATGAGTCCTGCGGAATTTGCGCGGCTGGAGTTTCTGCAAAAGCGACGTTTGCAGAGCCTTTGTTTACTTTGCATGAAAGTGAAAATATTCCGGCTGCCATTACTGCGGCTCCGGCTATATACGCAATTTTCTTTACTAAGTTTTTCATATTAAACTAAAACCTCCTGATTTTTGAAGTTTTCTATGCTAAAAATTTCTTTACTAAAATAATAAACAAATTTTGCAAAGAGTTACATAGTTTTCAGAAAAAAATATTACATTCAAATTGAAAAAAATCATATCATAAATTAAAATGTTTCTATGAATTTAGAAGATTACAGGCTTAACGCTTATTCAGCTGGAGCCGGTCAGAATAAAAAACTTGTCCATAAGCCGGTTTTTGAAAATGTAAATTCAGCGATAGACCGAATTGAAAAGCAGAACAAAGAGCATGCGGAGAAGCAAAACATCGAGCAGGCAAAAATTGCGGCAAAAACTGGAACTTGGTTTGAAAAGAAAAAATCAGCGACTTCAGACGATGTGAAAAACGCGGCAAAAAATCTTACGAGCGGTGGGCTTGTAAAGATTCCAGCTTCTTCAACAGAAAAAGACAGTATATATAGAAGAGTTGCAAAATTTCTTGTGATAGTCGGAATTGACGAGGCTGCAAAAATTCTTCCGCATTTGACAGAAGAGCAGACAGAAAAAATAATTCCAGAAATCGCTTCAATTCAAAAAATCACGCCGGAAGAGTCAGCTTCGATCCTTGAGGAATTTGAATCTCTTGTTGAAAAGGCGAGGGAAGAAGGCGGACTTGAAACTGCGCGGAATATTTTGACCAAGGCTTACGGTTCTGAAAAAGCAGAGGATATGCTCAAAAAATCTGTAAAGTATCCGGACGGAAAACCTTTTGATTATCTTTCGGATGCGAATGCTGAACGGATAAAAGTTTTGATTGACGGAGAATCTGATGCTGTAAAGTCGCTTGTTCTTTCGCAGATTGAGCCTAAAAAAGCCGCAAAAGTAATAAATTTAATGGACGTTGATGATAAAAAAAAGATTGTCCTGCGTCTTGCAAAAATGAAGCCTGTTGCTCCGGAAGTTCTTGCTGAAATTGACAGGAGCCTGCACGAAAAGCTTCTTACCCAGAACACGGAAAATTCACAGAACATGGATGGACGCGGAGTTCTTGCCCAGATTTTAAAACGAATGAATCCTTCCGTGGAAAATTCAATTATCAATACATTGAGCGAGCAGGACCCGGAACTTGGCGAGGACTTGCGCAAACGGCTTTTTACAGAAGAAGATGTTATCGGCTCGGACGACAGGTTTATTCAGAATTATCTGCATGACATGGAAGACCGCGACATTGCAGTTTTGATTTATGGAAAAAATGATGCGTTTAGAGAAAAAATTCTTTCGAATGTTTCCAAGAACAGAAGACGCGTTATTCTTGATGAAGAAAGCATGATTCATCATTTGACAAAATCCGACAGTGAAAAAATGACTTCATCGTTTTATTCCGTTCTTAGGCGCGCTTGGGAAAACGGAGATTTGCGTGTTTCAGGAAGAGATGAAGGCGAGGTTTATGTATGAAAAAAAATGATGTTTACAAAGGCTTTGAAGTTCTGGATGTATTTAAAATTCCATATTACGATTCAGAAGGAATTTTCTTGCGGCATAAAAAATCCGGCTTGGAAGTTTTTCACATTCTGAACAACGATGAAGAAAATCTTTTTGCATTCGCCTTTAGAACTCCTTGCAAAGACAGCACTGGAGTTGCGCATATTATTGAGCACAGCGTTTTGTGTGGCTCAAAAAAATTCCCGATAAAAGATCCGTTTCTTCAGCTTAGAAACCAAAGTATAAACACTTACCTTAACGCCTACACTGCAAAAGACAGAACTGTTTTTCCGGCAAGCTCTCTTATAAAGACTGATTATTTTAATTTGATGTCTGTCTATGCGGATGCTGTTTTTTTTCCGATTTTAAATGTTGAAACTTTTTTGCAGGAAGGCTGGAGAATCGAAACCGACCAAAACGGAAATCCTGTAATTCAGGGAGTTGTCTTTAACGAGATGAAGGGGAACTATTCGTCTTTTAATTCTGTTGCGACTGACGCGGTTTTAAATGCTTCTGTTCTTGGCACTGGATACGAAAAAGATTCTGGCGGAGACCCTTTGGAAATTCCAACTTTGTCTTACGAGCGGTTTAGAGAGTTTCATAAAAAATATTACTGCGCGGCAAACTGCCTTGTTTTTTTATATGGAAACATTCCGACAGAAGATCAGCTTGATTTTCTTGATGAAAATGTAATAAAAAGCATAAAATCTCCCGGCGAAAAATATTCATTTGCTTCTGAAAATTCTTGTGTAAAAATGAAGAAGCGGATTGACGCTTTTGGTCCTGCAGAGAATTCAAAAAATACAACGGCTTTAGTTTGGAAAATCGGAGATTCCGCGGAAAATGAAAATCTTTTTTCACTGCCAATGGAAATAAGCTTTTTGTCCGAGCTTCTTTTGGGAAACGATTCTGCACCAGTGATAAAACTTTTGCTGAACAAATTTAAAGGCTGTGATATTGCGCCGCAAACTGGATGCAGCATAAGCTCAAGATTTTTTTCCATAGCAATCGGCGTGAACGGACTTAAGCCTGAGCAGGCGCAGGAATTTCAGGATTGCATTGGTGACGCTATGAAGTCTATTGTTAAAAATGGAATAAAAGAAGAAGACATTGAGCGCAGTTTTATGAGCTTTGATTTTTCAATAAGGGAAGTGAAAAGGTCTCCATCTCATGGACCGTATTCGCTTGTTCTTCTTAAGCGTGTTTTGCGTTCCTGGACTTATGGAGCAAATCCGAAAGATGCGCTTGCTTTTATTGAATCATTTGAACAGATAAAGAAAAAAATAAAAGATGAGCCGGAATATCTAAAAAATCTTATAAGAAAGTTCTTTGTTGAAAATAAAAATAAAACTTTAGTAACAGTTTCACCGTCAGAAAAATGGAGCCTTGACAGAGCCGAAAAAGAAAAAAAACTTGCATCTTGCCTTTATAAAAAAATCGGGAAAAGGAACGTTTTTCTTTTACTTGAAAAACTTCACGCATTTCAAGCTGGCTCAGAAAATGAAAATTTGATTCCTGCTGTTAATATTGAAGAACTTGAAAATCCTGCTGAAAAAATTGAAACACGCAAAACTTTGTGTGAAAAAATTCCTTTCTATGTAAATCAGGAAGCCTGCAATGGAATTGTCTATGCTTCTGTTTCTTTTCCTGTTGACCGGCTTGATCCTGCGGACTACAAATTTCTTCCTTTGCTTTCCAGCTGCATTTCAGGGCTTGGAACAAAAAAAAGGTCTTGGGAAGAAACAATCTCGTATTCTGACAGAATTATGGGTGATTTTGGAGCTTATATACGAAGCGCAAAAGTTCCAGAATATTCTAAAAAACTTGCCGAAGAAAATCCTCTTATAATTGGCCGCGAATGGCTTGTGATTCATTTTAAATTTATAGAAGAAAAATCCGCGCAAGCCTTTGACTTTGCAAGTGAAATTATTTCTTCAATTGATTTTTTAGACATGCCAAGGCTCAAGACAATTGTAAACGGCTTGTGCTCCAGTTTAAATGCGTCTGTTGTTCCCGGCGGACATTATTTTGCAATGCTTAGATCTTGCAGGCTTTTAAACCGTTCGTGCGCTGTTCAAGAAATTAAGGACGGACTTACTTCTGTCTTTGCGATAAATGAAATAAAAAAAATGAAGCTTTCTGAAATTTCTGAAAAGCTTGAATCGATTTATAAAAAAATAATCTCAAGCGGCTCCCTTTTTCATGTAACAGCCGGAATCTCAGGAATTGCTGCGGCCAAAAAAGGATTTGCTTTTCTTGTAAAAAATCTTTGCCTTGAATTTCCAAAGCCGAAGAAGAAAGTTTCTGACAAGGAATTTTTTAAGCAGACAGAGATTGCAGGAAAAATTTACTGCGAAAAAAATCCTTGCGTGGATGAAGTTTTTGTTGTGCCGGGGAACATAGGCTTTGCTTCTGCCGCTGTAAAAAGTTCTGGTGAAAAAGGAAAAGAAATCATGGCGGACACAGTTTTTTCACATCTGCTTGAAACTTCCGACTTATGGAAGCAGATTAGAACTAGCGGCGGAGCTTACGGTGTTTTCCTTTCTGTTCAAAGCTCAAGCGGCACAACTTGCTTTGCCACATATCGCGATCCAAAGCCTTTTGATTCGCTTGGATATTTTGAAGAAAAGCTTCCGCTTCTTGAAAAAGATGAATTTTCTTTTGATGATATAAAAAAAGCGATTGCCGGAGTTTATTCAGATGAAATCGAGCCGTACACGCCGGCAATGAGAGGCGGAACTGGGCTTATGCGATGTCTTTATGGAATTTCCCTTTCCCTTGATAAAATCAGAATAAAAAATTTGCTGAGCCTAAAAAAAAGTGATATTGAAAAGTCAGTCTGCTGTTACAAAAACGCTGTGTTCTGCGGAAAAAAAGTTGCAATCTGCGGAAAAGACATGATTTCTGATAAAATTAAAAAAATAAGTGGAAAAATAATAAAGATTTCACTATAATAATAAGACATTATATGCTTTTGCAAAAATGAAGGAAAAAAATGACCAACAAAAACGTAGAAGAATTAACAAAGTTGATGAGACAGCTTGTTTCTGATGTTCAGGGCGCACCTTTCCCTAGCGAAAAAATAGAGCCGGAGCTTTATTCAATTTGGTATGAGCACGTTCAGCGCGGCGCTCAAAACTGCTTTGAATTTTTGGAGCAGCACTTTCCGCTAGACAATTCTGAATTCAAAGATTCTCTAAAGAAAATATTTAAATAAACATAGCTTCCTGCCGAAAATAAACCTAAGGCAATCTTTGTAAAATTATTTAGGTTTGCCCAAAAATGCCGTGCTTTTTTTAGAGCTGGCTGTGTCTTGTTTTTGGTGGGAAGATATATGGCTGCAAAAAAAATTTGCCGTAATGAAAAACTACAACTAAAAGGTTCCCTTAAGAAAAATGGTTTTGATCGTTGGCGGCTTGTTACAAATGCTGTAAGCTCGGTTTCCGGCGAAGAAAAGACTTTCTTCATTGAATTCTATGCTGTGAATCCTGCCTTGTCTCCCAAAGAATGTGTGCTTGGATTTAAAAACCGCTTTAATAAGTCTACGGAAGATTTTCAGTATGTTTTGCCAGGTTCTGAAACTGCAAAAAATTTCACTTCTCAAACTTATGTTTCGCCTTCATTTTTTATGATAAAAGCCGGAGTTCTTTCTGCAAGCGCAAACCAGATGAATTCTTATTTTCCGCCTGAAATCCTTTCAGCAAAAAAAAGCGAATATATAATTTCAGCCAAACAGGAAGAATTGCCGGCCTGCATTTTGGCGCACGATTACACTTCCGGCGCAATAAAAGTTACAGACGAAGACTTGCGCGCTCACCCGGAATATATGGGAAGTTCCGGCACTATGTCTTGGAATTTAAAGTTTTCACGGAGCATTTCGTTTTCTTCAGACTACAGAGCAAAAGACATAAACTGGGCTGTTCTTGGTGGCAAGACTGATTTTTCCGGCACAATCATTTTCAACAACGAAGAATACAATGTGAATCCGCGGAATTCCTTTGGATATTATGATAAAAACTGGGGCAGGGATTTTTCTTCTCCATATTTCCATTTAAGCTCTTCAAATTTTACAAGCGAAATTTCCGGGCGGCTTTTGGACGCTTCTGTTTTTGCGGTTCAGGGCGAATACAAGAATAAAGTTTCAGTGCTTGTTTCAATTGAAGGAAAAAACATTGAATTTCATGCAAACAAGCTGAAAAAAAAGCAGATAAGCTTTGACTGCCAGGAAATGAACGGGACGGAAGACGAAGGTCTTAAACTGCATTGGTCTGTTAGTGTCCATGACAGGCGTTATGTAATTGACATTGATATTTTCTGCAACACAAAGGATATGTCTCTGCGCGATTTTGAAAGTCCTGCCGGTGGAAGAAAAGTTATGCGGATTCTTGCAAGCGGCTCTGGAACTGGAAAATTCAAGTTGTACAAAAAAATGAAGAAAAACCTTGAGCTTTTGGAGCAGGCCGAAATCCTCAAGTGCATCTGCGAATACGGCAACCTTGAAACAGCTGAAAAATAATCTTTAAAAAAAATTTGATTTTTAGTTCGGAAATTTGTATATTCCTTTTTAGAGGAAATTTATGAACTACGAACAGATGACATTAAAAATGCAAGATGCGCTGCAAAGCGCAAGCAGCTTGGCCCAGCAAAGAGACCATAGCGAAATAGGCAATGAGCATCTTTTGTATGCCATGCTTAACCAAAAAGACGGAATGATTCCGCCGTTAGTTGAACGGATTGGACTTCAGCCTTCTTCTTTGCAAAAAAATCTTGAAAACTTATTGGACAAATATCCTGTAGTAAAAGGCCAGACTCAAATGTCTTTGTCCTCTAGCGCGCAGAAAGTTCTTGCCAAGGCAGAAAAGGAAATGGCTTCTTTAAAAGACCAGTTTCTTTCTACTGAACACGTTTTTCTTGCGATGATTCAGGCTGATGACAATGTTGGTGAGCTTTTGAGAAAATCAGGATGCGACAGGAATACAGTTCTTGAAGCCCTAAAGTCAGTGCGCGGAAATCAGAGCATTGATTCCCAAGATCCTGAAAGCAAAATGCGTTCTCTTGAAAAATACTGCACGGATTTAACTGCACGTGCGCGTCAGGACAAGATTGACCCGGTAATCGGCCGTGATGAGGAAATCCGCCGTGTAATGCAGGTTTTGTGCCGACGAACAAAGAACAATCCGGTTCTGATAGGTGAACCTGGTGTTGGTAAAACCGCGATTGTAGAAGGTCTTGCACGCAGAATTGCAAGCGGAGATGTGCCTGAAAGCCTGAAAAACAAACGCATTCTTTCGCTTGATATGGGAAGCCTTGTTGCAGGTGCAAAGTTCCGCGGTGAATTTGAAGAGAGGCTAAAAGCCGTAATCACTGAAGTTACAAAATCTGAAGGTCAGATAATTCTGTTCATCGATGAGCTTCACACGATTGTTGGTGCTGGCGCAAGCGAAGGTTCTATGGACGCTTCGAATTTGTTGAAGCCGGCTTTGAGCCGTGGCGAAATCCATGTTATTGGTGCCACAACTCTTGACGAGTACCGCAAGTACATTGAAAAAGACGCCGCCCTTGAGCGAAGATTTCAGCAGGTTTACTGTGCCGAGCCGACCGTTGAGGATACAATCGCCATTTTGCGTGGACTTCGCGACAAGTATGAAATTCATCACGGAGTTAGAATTAATGATGAGGCTTTGGTCAGTGCGGCAGTTCTTTCAAACCGCTACATTACAAACCGTTTTTTGCCTGACAAGGCGATTGACTTGGTTGATGAAGCCGCAAGCCGCTTAAAGATGGAAATTGAAAGCCAGCCTACGGAACTTGACCAGATTGAGAGAAAACTTTTGCAGCTTCAAATTGAAAAGCAGTCTTTGAGCAAGGAAGACGACAACGCTTCAAAAGAGCGTCTTGAAAAACTTGAAAAAGAGCTTTCCGAGTTGAGCTCAAAACGCGATGCCATGAAACTTCAGTGGCAGAACGAAAAAAACAGCATCGACAAAAGCCGCAAAGTAAAGGAAGAGCTTGAAGAGGCACGCTTTAACGAAGAAAAATACACTCGCGAAGGCAACCTTGAAAAAGCCGCGGAATTAAAGTACAGCACAATTCCTGCTCTTGAAAAGCAGCTTGCTGAGACCGTTGCCCACGATAAGGAAGTTGAGGCGAACCCAGAGCGCGAGTCGCTTTTGCGGCAGGAAGTTACGGAAGAAGATATTGCTCGTGTTGTAAGCAACTGGACAGGAATTCCTGTTGCAAAAATGCTTTCAAGCGAAAAGCAAAAATACTTGCAGCTTGAGGAAGTTCTTCACAAGCGTGTTATCGGTCAGAATGAAGCTGTGCAGGTTGTAAGCGATGCAATCCGCCGTAACCGTTCCGGCTTGAGTGATCCGAACCGTCCTCTTGGAAGTTTCCTGTTCATTGGACCGACTGGCGTTGGTAAAACCGAGCTTGCAAAAACGCTTGCAGACTTCTTGTTCAACGATGAAAAGTCGCTTACTCGAATAGATATGTCCGAGTATATGGAGAAATTCAGCGTGAGCCGTTTGATTGGTGCGCCTCCGGGATACGTTGGCTACGATGAAGGCGGTCAGCTTACAGAGGCAGTTCGCCGCCGTCCTTACAGTGTAGTTTTGTTTGATGAAGTTGAAAAAGCTCATCCTGATGTTTTTAATGTTCTTCTTCAGGTTCTTGATGACGGAAGATTGACAGACGGACAGGGCAGAGTTGTGGACTTTAAGAATACAATTATCATAATGACGAGCAACTTGGGAAGCGAGCTGATTCTTGACGCTGACACAGACGAAAAGATGAAAGATGCAAGAACACAGATTGACGGTTTGCTTAAAACTCATTTCCGCCCGGAATTCTTGAACCGAATCGATGAAATCGTAATGTTCGGTCGTCTTGACAAGAGCTGCATTGGTGGAATTGTAAAGATTCAGCTTGAGCGTGTTGCAAAACGCCTTGAAGACAGAAGAATTGCAATTAAGTTTGATGATTCTGCCGTGGACTTCATTGCGGAAAAAGGCTACGACCCTGCGTTTGGCGCCCGTCCTGTAAAGCGTGCCGTTCAGACTTGGGTAGAAAATCCGCTCTCAAAAGAACTGCTTGAAGGAAAGTTCGCCGAAGGCTGCACGATAAATGTTTCGAGCAACGGACGTGAGCTTGAGTTTAAGTAAAGTGTAGTGATGCTATGAAAAAGCTGGGGATGTTTCAAAAATGTCATTTTCGGGCTTGACCCGAAAATCTAACTGTATATATATTGTAATCATTTAGAGAAAGGGCTGTCCAAAAAGAAATGGACAGCCCTGATTATTTTAAATTTACAAGCAAATTCAAATCTGCTAAAATTTAAATATGAGCAGAGGCTTAAGCGATAAAATCACATACAAAACATATAACCAGGAGCGGGCAGTGGCTCACAGCCTTCCGGAAACCGGACTTCATGACAATCACCGCATTCTGAAGCGAGAAGCTGAAAGACCCGACAGAAGAAATATTCATATCGACAGTGAAGCGCTCCTGAATAGGAAAAATATTGTCGGTACGCTCCAAATATACAAGCTATGAGAAAGAGATAAAGAGAAGCCTCAAGAAGAACTCATTCAGCTTTGAGAACTGGATGTATGACGCCGAACAGAAGAAATACACATGTCCATGCGGAAATCCGGTTCCCTACAAAAAGACAGTGACGAAGAAAAACAGCCCGGGTTATCCGCAGACCTATAAAGCCTACCAGTGCGACAACTGCGAGGGCTGTCAGCTCCGTGAGCTGTGTACTAAGTCAGAATACGGCCGGCTGTTCTAGCAGGGCAAACGCATTATAAATAATTTAAGTAAAGTTTGCGCGAAGGAACGGTT
>OQVR01000816.1_pt1 | contig 13930 bp, 10 predicted proteins | sample 1691521 | NCBI WGS metagenome assembly OQVR01 (sample SAMN03418256, study PRJEB22391) | human gut metagenome | biome: human-gut; feature: organic feature; material: feces | host: Homo sapiens | place: Tanzania | collected 2013-01
TCGACTACTGCATCCACGAGAAGCATTTCGAAAACATCTGGGCAGACCACTTCACAGGCAATCCTGCATCAGGAAAGGTCATGGAGAAATGCGGTTTCTCAGACACCGGAATGTTGAACAGATGCAGCCAACTTGTGGGTGGCGACAAGGATATGGTGAAAGTGTTTAAGTACAAAGGATATAAATCTCCGATAATGGTAATATCTTCCGAAAACCAGGTATAAGCTCTTTTGGAGAATGTGCGTATCTTTGCACCCAAGAAATTTAGGAATTTAAAAGACTTAGGATTATGAAGGAATTATTCTTTAATACAATACAGGAGTTCAATGACTTCATAGGGGTGAAAACACTTCATCCTCTGGTGAGCATTGCGCGTGTAGAGAACACCTCTCCTATTCAGGAGGCTGTGCATCACTACGGACTTTATGCCCTCTTCCTGAAGGAAAACAAAGGGTGTAAATTGTCATACGGCAGAACAGAATATGATTTTGACGAGATGACCGTAACTTCGTTTGCTCCAGGACAGTCGATTAAAGTGGAACCTAATCCAGAAGTACCGCTTGCCAAATATACGGTATTGGCTTTCCATCCCGACTTGCTCAACCGCACCCAGCTTGGCAAGAACATCTCACGCTATGAGTTCTTCGACTATACAAGCAACGAAGCCCTACATCTATCCGCTGCCGAGATAAACATCTTCCGTGATGTGCTCACAATGATTAAGCAGGAATTGCAGCATCCTATAGACAAGCATTCGCGTGAACTCATCGTTTCTAACATCGAGTTGCTGCTGAACTATTGTCTGCGCTTCTACGACCGGCAGTTTATCACACGCGAGGAGATAAATCATTCGGTGGTCAAGAAGTTCATCTCTCTGCTCGATGAATACATTGCCCGTGAAGCGATGCGTGAAGGTCTGCCTACCGTAGCCTACTTTGCCGACAAATGCTGCTATTCGCCTAAATATTTCGGAGAATTAGTCAAGACCGAGACAGGCAGAACCGCCAAGAGTCTGATCAACGACCGACTGCTTTCAGCTGCCCGCCAACTACTTGTTGATGAAACCCTCAGCATTATGCAAATCAGCCAGCACCTCGGCTTTGAGTATCCTCAGCACTTTGTCCGCTTTTTCAAGGCGCAGACGGGGAAGACTCCAAGCGAGTATCGCAAAACTGCATAAAAACGAAGAAGTATGAAAGCTTTTGCAACATTCATTATATTAACAACGCTATCGCTCAACATTATGGCACAACAAAAAATAGTACAGACAGCAGGGCGCACCCAACTGGGTGAGTTTGCCCCGGAGTTCGCTCACCTCAACGACGACATCCTCTTTGGAGAAGTATGGAGCCGCAATGACCTGCTTTCATTGCGTGACCGCAGTTTGGTAACCATCACTTCGCTCATCAGTCAAGGAATCACCGACAGCTCGCTGAAATATCACCTGCAGTCAGCAAAGAACAATGGAATTACTCGCACAGAAGCGGCAGAGATCATCACCCACATCGCCTTCTACGCCGGCTGGCCAAAAGCCTGGGCAGCATTCAATCTGGCTAAGGAAGTGTGGAGCGAGGATGTAAAAGGCGAAGATGCCAAGGCTGCTTTCCAGCGCGAGATGATTTTCCCTATAGGCGAGCCAAACACCGCTTATGCCAAGTACTTCAAGGGCAACAGTTATCTGGCACAAATATCCGACAGTCAGATACCTTTCTTCAATGTTACCTTTGAGCCTGGTTGCCGCAACAACTGGCACACGCACCACGCCACAAAGGGTGGCGGACAAATGCTGGTAGGTGTAGCCGGACGTGGCTGGTATCAGGAAGAAGGCAAACCTGCGCAGGAAATCCTTCCCGGCACAGTCATCCATATTCCTGCCAACGTGAAGCATTGGCATGGTGCCGCAAAAGACAGCTGGTTTGCCCACCTCGCCTTTGAAATACCTGGCGAGAACACATCCAACGAGTGGCAGGAGGCTGTGAGCGATGAAGAATATAACAAGATAAAATAACAGTTGAAAATATAAAATATGGGCATGGTCAACCATCACGGTTGTTCATGCCCATTAATGTCGATTATGATTTATTCAATAATTAATTAATCGCGTCTATTTCAGTTTCTTGTAACCATAAGCAGCGTTATTTCCCAACTGCTCTTCGATACGGATAAGCTGGTTGTACTTTGCCATACGGTCGGTACGGCTCATCGAACCAGTCTTGATTTGACCAGAGTTTGTTGCCACAGCGATATCAGCGATAGTGGTATCCTCTGTTTCACCTGAACGGTGTGATGTAACGGTTGTGTAGCCATGGCGATGAGCCATCTCGATAGCATCCAAAGTCTCGGTAAGCGAGCCTATCTGGTTCACCTTGATAAGAATAGAGTTGGCAGCACCCATTTTGATGCCTTTCTCCAAGAACTTCACGTTGGTAACAAAGAGGTCGTCACCTACCAACTGGCAACGGTCGCCGATGGCAGCTGTAAGCTTCACCCAGTTGTCCCAATCATTCTCATCAAGACCGTCCTCAATGGAATCAATAGGATATTTGGTGATGAGTTCTTCCAGGAACTTGATCTGCTCGGCAGCTGTGAGCTTCTTGCCGTTAGGATCTTTCTTTTTGCCGTCCTTCAGCTGGCGGTAGTCGTAATACCATTCCCCATTCTCCTGAACAGCAAACTCGCTGGCAGCGCAGTCCATTGCTATCTTCACATCCTTTCCCGGCTCATAACCAGCATCCTTGATTGCCTGACAGATGCTCTCAAGCGCATCCTCTATACCATTGAGCGCAGGAGCGAAACCACCCTCGTCGCCGACAGCAGTAGAAAGACCGCGACTCTTCAGGAGCTTTGCCAAGGCATGGAACACCTCTGCACCCATACGGATAGCCTCCTTCTCATTAGGAGCGCCCACAGGACGAATCATAAACTCCTGGAAAGCGATTGGCGCATCAGAGTGAGCACCGCCATTGATGATGTTCATCATAGGAACGGGAAGGGTGTAAGTGTTGCAACCACCGATGTAGCGATACAACGGGATGTGGAGATACTCCGCAGCAGCATGAGCCACTGCAAGCGATACGCCAAGAATAGCATTGGCTCCCAGGTTTGACTTGGTCTTGGTGCCGTCCAGCTCCAACATCTTATAGTCGATAGCACGCTGCTCCAAGGCAGAGAAACCGACCAAAGCCGGTGCAATCACGTTATTCACATTCTCTACAGCCTTTAATACTCCCTTGCCACAATAGCGGCTCTTGTCGCCATCACGAAGTTCCAAAGCCTCATTCTCACCTGTTGAGGCACCAGACGGAACTGATGCGCGACCAACGATGCCAGACTTTAATGACACCTCAACCTCTACTGTAGGATTGCCACGAGAATCCAAGATCTCTCTTGCATGAACATTTTCGATAATCATAATACAATAATATCTTTATAATTATAAAACTTTTATATAAACCGCATGAACACAATTATCGGTCGTGTAAATACGATTCTTTTCCGAGTGCAAAAATAGTAATCATAAGAGAAACCACCAAATTCGGAGCCTCATCAAAAATAGGTATTTCACTAAAGATACCGGCAAGCAAATCGTGTTCTACAGCTATTCTAACGCTCTGTCGATATCTCTCTGAATGCAGTCCACACTATCGGAATGGTCACAAGGAAAGAGATGAGGTCGCTCACAGCCTGGCAAATCTCCACTCCAAACAACCCGAAATAATGAGGAAGGATGATGATGAGAGGGATGAAAAACAATCCTTGACGCGAAGCTGCAAGTATGTTGGCACGTATTGTCTTTCTGCACGTTTGCATCATCATGTTTGCCATCATCATGAAACTGCATGCCGGGAAGACTATCATCTGATAGCGCAGCGCCGGAATGCCTATGGCTATCACGTCGGGGTCGTTACGGAACAAAGCTACAGCCTCCTCGCTGAAGATGATTAGAACCACAGACCAGAACAAAAGAAATGCTGTACCAATCTTTGTACTAAACCAGAATCCTTCCTTTACCCTATCATAGAGTTTGGCACCGTAGCAGAAGCCGCACATAGGTTGAAATCCCTGACCTAAGCCAATAATGACGCTAAAAATGAACATGCCTATACGCGAGACGACGCTCATGGCTGCGATGGCAGCGTCGCCGTAGTTGCCGGCTACGCTGTTCAGAGCAATGCTGCTAATACTGGCAAGTCCCTGGCGAGAGATGGAGGGTGTTCCTCCGGCGATTATTTCCTTCACAAATCTTACCTCGAAGGAAATCTTGCGATGACTGTAATGAATCACGCCCTCCTTTCTACTCATCATAAGCAGAATGACAAATCCGCAAAACTGACCTATGACAGATGCCAATGCCGCTCCGCGAACGCCCATCGAGAATCCGAAGATGAAGAGCGGGTCGAGCAGACAGTTGATGATAGAGCCGCTCACCACTCCGTAAACCGAATACTTGGCGAAGCCCTGAAAGCGCATCTGGTTGTTGATACAGAAAGTACCCATTATAAAAGGCGTGCCCAGCAGACTGATGCCCAGATACTGACATGTATAAGGCAGAATGGTGGGTGTACTGCCCAGAAGAATGCTGATAGGTTCAAGGAAAAGCAAGCCTGCAAGCATTATCACAACAGAAAACACAAATGTGTAAAAGAGACCCGTACTTGCCATCGTCTCTGCATCCTCCGTCTTCTGAGCGCCAAGCTGTCGGGAGATATAGTTGCCAGAGCCGTTGCCGAAGAAGAAAGAGAACGCCTGTATGAAGAACATCACGCTGAACACTATACCTACTGCTGCTGTTGACTGCGTGTCTATCTGTCCTACAAAAAAAGTGTCAACCAGATTATACACGCTTGTCAACAACATAGATATGATTGTCGGCAAAGCCATTGCGCCTATCACTCGATGGACTGGCGCATGGGTAAGAAACTGATATTTTTCGTTCATATTGTTTAATTCATTGCTGTTTGTCTTCATAAAACTACTGCAAAGATAAGTACTTTCTATCAGCTAAAATACGATTTGTTTAGTATTTATTTCACTTTAAATTGTTTTTTCGCTTCATTGTTATTTGAGAGCGATACCACCACAGCCCTTGTTCCTCATCACTGTCATGTAGACTCGGTTGAGATTCGCAGGACTAAGGACTTCCACCCGTTAGACAATGCTCGTGCCGAGCATAACAAAACCCCCAACCGGCACAATCACCGGTTGGGGGCTGATAATAATGGAGTTATGATACACCTTTCTATTTCTTCACTCTCTTCACGCCGTCCACGATATAGATGCCGGCAGGGAGTTCGTTCCATTGCTGGGTCTGCTTCACACCCGTCACGCTATAGATACCCTTTGCGTGGGCAGGAACGTCGGTTGTGATGTCGCTGATGCCGTTGGTGACAGACTCAATCACCACCTTGTCGGTGACTACCTCGCCGTTGAGCGCCACGGCGTGCACATTTGCATCGAAGGCAGCACCAGTAGGCTGGGTGATGGAGCAGCCGTCAAAAATGAGGTTTTGGAGGTCGCAGATTGAGCCATCGCTGCCAGTTGCCTCAACGTAAGCGTTGCGCAAGGTTAGTATCTCACCCATCTTGCCATCATTTCCTGCAACACCATATTTTCCTTCCGCATATAGCTTGACGCCTTCAACAGAAAGCGAAGTGTGCATATATAATCCACAATCACGACTGCTCTTCAGTCTGAGAGTACCAGAACCACTAATGGTGGATGTTTCATATATCGTAATGCATGCACGATTTGTCGTAATAATGTTATTGCCAAATAACTTAATCTTCAAGCCCTTTACATAATAATTCACAATTCCATTGATATCGGTTGCGTTGATAGTAACATCCTCCATAGTAAGGGTGTTAGTCTCGGCATCGTAGCTTATCTTTCCATCCACACCGTCAATGACGCTAAGGTCCTTGCAGTTTAGGGCTGTCACATCCACGCCGGCAATCTTGATGCCATAGCTTGGCACAATCACAACTTTGTCGGTGACCATCTCACCATTCAATACCACAGCATTATTCTGTGTACTGAACAAAGCACCATCGGGCTGTGTGATGGAGCATCCCTCAAGCACAAGGTTGGCTATATCGCAGATGGAGCCCGTAGAGCCCTTGGCTTCCACGTGAGAGTTGCGGATGGTGAGCACCTCTTCTGCCACATTGTTGTTTGCGGATATGCCCCATGCGCCCTCTGCCTCCAACCAGCAGTTGCTGATTTCGAGAGGACAACCGCCGAAGAGCAAGGCGCATCCGTCGCTCTTTACGCTGAGTTTTCCGCCGCTGTTGCTCCAAATTGTCGTCTCCTCTTTCAAGTTTATGCCAGCCGCGCCAGTAACATAAATGGTGTTTGTGCCGATCAACTCTATCGTAAGGTAGTCGCAGGTTTCGTTCTTGATGGCGTTACTGCCATCTGCCTCAATAGTGGCGTTGTCGAGCGTGAGGGTTCTTGTGTTCGGGTCGAAAGACACCTTGCCGCTCACTCCGCTGATTTCGGTGAGGTCATAACGGTTGTAGCCCGTAATATCCTCTCCGGCTACCTTGATGCCATACGTCTCTTGTGCCATCGCAAACGCTGACGACATCATCATTATCATAAGCATGAAGAACATGCGCATCCAGGCTCCGCCTCTTGCAGAATTCTCAATGAGCCGCGGGATGACTGACTGTTGGTTACGGTTTAGTTTTTTCATAATCAGTTGGGTTTTAATTATTAAACATGTTTTTGTGTTATGCCCCTAAAAGCATTGTTTTGCCCCTAAAGGCATTGTTTTGACCCACAAAATTAGCGTTTTTCGAATAAAGTCAGTAGGATATAATTTACAAAAAATAGCCAATTTCTTACAAAATCACCCGTTTTTGTAAATTTCGCACATGAATTTACCAAAACGAGATTATAGAAAGACTGCATTTGGGGGACTGCACTCCATTTTCCTTAGCCAATGATTTTAAGACAAAAACCGGGATAAACCGGCTGCGCAGGAAACCGTGTTCCTGCATTTTCTGCATCAAAATGTTTGCAAAACTCGTCTATAATACAAAATAATTCTGTAACTTTGTAATCGGTAGTCATATTAAATATTTTTGTAACTAATTGATTTTCACCTATAAAGGTACAAAATATTTATGAGACTACCAACTTTTTATGAACAAAATCTTATCCCGAACTGGGGTAAGAGAATTATGATGAACAACAGAAAGCAAATAAACATCCAGTATTACGACTCGCCATGCGGCCGATTGGTCTTGGCTTCTTTCGCTGACAGTCTATGCCTTTGCGATTGGAGCGACAATCCTTTTGCAGAGCGCAACATGCGTAGACTTACAAGGGGCATGAATGTTTCTTTCAAAACTGGGACAACCTCTGTCTTGGAAGAGACCAAAAGACAACTCGACGAATACTTTGCCGGCAAGCGCAAGGCTTTCGACATACAGTTACGACTGACGGGTACTGATTTTCAGAATGAAGTGTGGAACGCTTTGCTCGACATTCCGTACGGAGCGACAAAGAGTTATAAGGATATAGCGCGATACATCGGCAAGCCCAAGGCCGTAAGAGCCGTGGCTGGAGCCATAGGCGCGAACGGCATCAGCATCCTGATTCCTTGTCATCGAGTAATAGGCAGCGACCATTCACTGACAGGCTATGCGGGAGGATTGGAGGCAAAGAAAATGTTGCTTGGTGTGGAGACGCAAGCATAAATAATCATGTAGCCGTGGCCACCAAGCTATTGTATTATAAGTGAGATAGTAAAAACTTTATAAAAGCTGAAGCCTTTTAGTTAAATAATCGCAATGTTTTAGCCTCCGAACGTCATTATTATTACTAAATAGATATCTTTGTGCAGTAAATGACACATCGATTATACATACACCATAACGCCCTTCGTTTATAGTAAGTAGTCTAAACACCCCTTTTGCAGACAACTTATTATTAACGAATCAGATATTTAATGGGCTTAATCATATTATATTTCTTAGGTGCTCTGTCACTATCCTTTTTATGTTCCGTCCTTGAGGCGGTACTCCTATCCACTCCTATGTCGTTTATCTCGATGAAGGAGACCGGCGGCAATAAGACTGCCGCTTTGATGAAACAGTATAAGAACAACGTAGACCGCCCGGTAGGCGCAATCCTTTCGCTCAACACCATTGCGCACACCATCGGTTCGGCAGGCGTCGGCGCCGAGTCGATGAAGCTCTTCGGCGAAGAATACTTCGGACTGATATCAGCCATTCTCACGCTGTTGATTCTTGTGCTTTCCGAAATCATCCCCAAGACCATCGGAGCGTCCTATTGGCGTTCGCTCGCCATGCCTTCCACCAAGATCATCCGCGTGCTCATCTTCATCACCTACCCGCTCGTTCTGCTCTCAGAGCTAATCACAAAGTTGTTCACTCCGAAGAATCATCAGGCTTCAGTGAGCCGCGAAGAAGTGTCGGCGATGGTTGACGTAGGCACCACGGAGGGCATCTTCCGCGAATCGGAAAGCAAAATAATAAAGAGCTGCATCCGTCTGGCGAGTGTGAAGGCACGCGAGGTGATGACACCATCCATTGTGGTAGAATCTGCCAACGTGAACCTTACCATCAAGGAGTTCTACGAGCAGCAGACATGGAACTTCTCGCGCATACCGGTATACGACAACAGCAAGGATTACATCATCGGCTATGTGCTGAAAGACATGGTGCTAAAGGAGTTATCAGAAGATAAGTTCGAAACCAGACTCTCCGACCTCATGCGCCCGATTCTTTCCTTCAACGAAGACGATTCGGTATATCAGATATGGGAAAAGATGCTGGAGAAGCGCGAGCACATCTCCATCATCCTCGACGAATACGGTTGCCTACGTGGCGTAGTGTCAATGGAAGACATCATAGAAACCATGACCGGCGTCGAAATCGTGGACGAGGATGACGTGGCTGTAGACATGCAGGCTTTCGCCAAAGAGAAGTCGCGCAGAAGGTTTAACGCTTCAACATGTTTTGGCACACATTCGGGCGTTTAATCAGATTACCGCGCACCGAAAACATCATTACAGCAGCGTGGTAATAGCGTTACCGCGCAAAGGTAATACCGTTACCACGCTGCTGTAACTATGGAATCTTCACCTGTTCCACCTCCTTCACGAGCGAGTCTTTTCCGTTAAGCAAGTAGTATTTCACTCTTACCACGTTGTTAATCTCGGCAGAGCCTTTTACGCGTATGTGTCGTGTCTTGCCATAGACGGTGGTGTCGCGGCGCGAGGGATAAGACACAAGCTGTATGAACTCTCGGGTAGATCCGCTACCGATGTAGTAGAGTCCCACGCTGTCGGCTACAAACGTAGTATCGGCAGCCTTTGCGCGTGCCTTCTTGTTAATCAAAGCCGTGTCGGCTGGCTCAAATACCGAAGCCGCAACCGTATCGCCCAAATTAGGCGAGGATGCGAAGCGGCAACTTGTGAGAGCAAAGCCAGCGGCTACGATGCACGCAGCAATGAACAATATCGATTTCATTCTGTTTCTTAAATTTAAAATTACTGATAAAAATGAGGGTGAGTCAAAACTATAACATTTCGTTACAACTGCTTGCAATGGCTACGGCAGGAATGTCGTAGCCTTCAACAGTGTGGATGCGTGGGTATAGCAAGGATGCTATACCCCCTACTCCTTCATCGACAGCGAAATACGCTGGCGCTTGCAGTCCACTTCCGTCACACGCACCACAACGTGCTGATGCAGCTTTACGACATCGTTCGGATCCTTCACATACCTATCAGCAAGCTGCGAGATATGCACCAATCCGTCCTGATGCACGCCGACGTCGACGAATGCTCCGAAGTTTGTGATGTTCGTCACGATACCAGGCAGAAGCATACCCACCTGCAAGTCGCCAATCTCATGCACACGCGGGTCGAACTCGAACACCTCAACCGCAGCACGCGGGTCGCGTCCAGGTCGCTGCAGCTCAGCCATGATGTCGGTAAGCGTAGGCATGCCGACAGCGGGAGTGACGTAGCGGTCGAGTTTTATGGTCTTCTGCAGGTCTTTGTCGGCTATGAGCTGCTGCACGGTGCAGCCCTTGTCCTCAGCCATGCGCTTCACGATGTCGTAGCTCTCGGGGTGAACGGCGCTGTTGTCGAGCGGATTCTTGGCGTCGGGTATGCGCAAGAAGCCGGCACACTGGACGAAAGTTGCCGGTCCAAGGCGCGGCACCTTCTTCAGTTCGGCACGCGAGCGGAAAGGACCGTTCTGCTCTCTGTAGAGTACGATATTCTTAGCCGTAGTGGCGTTCAGTCCGCTGACGTAGGTGAGCAGGTGGCGGCTGGCTGTGTTGAGGTTGACACCAACCGTATTCACACACGACTCCACAACCATATCGAGCGACTTCTTCAGCTCCGTCTGGTCCACATCATGCTGATACTGGCCTACGCCGATGCTCTTCGGGTCAATCTTCACAAGCTCAGCAAGCGGGTCCATAAGGCGTCGTCCGATAGAAACCGCTCCACGCACCGTCACATCCTCCTTCGGAAACTCCTCACGCGCAACCTCCGAAGCCGAGTAAACCGAGGCGCCGTCCTCGCTCACCACGAAGACATGTATCTTCGGGTCAAGACCAATCTCCTTTAGGAAAGCCGACGTCTCTCTGCTTGCCGTACCGTTACCCACGGCAATCGCCTCTATATCGTATTTCTCCACCATGCCCAACACCTGGCGTGCTGCGCCACGCGTATCGCTCTTTGGCGGATGCGGATAAATAGCTTCAAAGTGAAGCAGCGTGCCCTGGGCGTCGAGACAAACCACCTTGCAGCCCGTTCTGAAACCTGGGTCAACGCCCATTACACGCTTCTGTCCGAGCGGAGCGGCGAGAAGGAGCTGACGCAGGTTCTCGGCGAACACGCCTATAGCCTCCTGGTCGGCGGTCTGCTTGCTCGACACGGAGAACTCGGTCTCAATCGAAGGCTTCAACAGACGCTTGAAGGCGTCGTCGGCAGCCTCGCCTACCAGCTTGCTACACTCGCCGTAGCCACGCACGTACTGCGCCTTTATCTTCTGTTTGCATGCCTCGTCGTCGGCAGAGATGCTCACCTTGAGGAAGCCCTCGCGCTCGCCGCGACGCATGGCAAGGAGGCGATGGGAAGAGCAGCGGCGGAGCGACTCGGAGAAGTCGAAGTAGTCGCGGTATTTCTGCGCTTCCTCGGCATCAGCCTTCGCCTTTACAGCCTTTGAGGAGATGACAGCCTCGCGTCGGTAGATAGCTCTGACCGCCTTGCGCACGCTCTCGTTCTCGTTGACGGCTTCGGCTATTATGAACTTTGCACCCTCAAGCGCTTCTGCCACCGACTTCACCTCGCCCTTCACAAAGCGTTCGGCTGTGCGTGAGATGCTCTTATCGAGCTGCAGGAGGATGGCGTTGGCAAGCGGTTCGAGTCCGTTCTGACGGGCTATGTCTGCCTTTGTGCGGCGCTTCGGCTTGTATGGCAGGTAGATGTCTTCGAGCTCCGAGAGCGTCCAGCAGTTGTCGATGCGCTTGCGCAGATCGTCGGAGAGCTTGCCCTGGCTCTCAATGGTAGAAAGAATGGTCTCCTTGCGCTTGGCGATGTCGGTGAGTTTCTCGCGCATGAGCGCAATGTCCGACACCTGCACCTCGTCCATATTGCCGGTCATCTCCTTGCGGTAGCGACTGATGAACGGAATGGTGCAGTTCTCGTCGAGCAGCTGCAACGTGTTCTCCACTCCGCGCTGCGACAGACCAAGTGCCTCGGATATGATTGGTGTGAATGTATTCATCTTGCTTGTGTTTATGCAGATACAACAAGAGGTTATGACTGGAGAGCCATAACCTCTTTTCTGAAAATAAGTATATACGGCTTATTTCTGTTTGTTAATCTTCTTGGCTACGTAGGCGTCGATGACCGCAACGGCTGTGATGTTCACAATGTCGCGTACCGAGCTTTCGAAGTCGGTGAAGTGAATCGGCTTGTTCAAGCCCATCTGAATCGGGCCGATGATTTCGGCATCGGGGTCGAGCGCCTGCAGCATCTTGTAGCTGCTCTGAGCGCTGCTCATGTTCGGGAAGACGAGCGTGTTGACGTCCTTGCCCTTAAGGCGTGTGAACGGATACTTGTCGTCGCGCAGCTGCTTGTTCAGCGCGAAGTTAACCTGCATCTCGCCGTCGATGCACATATCGGGGAAGCGGCGCTGCAATTCGTCGACAGCTGCATGCACCTTCACCGGACTGCCAATCTCGTCTGTACCGAAGTTAGAATAGCTGATCATGGCTATCTTCGGCTCCTCGTTGAAGAAGCGCACGGTGTGGGCCGTGAGGCGTGCCACGTCGGCAAGAATATGCTCGTCGGGGTGGCGGTTGATGAGCGTATCAGAGATGAAGAACACGCCCTTCTTGGTGTTGAGGATGTGCATTGTGGCGAATGTGCTGTACTCGTCGCGGATGCCGATTACCTCCTTGGCTACCTTAATGGTATTCGAATACTTGGTGTAAAGACCGGTGATGAACGCGTCGGCGTCGCCCGTCTCTACCATCATCATACCGAAGTAGTTGCGCTCGTACATCTTGTCGTATGCCTCCTCGAAGGTGTAGCCCTGGCGCGCACGCTTCTTGGCGAGATGCTTGGCGTATGTGGCACGGCGGCCCTGCTCCTGGTCGGCACGCATGTCTACGATGTCGATGCCCTCAAGACTCAGCTTCAGACGCTGCGCCAAGCGCTGCAGACGGTCGGGATTGCCGAGAAGTACCGGATGGCAGATACCCTCAAGGCGTGCCTGAACGGCTGCCTTCATCATAGACGGGTGACCGCCCTCGGCGAACACTACGCGCTGCGGATGCAGACGGGCTGTGTCGTGGAGGTTGCGCGTGAGCTTTGTCTCCTGACCCAGCAGCTGCATAAGATTCTTCTTGTAGGCGTCCCAGTCGGTGATGGTCTTGCGTGCTACTCCACTCTCAATTGCAGCCTTGGCAACAGCCGCACTCACCTCTGTGATAAGACGAGGGTCGACGGGTTTCGGGATGAAGTATTTCGGACCGAACGTGAGGTCGTTAACGTGATATACCTCGTTCACGATATCGGGCACGGGCTGCTTTGCGAGGTCGGCAATGGCATGAACGGCAGCCATCTTCATTTCCTCGTTGATAGCCTTGGCGTGAACGTCGAGGGCTCCACGGAAGATGTACGGGAAACCGATTACGTTGTTAATCTGGTTGGGATAGTCGCTTCTGCCTGTAGACATGAGCACGTCGGGGCGACTTGCCATTGCGTCCTCGTAGCTAATCTCGGGCACGGGGTTGGCAAGGGCGAACACGATTGGCTGGTCTGCCATAGAGCGGATCATATCCTGCGAGAGCACATTGCCCTTAGAGAGTCCGACGAACACGTCGGCGCCCTTCACGGCTTCCTCAAGGGTGTGTACGTCGGTGCGCTTTGTGGCGAACAGGGCTTTCTGCGGAGTGAGGTTCTGACGGTCGGCGGTGATAACACCCTTCGAGTCGAGCATCACGATATTCTCTACTTTTGCGCCAAGCGCTACGTACAGCTTAGTGCAGCTGATGGCAGCTGCTCCTGCTCCGTTTACAACAATCTTTACGTCGGCGATGTTCTTGCCGGCTACCTCAAGCGCATTCTTCAAGCCGGCTGCCGAGATGATGGCTGTGCCGTGCTGGTCGTCGTGCATCACGGGGATGTCGAGGGTCTTCTTCAGACGCTCTTCGATGTAGAAGCACTCAGGAGCCTTAATGTCCTCAAGGTTGATGCCGCCGAAGGTAGGCGCAATCTTCTCTACAGCCTCGCAGAACTTCTCCGGATCTTTCTCTGCAACCTCGATGTCGAACACATCGATGCCGCCGTATATCTTAAAGAGCAGGCCTTTGCCTTCCATAACAGGTTTGCCGCTCATCGCTCCAATGTCGCCAAGACCTAACACGGCGGTGC
>OQVR01000821.1_pt1 | contig 13908 bp, 7 predicted proteins | sample 1691521 | NCBI WGS metagenome assembly OQVR01 (sample SAMN03418256, study PRJEB22391) | human gut metagenome | biome: human-gut; feature: organic feature; material: feces | host: Homo sapiens | place: Tanzania | collected 2013-01
CCTGGGCTATGTGCTCCATTGGGCTTTCAGCCCGCCCTTGCTAAATCCGAAACTTCAGTACATAATTATTACCTTCGTATTTTATGTTTCATGTTTCACTTTTTATCTCTAATGTGTTGGTTTTCAATTATTATAAGAGGTGAAACATATAGCTTTGATGTTTCATTTTATGTTTCATGTTTCATTTTATGTATCATGTTTCACTTTTCAAAATACTGAGGGAGCGATCTGTCTCTCCCATTGTGTTTTTGAATCGCTCCCATTGTGTTTTTGAATCGCTCCCATTGTGTTTTTGAATCGCTCCCTCAGTGTTTTTGAATCGCTCCCTCAGTGTTTTTTAAAGATGAAACATTGAAACGAAAAGTGAAACATTGGTGTGCTATGTTTCATAACGTAAATATGTTGATAATCAGTGTGTTATGATGAAAAAGTGAAACATGAAACATAAAAATAGCAAAGGTAAAATATATGTAAGCGAAAGAAACTTATTCAGGGCATTCTGAAAAAAATAGTAAAGGTCGATAATCTGTAATTTGTTATTCGAATTAGGTTTTAAAATAGTTTTAAAGTAGCTTTTATACGTGTTAAATCTTTCTTTATGTAATAATTTCGTAACTTTGCAAAGGATTGGCCATTTATAAAAAATGGTTGAGATTATGAATAGTAATTAGAACGAATGAAACGACTCCTTTATATAATCGTGTTGATGTTAATACCTTTTACGGTGTTGGCCCAACAACTTGGTGATGATAAGGCAACTGCTGAAGCACAATCAAAAGACTCAGTGGTAGTGAGCTTGCTCACTTGTACGCCAGGGCAGTTAGTATATGAATTGTATGGTCACACCGCAATACGTGTAAAGGAAGTTGGTGCGCGCCAAAGCGATTGGGTGTTTAATTATGGCACTTTCTCGTTTAATCAGCCCCACTTTGTGTGGCGTTTCATGTTGGGAGAGACTGACTACGAGTTGGGCGTAGTACCTTATAGCATATTCTACGAATTTTATGTAAAGGAAGGACGCGGCATAGATGAGCAAGTACTCAATTTGTCGTCCGCTGAGGCTAAGCGCTTGGTAGACGCATTGAGTAAGAACTTAGAGCCAGAAAATGCAACCTATCGTTACAACTTTTTCTATGACAACTGCGTGACGCGTGCATTGCGCCAAATAGAAAATGCGGTTGAAGGCACGGTAGTTTGGCCAAAGGCTGATGAAAATAAAACGCTGCGCGACATAGTGCATGAGTTTTCAACCCCCAGCCCTTGGAACGAGTTTGGGCAAGACCTCTTATTGGGAGCTGAGGCCGATGAAAAGGCTGACCTCGCAAAGCAGCAGTTCGCCCCGATATATGCCGAACGCTTTGTAACAGATGCCATGATAAAGGATAAGGACGGTAAGGTGCGCCATTTGGCAGCCCCTGTTCGCACCCTTTTACCCGCACAACCTGGTGTACAAACAGAAGAAAGTGGCTTTCCTCTCAGTCCTACGGTAGTGTTTGGTATAATTCTTGTATTGACAATAGCTATTAGCACGGCTGAGTTGTTGAAGAAGAAACGTTATTGGCAGTACGACGTGTTGCTTATGGTGGCACAAGGCTTAACGGGGTGTATTATCACCTTCTTGTTCTTCTTCTCGTCACACCCCGCAGTGGGTAGTAATTGGCTAATAACGTTGTTCAACCCCTTGCCCTTGGTGCTCTTCCCTTGGTTTATGAAGGCCGCAGCAGTGGGTAAGCGTAGTTGGGTAATGTACGTGCAAGGTGTGCTTGTCGTATTATTTATTATCTCAGCAGTGTTGGGCGTACAACAATATCCTACTGAAGTGTATTTAATCGCGGTGACATTATTAGTTCGCGTGATAGAACACTTTAGGCCCGAAATAAGAAAAGATTAATAAGTTTAGTGAGTTTATGAGTTTAATAAGTTTATTTTATAACCTCATAACCTCCAAACAGGAAACCGAATTATTAGAATATCCCATAAATGATTAATCATCACAACCTACACTCACAGCGTGCTGCAGTAATGCGGTTGCCACTGCTTGTGTCGTTGCTTACCGCAATGACCGTGTTGTCGGCTTCCGAAGTAAAGGCTGCAGGTACGGGGGTGCCCCGTGTTGTGGTAAACATATTGGTAGATCAGTTACGCACTGACTATCTGAATGCCTTCATGCCCCTTTATGGGCAGGAAGGCTTTGTGCGTTTGCTTGGAGAGGGGCGTGTATATTCCCAAGCAGAGTATCCGCAGTATCGTCCCGATCGAGCCTCGGCTGCAGCAACACTCGCTACAGGCACCACTCCTTACAATCATGGCATTGTAGGCATGAAGTGGTTAGATCGCGAAACGTTGCGTCCCGTATTTTGTGTAGACAATGCACAGTATGCAGGCATACAAACCGCTGATGCTTCGGCTCCCACCTTCTTAGGCGTATCGACGATTGGTGACGAGTTAAAGGTGGCCACCGAAGGTAAGGCGCTCGTGTATGCAATCGCCCCTTATCGCGATGCGGCCGTATTGAGTGCAGGTCATGCCGCTGATGGTGCCGTATGGATTGACGACCGCACAGGACAGTGGTGTACAACCTCTTATTATGGCAAGTCGTTACCAACTTGGGCGGCCGTACTTAATAGTAGCGGCGGACTGAACGAACGATTGAAGTCGCTTACGTGGAAGCCTTCAAACGACTTGGTGGGCAACTTCTCTTACTTCCTCTCAGGAGGTATGAAGAAACCCTTTGCACATAAGTTTGTGGGCAATGGCCGTTTTGCTTCGTTCAAGACCAGTGGCTTGGTCAATACTGAGATAGCGCGAGCAGCCACACAATGTGTGGAAGGCACCATGTTGGGTACTGACGATGTGACTGACTACTTGGCACTGACCTTTTATGCAGGTAATATCGACCACCGCACGGTGAGTGAAAGCCCTATGGAGTTGCAAGACACCTACGTGCGACTCGATCAAGCTTTAGCGCAACTCATTAAGTCCGTCGAACACAAAGTAGGGAAGGGCAAGGCCTTGTTTGTACTCACTTCGACAGGCTATGCTGACGAAGAGAATAACGACTTGACCAAATATCGCATTCCAACGGGGACGTTCGATGTGGAGCGTGCCGCAGGATTGTTGAATATGTACTTCGTGGCCGTTTATGGTCAAGGTAAATACGTTGATGCCTGTTTTGGTACGCAGCTCTATCTAAATCACAAGTTGATAGAACAGAAGCAAATCAACTTGGCCGAAATGTTAGAGCGGGCACAAGACTTCTTATTGCAACTCTCAGGCGTAAAAGATGTCTACACCTCCTCACGTCTCTTGCAAGGCGCGTGGACACCAGGTATCAGCCGCATGCGTGGGGCATACAATTCACGTTACTCGGGCGACATCATGATAGAGGTGGCACCAGGGTGGCACTATGTGAATAATACCACACGCGAAAATCAGTTGGTGCGTGAATCGTATATTCCATTCCCAATCATATTCTTAGGTGAGGGCTTTAAGGCCGAAACGATTAGCCAGCCCGTCACGATTGATTATGTGGCTCCGACTCTGTCGAAGGCCATGCGTATTCGAGCACCGAATGCTTGTAGCGTGGCACCGCTATTATAAATGTGCGAATGTGCAAATGTGCGAATGTGTGAATGTGCAAATGATTGGATGCGCAAATGATTAAAAGCGGTGCGTTCAGCAACTGGGGGGCAGGCCTTTGGCCTACGGAAGAACTCCCTAATGTTTTCCAAAAAGAACACTTTATTATACACTAAAAAACAAAAACACTTGTGCTCAGTTCCTTCTAACGAGGGTAGGGCAGAAGTGACCCACGATATTATGGATATTAATAAAATTCTCAGCAAGTTATTCGGTAACAAGTCTTCACGTGACATGAAGGCCATTCAGCCCTGGGTTGAAAAGATCAAGGCAGCTTATCCTGCCATTCAAGCACTCGACAACGATGGCTTACGTGCCAAGACCAAGGAGTGGCAAGAAAAGATTCAGCACTCTGCCGACGACATCAAGGAAAAGATTGAAGCGTTGAAGGCAAAGGTAGAAGAAACTCCTATTGAAGACCGTGAGGTAATCTTCAACCAGATAGACAAACTTGAAACGCAAGTGCTCGACAAGATGGAGGAAGCACTCAACGAGGCATTGCCCGAAGTACTCGCCATTGTAAAGGATACAGCACGCCGATTTGCTGAGAACGAAACCGTAGAGGTAACAGCCAACGACTTTGACCGTGAATTGGCCACGAGCCACGACTTCGTAACCATCGAAGGCGATAAGGCTATCTATCAGAACCACTGGATAGCTGGTGGTAACGATACGAAGTGGAACATGGTACACTACGATGTACAGCTGTTTGGTGGTGTCGTACTGCACCAAGGTAAGATTGCCGAAATGGCAACGGGTGAAGGTAAAACCCTCGTAGGTACTCTCCCCGTATTCTTGAATGCCTTGACAGGTAATGGTGTACACGTCGTAACGGTCAATGACTACTTGGCTAAGCGTGACTCAGAATGGATGGGTCCGCTCTATATGTTCCACGGTCTTTCGGTTGACTGCATCGATAAGCACCAACCCAACTCAGAGAGCCGCCGCCGTGCCTACCAAGCCGATATCACGTTCGGTACGAACAATGAATTCGGCTTTGACTACTTGCGCGACAATATGGCCATGAGTCCGAAGGACTTGGTACAACGTCGTCACAACTATGCTATCGTCGATGAGGTAGACTCTGTATTGATCGACGATGCACGTACTCCGTTGATTATCTCAGGTCCCGTGCCCAAGGGCGATGACCAACTCTACGAACAATACCAACCCTTGGTAGAGCGTTTGGTAGCTGTACAGCGTAAGTTGGCTACACAATATCTGGCCGAAGCTAAGCAAATGATTGGTTCGGGCGATAAGCAAAAGGAAGAAGAAGGTTTCCTCCAACTCTTCCGCAGCCACAAGGCGCTGCCTAAGAACAATCCATTGATTAAGTTCCTCTCAGAGACCGGTATCAAGGCGGGTATGCTCAAGACGGAGGAAATCTATATGGAGAACAACAACCGTCGTATGCCTGAGGCTGTTGAACCTCTTTACTTCGTTGTAGATGAGAAGATGCACAGCGTCGACCTCACCGACAAGGGTAACAAGTGGTTGGCCGACCAAGTGAACGACGATCAACTCTTCGTCCTCCCCGACATCACTTCTATTCTTTCAGCGCTCGAGGCCGATACGACTATCAGCGATGAAGAGCGTGTAGCAAAGAAGGACGAAGTGTTACAAGACTACGCGATCAAGAGCGACCGTGTACATACGATTCTCCAGTTGCTGAAGGCTTATACCATGTTCCGCATCAATGAAGAGTATGTGGTAATGGACGGTCAAGTAAAGATAGTCGACGAACAGACAGGTCGTATCATGGAAGGCCGTCGTTGGAGTGATGGCCTGCACCAGGCTGTTGAGGCCAAGGAACACGTAAAGGTAGAGGCTGCAACGCAGACTTTCGCTACGATTACATTGCAGAACTACTTCCGTATGTATCATAAGTTGGCTGGTATGACGGGTACGGCTATTACAGAGGCTGGTGAGTTCTGGAACATCTACAAACTCGATGTAGTAGAAATTCCTACCAACCGCCCCATTGCGCGTATCGATATGAACGACCGCGTCTATAAGACCAAGCGCGAAAAGTATAAGGCTGTCATCGAAGAGATTGAGAAGATGCGTCTCGCAGGTCGCCCCGTATTGGTAGGTACGACCAACGTCGATGTGAGCGAACTCTTGAGCCGTATGCTCCAACTCCGTGGCATTCCTCACCAAGTATTGAATGCTAAGTTGCACCAGAAGGAGGCAGACATCGTAGCCAAGGCTGGTCAGAGTAACTTGGGCAAGGTTGTGATTGAAGACGCTGACGGCAATAAGCACGAGGAAGAGCGCATGCTCGGTGCTGTAACCATTGCAACGAACATGGCTGGTCGTGGTACGGATATTAAGCTCACCGATGAAGTGAAGGCCGCAGGTGGTTTGGCTATTATCGGTACAGAACGTCACGAGAGCCGTCGTGTCGATCGTCAGTTGCGTGGTCGTGCAGGTCGTCAAGGTGACCCTGGTTCGTCTGTATTCTTCGTTTCGTTGGAAGACAATTTGATGCGTCTGTTCGCTTCTGAGCGCATTGCTCGCGTAATGGATAAGTTGGGCTTCAAGGACGGCGAGATGATTGAGGCCAAGATGATTAATAATAGCATCGAACGTGCACAACGCAAGGTAGAAGAGAATAACTTCGGTATTCGTAAGCGCTTGTTGGAATATGACGACGTGATGAACAAGCAGCGTACTGTTATCTACGAGAAGCGTCGCCACGCTTTGATGGGTGAGCGTGTAGGAATGGACATCGCCAATATGATTTGGGACCGCGTAATCAATATCATCGACAAGAACGACTACGAAGGTTGCAAGGAAGGTTTCATCGAAATCTTTGCCATGGAAGTACCTTTCACAGAGGCTGAGTTTGATAGTATGAAGCGTGACGACTTATATGAAAAGGCATTTGAAGCTGCTATGGCTGCCTTTAAGCGTAAGACTGACCGCATGGCCGAGGTAGCAATGCCTGTTATCAAGCAGGTATATGAAAATCAAGGCGAGATGTACGAAAACATTCTTGTGCCTATTACTGACGGTAAGTTGATGTACAACATTCGCACCAACTTGAAGTTGGCTTATGATACAGAGTCGAAGGAAGTCGTGAAGGACTTTGAGAAGGCTATTATTCTTCACAACATTGACGATGCTTGGAAGGAGAACCTTCGCGAACTTGACGACTTGAAGAAGTCTGTTCAGAATGCTTCTTATGAACAGAAGGATCCGCTCCTCGTGTTCAAGCTTGAGAGTGTACAACTCTTCGACAAAATGGTGAATCGTATTAATAACGAGACGGTCGCTACGTTGATGCGTGGTCAGATACCAGTTCAGGCTCCACAGGAGGTGCAAGAGGCTGCTCCTGAAGAACCTACTCAGCAGCAAAACCTCACCACTACGCATGAAACACTTGACGAGGCTGGCGACCCTGAAGCTGCTGCTGCAGCAGGACGCGATACGCGCGAACAGAGAAATCAGCCGCTCGTAAAGGAAAAGGCTCCTGGACGTAACGATCCCTGTCCTTGCGGAAGTGGCAAGAAGTTTAAGGATTGCCACGGCAAGAATTTATAATCTCTTGAGTTGATGAGTTAACAAGTTAACAAGTTGACAAGTAACGGGTTAACAGGTAAGTTTGTAATGAACAAACGTTATCTGTTCCCCCGTTTCTCGTTTGGAAATGTATGGTTGATAAACTGCAATTTATAAGCCTCTCCCCCTACCCCCCTCCCCGACCGGGGAGGGGGAATAGATTACCTTTGCTTGCTGCGTTTCTAACTGAAAACCAGCAGAGAACTCAAGAAGTAAAAGTAACTTATTCCCCCTCCCCGGTCGGGGAGGGGGTTAGGGGGAGAGGCTTATAAATTGCAGTTTATAAACGCGATGTGTTATAGAGTCCTTTAAATTAGCGCAAAGCGCGTAATGCAATTTTTGTTTTTGCATTACGCGCTTTGTGCTTAAAAAAATCTTAGTGTATTCGTGTTACTTCACCACCATCTTGCGAGTCAAGTTGTTAGCAGTAGTGCTGACTTGGAAGAGGTACACGCCAGGAGCCATGCCTTGCAAGCTGATAACCTGTTCGTCACCATGGCGAGGAGCGGTGATGTGGCGTGATTCAACTACCTGACCATTCATTGAAACGATACGAAGGTCAGCATACGACTCGTCGTTGTTGAAGAGTACCTTCCAACTGTCATCATCCTTTTGCATGGTGATAGGAGTTGTCGTGTTGTAAGTCTCGTTAATGGCGGTACGCATCAAAATAGCCTCTTTCAGACCATTGTAAGCGTCAATTTTGCCATATCCCCAAGAGTTGTTCCACTCCGTGTTGCGACCTGTATAGCTGTCATGACGAGCCGTCTTCTTAATAATAGCCTTTACGTCAGCGGGCGTTAAATCGGGGTTAGCTTGCAACCAAAGGGCTACGATTCCCGTTACTACAGGACAAGCCATTGACGTACCATTCATCACACCATAGTAGAAGCTATTGCCGTTAGACTCAATCTCTTGTACGCGTGAGGAAGCCATGCTTGTGAATTCTTTCGACTTCTTAGAGAAAGCAGAGGTTATGCAACCGCCAGGAGCAGCTACAGTGGGTTTGTTAGGATCAATAGCACTGAGTGAAGGACCTTTGCTTGAGAACTTGCTTAAACCACCCGTTTCGCCAATGCTTGAAGCGTATGAATACGAACCACCATCTATGGAAGTAAAGTTTGTAGCAGCATTGTATGAGGCTACGGCAATAGAACTTGGCACTGAAGCACCAGCTTCGCCTACGATGTAGTTGTCGTTACCTTGAATAGAAGTAATCGTAGTACGAGTGCCGTCATCATTGATGATTGACTTTGAGATACGCTCAAAGGTGCAAAGATAGCTGTCAGTGTCAGACCATGCGTGTACGGTCTTACCAGCCTTACCTGTGATTTCCCAACAAAGAATGGCACCGCTTACTGACGTTTTACCCGTTACTTGCTTGGCTAAATCATTGATTTGAATACCTAAGGTGCAGAACTGACGATTGTTGTAGGCATCAATGCCTTTCTCGTACATATAATTTGAGCCTAACTGTTGGTCAGTTGGATAATATACCTTATTATTATAAATGATGACAGGCTTAATGCTTAGGCTTTCCTTACCGTCAGTGTCAGTACCCCAGGCTTGTGTCAGAGCAATGCCGTCTTGATTATTGACATCAGGCTTTAGGTAGAAGTAAGCCTTTTCGTCGTCAGCAGTGAAAGTGTAACTTGCGTGAATGCGGTTTCCTCCACTGTTGCCCATTGCACCTACGGCAATGGCTCCTTTGCCTAACAACTTGTCAATGGTCTGGTCGAAAGCTGATGTACCATCGTGTGGACCTAAGTTGGTGCCGAAACTCATGTTGACAACAAAAGGCTTACCCTCGTTTGCAGCATACTTCTGAATAGCTGCGAACTGTACGGGTACTACTGCATTGTCGAAATTTGACATCATGGGCAGAAGTTCTGCACCAGTGGCAATGCCGTAATAGTCAGAACCTTCTATCTTATTGCCCATGGCAATGTTGGCTACGTGGGTAGCATGTCCGACTTGGTCGTTAGGATCAGACGTAGGAGCTGAGGTGCGCAAGCCGCCACTTGATTGGCTACTACCCCAACGTTTGCTGCGACCTGTAAATGCAATGTGCTTAAACTCAAAGCCTTGATCTATTACGCCAATGATAACGCCTGTGCCGTCGTATGGAGTGTCAAGTCCTGTGCCAGCTTGCACCTTGGCGACTCCCGTCTCGGTACGCACGTGGTTCATCAAGGGGCGTGCTTGGCGTGATTGGTTGATATAGAGTACACCTTCTTCTGCAGCCAAGGTGGGGATAAAGTGAGCGGGAATGTTGGCCATTATAAATTGGTCGCCAGCCGTTTCGGCATGATAACCTTCGGCGGTAATAAATTCGGCTATGGCATCGGCCATGCCCACGGCTGTCGTAACGCTCAAGCACAGGGTGCTATCGGGCGTAACGGTCTGTAGGCCGCGTGCACTAATGCGCTTTACACTGTTGCCTTTAATCAGAGCGTCGAATGATTGGCTCCACTTACGTCCTGTGTCGTACACCTTTATCTCTTGTGCGGTTGCTGCCACTGACATTAATGCCATAGCGGCTGCTAAAAAGGCTTTCTTATTCATTTCTTCTAAGTAATATATATATTCTTCTGTTGTTATTTTGATTTTCTGTTTGCGTAATGACTTTGATTATAGCCAAAACGCTGCAAATTTACGTATAATTATTTACAATCGTTTGTGTTTCAATAAAATACCAATCATTTTGCATCGAAATTAGTATTATTTTACAAAAGTGCTATCAATGCATAGATTTGTCTATATTAACATAAATGACTACTTTTGCGGCTCAATATCTTTAAAAACGTGCAAGAAGCATGTAATCGTGTAGAGCAAAGCATCCATTTGCACATTCACACATTTGCACATTTGCACATAAATTAATTACTCATGTACAACACAACAAAACAAGCACGCGTCGCTACCTTTAGCCACTTCAACCGTAAAGGGTGGAGCCTATTTGGTGCGCTTCATCGCGAAGTGCGCATTGGAGTGCTGAGTGTTGCTACTTTAGCCTGTGCTACGCCACGACTCATGGCCAGCACATTACTTACGGCTGAAGGAAATGACAACACTACACTGCGTACTGACACCTTGGCCTTAGGCGAAGCTGCCGTATCGGCCTCACGTGCTCCCATGACAGCCAACGTGGCTGCACGACAAGTGTTGACGCTTACGCACGACGACCTTGCTGCGGCGGGGGTGCAAAGCCTCAACGACGTTCTCAAACTCTCAGCTGGCGTTGATGTCCGACAACGCGGAGGGTTTGGTATTCAAACGGACATAAGCATTGACGGCGGAACACACGACCAAATTACGATTCTTCTTAATGGTGTTCCCCTTGTTAACCCACAGACGGGCCATAATGCGGCCGATTTTCCTGTAAACATAGCTGACATTGAGCGCATCGAAATACTCGAGGGCGCTGCATCACGCGTAATGGGTAGTCAAGCCTTTAGTGGAGCTATTAATGTGGTAACGCGTAATAATCATACGCCGACTCATCTTGAGGCACTGCTCGAAGGCGGTTCGTATGGAACTGTTAAAGGTGAAGCTCGCACAGCTTGGCAATGGGCCAAACATTGGAGCGGTTCGGCCAGTGGTAGCTATCAGCGTTCTGATGGGGCAGTACAAAATAGTGCCTTCAAAGGGGGCAAGGGGTATGGACAATTATCCTACGATGCTCCAGACTTTCGCTTCGACCTACAAGCGGGTGCTACGGCCAATGACTTTGGAGCCAACACATTCTATTCGGCTGCCTACCCCAATCAATGGGAGGCGACTCGTCGCTACCTCGTATCGGCACGTGCTGAGAGTAAAGGACGCGTTCACCTTGTGCCCCAACTTTCGTGGGTGCGTAGTCTCGACCACTTCCAATTAATTAAAGATAGCCAAACGGGTGAGAACTTTCATCGAGGCGATGTCTATACCGCAGGGCTGAATGCTTGGACTCAGTGGGCATTGGGCCGTACGGCCGTCGGAGCGGAACTGCGTGAAGAAACTATCTTTAGCACCAACCTTGGTCGCGAATTGCAAGAAGACCAACAAGTCGGCATTCCACACGAGGATGGACGGTTCTACACCAAGAAGGACGAGCGTACCAATATTTCTTACTTTGCCGAACATAACTTTATGTGGCGTAATGTTACGCTATCATTGGGCGTTATGGCGGAGCGCAATAGTGCGATTGACAATAAGTTCCGTTTCTATCCAGGCGTGGACCTTAGCTATCGTCCTTCTAACGAATGGCGATTGTTTGCCTCGTGGAATAAGTCGTTGCGTTTGCCTTCTTTCACCGACCTTTGGTATAAAAGTCCTACGCAAGAGGGCAATGTGGGGTTGCGCCCCGAGGAGTGTTCATCATTGCGCTTGGGCGCAGACTTTATTCACCCGATCATCACGTTACGCTTGAAGGCACATTGGCAACGCGGCACGCACATGATTGACTGGGTGATGCGTACAGCTGACGACCCGAAATATTATGCAACCTCGTTTTCATTAGACAACTTTGGCGCAGGACTTGATGCTCGTCTGTCGCTCACTAATTGGTGGGGCAAGCGTCAACCCTTTGAATGGGTGTCAGTATCGTATGCTTGGTTGAATCAACATCGTCGTGCTGGTGAACCTTATTTTAAGTCGAACTATGCCATGGAGTATTTGCGTCATAAGTTTGTGGCGCGTTTGCACCACCGCATTGTATCGCACTTAAGTGCCGAATGGGCCGTGCGGGTGCAACAACGCGAAGGAGCGTACCTTATATATAAGGACCTCAAACCCACTGCCACGTTACAACCTTACGGCACACATGCTTTACTCGACTGTCGCCTCACTTGGGCTGCCAAGCATTATACTGCATTTGTCGACCTTAATAATCTCACCGCTCACCATTATTACGACCTTGGAAATGTTCGCCAACCAGGTTTTATTGTAATGGCTGGGGTGAAGGTGAAGTGGTAATTCTCACTTACTGAAGTTTTCGGCTCTGTAACGAATAGTGTGGGTAAATTTGTTTTTATGACAAATTGCAGTATACCCACACGATTCGTTACAGAGCCTGATATTTAATGTCTTAAGTAATGAAATGATTCTTTGATAGCTTGCATAACTCATTGTTTTTTTAGTAGGGTGTACAGTTTCGTGTTCCAATTTTCGAGTTAAAAAGAAGCTTGTACTTCTTCTAACATTATGAGAATCAGGTGCTATGCAAACCGAGATAATATTTGTATAATAATCTATAAAATATAGAGTACAAGTATGGCTTTACGGTATAAAAACCTTACCTTTGCAGTCGGAAATATTTGCAATGATTCCGACCATAAATTGAATAGTAAAGCTATGCAAGAAGCTGTAGTAAATAAAATTAAGAGCAAGATAGCACATTGTAAGTTCGGGGAGGTGTTCTTCGTGTCATCCTTTCCGCAGTATGATGTGGAATACGTCACCAAGCTACTGGCGATATTCGAGAAGGAGGGGATTATCTCCCGAATATCAAAAGGTGTGTATGTCAAGGCACGCAAGACTCGCTTTGGCATACTGTACCCTTCTGCCTTTGAATTAGCATCGGAAATAGCCAAGCGAGACAAGGCGGTGATAATTCCTACTGGAGTGACAGCAGCCAACCAATTGGGCTTCTCTACACAGGTGCCTATGACAACGAGTTTCCTTACGACAGGCTCCAGCAGAAAACTCTCCATGGGAAAACGCATGGTCGTATTGAAGCATGGTGCTCCAAGAAACTTTGCTTTTAAAGGCGTGTTGATGCGTGATCTTGTACAGGCACTTCGCTGTATTGGCGAAAACAACATAACGGATGAGGATGAGAAGCAAATTTCCAAGCTGTTGGCGGAAAATCCTGAAACGGAGACTATAGAGCACGACCTGCTGTTGGCTCCTGTATGGATGAGAAATATTATCAGACGAAACATGAAAGACAAGGCATTATGAGCAAATGGATAGATTTTACAATAGATGAGCGCAAGGCGATGATACAGGCTGTCAGCGATGAAAAGCAGATAGATGAGGCATCTGCCGAAAAGGACTGGTGGGTAACGGCTGTGCTCTATGTCATATTCCATACCAGTATTGGCGAGTATCTCTTATTCAAAGGTGGTACAAGTCTTAGCAAGGGATGGAACATCATCAATCGTTTCAGTGAGGACATTGATCTTGCGCTTTCAAGAGACTTCTTCTTGAATGTCAAGAACCTTACCTGTGCCAACTGTACTTCGAATACGCAAATCCACCATTTGCGAGAAAAGGCACAGGACTATATTCTTGGCGACTTCAAGTATGAGTTAAAGGAGGAGTTGAAAAGCTTGGGACTTCCCGTAACGGTTATTGGAGACAATGACGTATTGGATGAAAATGGAGAGCCGCTCAAAGTGCCTCACGACAAAGACCCATCTGTGATTTTCGTCAAATACACTTACGCACTTTTTGAACACGACGCCTGTAACTATGCCGTCCTCAACAAGGATTTCCTTCGGACCGTATCCGTTGTTTATGGAGACGCCCTCTGCCTCCGCATCTTCGATTTCCTCGTCGCTTGCAGGCATTTCATTACGTGCTTCCAGACAGAACATGGATACCTTTTTCGCACCGACTCGAGTTGACACTCTTGCTGCATCAATTGCAACATTTCCGCCGCCGACAACAGCAACTGTCTTGGACTTCATGACGGGTGTATCATATTCTTCCCGATAGCCC
>OQVR01000828.1_pt1 | contig 13860 bp, 14 predicted proteins | sample 1691521 | NCBI WGS metagenome assembly OQVR01 (sample SAMN03418256, study PRJEB22391) | human gut metagenome | biome: human-gut; feature: organic feature; material: feces | host: Homo sapiens | place: Tanzania | collected 2013-01
AGCTGGAAAGCATCCGCCGCCCTGCCGGGAAAGTTTGCGGTATTGTCAAAAGCTCCCCCTTCGGGGGAGCTGCTGAGCGCAGCGAGGCTGAGAGGGTTTTATTCCGTGTGGGCGATCCTGCGCAGGAAGGCCCGGGTGCGCTCCTCCTTGGGGGATGCAAAGAACTGCTGAGAGGGGGCCTGCTCCACCACCACGCCGTTTTCCATAAACACGGTCTTAGAGGAAACGTTGCGGGCAAAGCCCATCTCGTGGGTGACCACCAGCATGGTCATGCCCTCCTCGGCCAGCTGCCGCATCACGCTTAGCACCTCGCCGGTCAGCTCCGGGTCAAGGGCGCTGGTGGGCTCGTCAAAGTAAATGATCTCCGGGTCGGCGGCAAGGGCGCGGGCAATCGCCACCCGCTGCTGCTGCCCGCCGGAAAGCTGGCGGGGGTAGTAGTCGGCACGGTCGGCAAGGCCTACCTTGGCAAGCATCTTCATGCCGATGGCATCTGCCTGCTCCTTGGGCAGCTTACGCGCCACAATCAGCCCCTCGGTCACGTTTTGCAGGGCGGTCTTGTTGCGGAACAGGTTGTAGTTCTGGAACACAAAGGCCGTCTTTTTGCGCAGCCGGGCAATGTCGGCGCGGCTGGCACGGGCAAGGTCGAAACTTTCGCCGTCAAACACCAGCTGCCCGGCATCGGCAGTTTCCAGAAAGTTCAGACAGCGCAGCAGGGTGGTCTTGCCGGAGCCGGACGGCCCAAGGATCGCCACCACATCGCCCTTTTCTACGGTCAGGTCTACCCCGCGCAGCACGGGCAGCTCGCTGGCGGCCTGCCGCGCACCGGGGCGGTGGAAAAAGCCGGGCTTTGCGTAGGTACGGAAGGTTTTTTGCACATTGCGGATCTCAAGCATAGCCATAGGTGCGCACCTCCCTTTTACTGGAAGCCGCGGGCGTTGAGCTGACGTTCCAGCAGCGCCTGCAGCTTGGTGATGACGGTACAGAACAGCAGATACACCACAGCCACCTCGCAGTAGATGGGCAAAAAGATGTAGGTGCGGGCGGCTACCCGCTGCCCGGCCATGAACAGCTCTGCCACCGTGATGTTGGACGCCAGCGAGGTGTCCTTGATCATGCCGATGAGGGAGTTGGACAGCGCAGGCACGGCGGTGCGCAGCGCCTGCGGCAGTACGATGCGGCGCATGATCTGACACCAGCTCATGCCCACGCAGTAACCGGCTTCCAGCTGCCCCTGTGGCACGCTTTCCAGCGCACCGCGCATAGTCTCGGCGCAGTAGGCACCCTCGTTGAAGGCAAAGGCGATGACCGCCGCCGGAAAGGCGTCCAGCATGATGCCCACGCTGGGCAGGCCGTAAAAGATGATGAACAGCTGCACCAGCAGCGGCGTGCCCCGGATGACCCAGATGTAGAACCGGGCGATCTGCCGCAGCACCGGCACATTGGCGTACTGCACCAGCGCCACCGCCACCGCGATGATCATGGCAAAAAAGAAGGAGAGAAGGGTCAGCGGGATGGTCATGGTCAGGCCTGCCGTCAGGATGCGGGGCAGCGCCTCCACCAGCACGCCGACCGTGCGGTTGGATAAAAGTGCTTCAAACATCGGTTTTTCCTCAAAGCTAAAAAATGCACAAGTCGGCAAAGTTTTTGCCGACCAAAGCAGTATATACCTTAAAGTAGGGTCAAAGTCAAGAGACCCGGTCACAAATCCCTACAAAACCTACCAGAATACTATAATAGCATGAAATGCCCCGCAGCGCAAACGGTTTGCACAAAACGTGTGATGTGCCTGAAAAATTGCATAAACTTGTTAAATATTTGTGCAATGCGGCAGATGCTTGACGCTGTGGGCGCTTTCGTGTACAATGAACATAACAGTGCGCGGCTGCGGGGTAATAGCCCGGCGCGGCGCAAATCCACCGGCAGAGGGGCTTGCCCCTTGCCCGGTGCAGACACGGAGGATACGAACGTGAAAAAGTTTAGTATTGGTGTTCTGGGTGCAGGCACCTGGGGCATGGCTCTGGCACGGATGCTGACCGTCAGCGGCAACGATGTGCAGGTGTGGTCGGCCATTGAAGCCGAGGTGGACAACCTTTCCACCACCCGGGTACACCCCAATCTGCCGGGGATGGTCATCCCGCAGGAGCTGCGTTTTACCAAAAGCATAGAGGAAGTATGCACCGGCAAGGATGTGCTGCTGTTTGCAGTGCCGTCGGTGTTCGTGCGCTCCACGGCGGCCAAGGCGCGGCCCTATATCCGCTCCGGCCAGATCATTGTGGACGTGGCAAAGGGCATTGAGCCCGATACCTTATATACCATGACCGAAATCCTCGCCGATGAGCTGAGCCACGAGAACGGCCCCCGTGCGGTGCGTCTGGTGGCCCTCAGTGGCCCCACCCACGCCGAGGAGGTGGCGCTGGATCTGCCCACCACCATCGTTTCCGCCAGCCCGGACATGGAGGCTGCCGAGGTGGTGCAGGAGGTGTTCAGCAACACCTGTATGCGCGTGTACACCAACTCTGATATCAAGGGCGTGGAGCTCAGCGGCGCCATGAAGAACGTCATCGCGCTGGGTGTAGGCATCTCCACCGGCCTTGGCTACGGCGATAACGCCCGCGCCGCCCTGATCACCCGCGGCATTGCCGAGATCGCCCGGCTGGGCGTGGCCATGGGCTGCAATGTCCAGACCTTTGCGGGTTTGGCAGGCATCGGCGACCTGATCGTTACCGCCACCAGTATGCACAGCCGCAACAACCGTGCCGGTATCCTGATCGGCAAGGGCGAAAGCCCGGAGCAGGCCGTGAAGGAGGTCGGCATGGTGGTGGAGGGCATCAATGCCCTGCCCGCCGCTATGGAGCTGGCCGAGAAGTACCATGTGGAAATGCCCATCGCCCAGACGGTGAACGCCATCGTCAAGGAGGGCATGAGCGCCAGCGACGCACTGCGCAACCTGATGTCCCGCGACCGTAAGAGCGAGATGCCGCAGGGCTATGAGAGCGAGTAAGGCAAGGACACTCGATGCGCTTCCTGATGCAATCTAACGTGCTTTTCAGATTGTTTCTCCTTCTGACTGCTCAGGCTGGTTCCATTCCTGCGGATATTTGCCTTATTTTAGAAAATTGCTATAAAGAGCGCGACTTTGTTCATCCGAATGTCGTGCAGTTTTGGCACCTGCAATCAAGTCTCCCCGGAAATAAAACCTGAATAGCATAAAAAGTAGGGAAAAGGCTCTTGGCTTCTGGAATGGAGGCTAAGAGCCTTTTGTGTCTTGTAAGCTGAAAGAGAGTTTGCGATTTCAAGGAACTGATTACAAATAAGCAATTGTGTCTAACTATGTCAAAGGAATGCGCTGGAAAAGTGAAAGCGGCGGCAGGAACATGTATCGGATTTTTATTCGATTTATCGTTCTGTTACTTGCAGCAAACAGGCGCAATAAATAAGAATCTGAAACCACTCACTAGGCGAGGGGATCGATAAAGATTTTATCGGTGAGTAAAACAAAATGGATGCCTCCCTTTAAGTTCGGGGAAGCATCCATGATGAAAGCCTGAGGATTCAATTTTGAACGGGTATCCAGAAAACGGGGTGCATATCAATTTTACAACATCACTGCGCCTGCGCAAGGCAGGAGTCCATGGCGGTAAAGATGGCCTCGCTAGTCATGGTGGCACCGGTTACAGCGTCCACACCGGCGGTGGAGCCGGTCTGTGTCAGCTGCGCAGAAAGCGTCTCAGCGGCTTTGCCGCCCAGCTCCGGGGTCTCGGCAGAGGCGTCCACCTGCACGGCAGTCACTTTGCCGCCGGTCACAGTGACCGTGACGGTCACCTCGCCCACGCAGCCCTGCGCAGAGGAGGTGTAGCTGCCATCGGTCAGGGGAGCGGCGTTGTCGGCGGCGGGTACGGTGCCGGTGTTGTGGATATACAGGTTCAGCACAATGCCCATCAGCACGGTGGCTGCCAGCATGAGCAGAATATTACGGGTCATTTTTGCGGTCATGGTATGGTATCTTCTCCTTGGGGGGTGATTATTTTGCGGGCTTGAAGCTGTCGCGCAGGGTGACCACCCGGTTGTACACGCCGGGGTTCTTGCTGTCCGGGGTAAAGAAGCCGGTGCGCACGAATTGGAACTTTTCGCCGGGCTGTGCGTCCTTCAGGCTCTCTTCCAGCTTGCAGCCGGTGCGCACGGTAACGCTTTCCGGGTTCAGGTAGTCCTTGTAGTCGCTGCCCTCGGGGATGCCGTTCATGTTGGCTTCGGTGAACAGCTTGTCGTACAGGCGCACCTCGGCGTCCACGCAGTGTGCGGCGCTTACCCAGTGGATAGTGCCCTTGATCTTGCGGCCATCGGCGGGGTTGCCGTTGCCAGTCTCGAGGTCGGCGGTGCAGTGGATGGCGGCGATGCTGCCGTCGGCGTTCTTGTCCACGCCGGTGCACTTAACGATATAAGCACCCATCAGACGCACCTCGCCGTCTACGGTCAGGCGCTTGAACTTGGGAGGCGGCACCTCGGCAAAGTCCTCGGCGTCGATCCACAGCTCGCGGGTAAAGGCGACCTTGCGGGTGGTGGTATCGTTGGCTTCACGGTTGGGGTTGTTGGCCACGTCAAAGTACTCGGTCTTGTCGGCGGGGTAGTTGTCCACCACCAGCTTGACCGGCTCCAGCACGGCAATGCGGCGCTGCGCGGTCAGGTCCAGCTCGCTGCGGATGCAGGCTTCCAACTGACGCATATCGATCAGGTTGTCAGACTTGGAGATGCCGGCCTCCCGCACAAAGGTGAAGATGGAGGTGGGAGTGTAGCCGCGGCGGCGCAGACCGCACAGGGTAGGCATGCGGGGATCATCCCAGCCGTCCACGATGCCCATCTCCACCAGCTCACGCAGGTAGCGCTTGCTCATGACCGTGTTGGTCATATTCAGGCGGGCGAACTCGCGCTGCTTGGGGAACTCGGCACCAAAGATGTTCTCGATGACCCAGTTGTACAGCGGGCGATGGTTCTCGAACTCCAGACTGCACATGCTGTGGGTGATGCCCTCGATAGCGTCCTGAATGGGGTGGGCGAAGTCGTACATGGGGTAGATGCACCACTTGTTGCCCTGACGGTGATGCTCGGCGTACTTGATGCGGTAGATGGCCGGGTCGCGCATATTCATGTTGGGGCTTGCCAGATCAATCTTGGCACGCAGGGTCTTTTCGCCCTCCTTGAACTCACCGGCACGCATCCGGCGGAACAGGTCGAGGTTTTCTTCCGGGCTGCGGTCACGCCACGGAGAGGGGCGGGAGGGCTTGCCCGCGTCATTGCCGCGGTACTCGCGCATCTCCTCGCGGGTCAGGTCGTCCACATAAGCCTTGCCCTCGGTGATGAGCTTTTCGGCGTACTCATAGCACTTATCAAAGTAATCGCTGCCGTAGAAGATGCCGCCGTTGGGGTCGGCACCCAGCCAGTGCAGATCTTCGATGATGCTGTTGACATACTCCTCGCCTTCGCGGGCGGGGTTGGTGTCATCCAGACGCAGGTTGAATTTGCCGCCGTACTGGTTGGCAATGGACCAGTTGATATAAATGGCCTTGGCGCTGCCGATATGCAGATAGCCGTTGGGCTCCGGCGGGAAGCGGGTGTGGATCTGCTGCACCTTGCCCTCGGCAAGGTCGGCGTCGATGATATCTGTCAAAAAGTTTTTATCAGCCATATAGGTTCCCCCTGTCAGGGCACGCAATGTGTCCTCTTTTACTCATAATACTATATAATACACTATTTTGCGTTTTTCTTCAAGTAGAGATGCGTGCCACACGGAAATCAAATTTGAGCGATCAAGAACAGATTGCTGAAATGATAGATACCCCTGATACTGGACACCCAGTGTCAGGGGTATTTTGATAAATTCTTTCCGTTTAAACGAGCTTTGGAACTTCCCCGGTCAGCAGCTCCGCCAGCCGGGCGTGACCCTTGCGGGTCAGGTGCATAAAGTCTACCTCGTTGAACTCGCACTCGGCGGCGTCCATAAAGTGCACGCCCTGCCGCTCGGCTACGATGCGCAGCTGTTCGGCGACCCCACGGGATTTCTCCACGCAGCCTGCGCCCATGACGGCATCGTGGAAGCCGTCCTTGATGCAGGGCGGTGCCACCACCAGAATGTTGGGTGCTTTGCCGCCCCAGCAGTCCACGCTCTTCGCCTTGAGCAGCAGCCGCTCCATGCCCGCACCGATGCAGGCGGCGTTTGCGCCAAAGCGCTCCTTCACGTCATTCGTGCCCAGCATGATGATGAGCAGGTCAATGACCTCGTGACTCTTGAGCAGGGCGTAAGCCACGCTCAGCGCGTCCATGGACTCATGCAGCGGGTCCACGAACACGGTGGTGCGGCCGGAAAGCCCCTCCTCAGTGACCAGATATTCCTCGCCCAGCGCCTTTTGCAGGCGGCAGGTCCAGCGCTCATCCTCGTTGAAGCGGATGCCGTGGTCGGCGCAGTCGTTGGGGTCGGCGCAATAGCCGTGGGTGTTGGAATCACCCAGACAGAGAATATGCTTTTTCATAACCAAATCACTCCTTTTCCATCGTCTGCCGGAAGTAGTACACAGCGCCAACCATCCCGGCATCGTTGTGCAGCTGCGCGGCACGGATCTCCAGCCCTTCGGCAAAGGCGGGCATCACAGCGGCTTTTACCTTAGCGGCAATGGGCTCGATGAGCAGTTTTTGCTGGGCAGACACACCGCCGCCGATCAAAATCAGCTGCGGGTTGAAGATATGCACCATGCCCGCCAGCCCCTGCGCGATCTCGTCCGTCCATGCGTCCAGCAGCGCCAGCACGGTCTCGTTGCCCGCTTCTGCAGCGGCAAAGATAGTGCGACCATCCTTCCATGCAGGGTCCTTCTCCTGTGCGGCGTGCACAAGGGCGGTGGTGGCGGCGTAGCGCTCCCAACAGCCCTTTGCACCACAGGTGCAGTCCACGCCGTCCAGCGCGTGGGTGCGGTAGTGACCCAGCTCGCCGCCCAGACCCCGCGCACCTTCCAGCAGACGGCCGCCGGTCAGGATGCCGCCGCCTACGCCGGTGCCCAGCGTCACGCCGATGACATCCGTATAGCCCTGTGCGCCACCGACCCACACCTCGCCCAGCGTCATGCAGTTGGCATCGTTGGCTACCGTGACCGGCAAGCCGAAGGTCTTTTCCAGTTCCGCCTTGATGGGTGCGCCGATGTAGTTGGGCAGGCTATGAGGGTGCGCCGGGCTGGGCCCCGGCGTAGGCGGCGGCATCAGGTGCCCGCCACGATGCCTTTGCGGCTGTCGATCTGCCCGGTGGCAGAAACGCCGATGCCCGCAAGGCTTTCTGCCGGGACGTTCTGCGCGGCAAGGAAGGCTTGTGCAACTTTCAGCACCGTGGTCAGGATGGGGGTGCGGTAGCCGTCAAAGCTTACGCTCTCCTCAGCTTTCGCCAGCACCGTGCCGGCTTCGTCCACGATGCCCAGCTTGACGGCTGTGCCGCCGATGTCGATACCAAGATAGTGTTTCATAGCAGGCACTCCCCTGTGTTATTTTTTTGCGGCGTTGATAGCACCGGTAAAGCGTGCGGTGATCTCTGCCGGGCGGGTAATGGCACCGCCCACCACCAGTGCAAAGGCACCGGCTTCCAGCGCCTTGACCGCCTGCTCCGGGTAGTGGATGTGACCCTCGGCAATGATCTTTGCCGGGCACTCTGCGGACAGCTTGCGGATGAAGTCAAAGTCGATATCGTTAATGCCGGTGGTCTCGGGGGTGTAGCCGCGCATGGTGGTGCCCACAAAGTCGGCACCGGCTTCGGCGCAGAGCATGGCGTTCTCAAAGTTATCGCAGTCAGCCATCACCAGCTGCTCGGGGTACTTTGCCTTGATGGCGCGGATGAACTGTGCCGAGGTGGAGCCGTCCGGGCGCAGCGCACCGGTGCCCTGCACGGCAAGGATATCCACACCGCAGGCTACCAGTTCGTCCACTTCCTTCATGGTGACGGTGATGTACATGGGCGTACCGGGATAATCCTTTTTGATGATGCCGATGACCGGCAGATCCACCACCTGTTTGATCTGGGTAATGTCCCGCACGGTGTTGGCGCGGATGCCCACAGCCCCGCTCATGGCGGCGGCTTTCGCCATCAGGGGCATCACGCCGCCCTCCTTGGTGTACAGCGGCTCGTGCTCCAGTGCCTGACAGGACACGATGAGCCCGCCCTTGATCTGTGCAAACAGCTTTTCCTTATCCATGGTCTTACTCCTCCATTCTGATCTTGACGACTGCCTTGCGCACGCTGACACAGCCGTGCTGTACAAGGCCGGGTTTATGCAGTTCCTCCGGGAAGAACAGTACAAACCGTCCCTCGCCCAGTGCACCGGTCACTACGCTGGCGCTGGCCTGAAAGCCGCAGTCCCCAGTAAATTCCCCGATCTCTGCGCCGGGCACATTGGTGTAGCCCCAGCCCTCGCTGCCGGTAAGGTCTACTTGTAAATCAGCATAAAGCTTGTGATACTCCGGGTGGTAGCCCGCATCCGGGTGCAGGGGGGCATCCATCAGGTTGATGAACACCTTGTCGCCGTCCACCTCGGTGCGCCCCAGCGGCAGGGCGGCAAGGTCGTGGGTAAGCAGATAGTCAATGGCGGTATCCAAGTTGGGGTGCAGTCCCCTGTACCGTCCCAGATGCTGCAGGGTATCGCAGATCATTTGCGTTTCCTCCAATAAAAGAAGCGCCCGCCTCCCCTCTGAAAAAGAGACGGAGAGGGGCGCTTTTATTTTGTTACAGCTTTGCGATGGCGGCTTCGATCATGGCCTGTGCTTCGGCCACAATGGCTTCATCCTCGGGGATCAGGCCGGGCATCGGGGCGCGCACGCTGCCCAGCTCCAGCCCGTACATCCGGCGCAGGATCTCCTTTTGCACCGCATACAAGTTGCCGTGGGCGGAGCACATCTTGTAGATGATGCGGTTGGCCTCGTACTGGATGGCGCGAGCCTTTGCGATCTCGCCCTTTTCCAGATGGGCGTTCATGGCCAGATACAACTCCGGCATCACGGCGTAGGTGCCGCCGATGCCGCCGTCTGCACCGATGACCCGGCCGGAAACGAACTGCTCGTCCGGGCCGTTGAACACCACAAAGTTCCCCTCGCCGCGGGCGGCGATGCCGGCGTCCTTGAACATCTGGATGTCCTGCGTGGGCATAGAACTGTTCTTCACGGCTACCACGTTGGGGTTCTTCAGCATCTCGTTCAGCAGGCTCATGGTCAGCGCCGTGCCTGCCAGCTGCGGGATATTGTAGATGACAAACTCGGTGTTCGGGGCGGCAGAGGACATATCGTTCCAGTACTTGGCAATGGCGTACTCCGGCAGGTGGAAGTAGATGGGCGGGATGGAGGCAATGGCGTCCACGCCCACGCTCTCGGCGTGGCGGGCCAGTTCCATGCTGTCGGCGGTGTTGTTGCAGCCGACGTGGGCGATCACGGTCAGCTTACCCTTGGCTTCACTCATCACGGCTTCCAGCACCGTCTTGCGCTCATCGACATGCTGGTAGATGCACTCGCCGGAGGAGCCACCCACATACACGCCCTTGACACCCTTAGCGATCAGGTGGCGGGTCAGTGCCTTGACCCCCTCCACCGAGATGTTGCCCTCTGCGTCATAGCAGGCGTAAAAGGCAGGGATAACACCCTGATATTTTTTGATATCTTTCATGTTTCAAACCCTTCTTTACAATCAGTAATAATTCAAGATGAAATAGTCGTTCGTATCGGATTCTGACGCTTTCTGCGCCGCTTACAAGGAGCAGTCGAAACACAGAGCCGTTTTCCGAATGAGGGCTTCCCCCGGTCGGGGGAAGCTGCTGATTTGCTTGTGGTCGCAATTTCAGCCTTTGACCGCACCCATTGCGATGCCCTTGGTGAAGTACTTCTGGAAGATGAGGAAGATGATGATGATCGGCACAGCAGCCAGCGCGGCACCGGCCATGATCAGGCCGAAGTCGGTGCTGTTTTCTGCTTGCAGCTTTGCAATGCCCAGCGAGATGGTCAGGTTGCTGGTGCTGGACAGCATGATCAACTGCATGAAGTAGTCGTTCCAGCTGTTGATGAAGGTAAAGATGGCCAGTGCGCCGATACCGGGCTTGACCATGGGCAGCACGATCTTGACAAAGGTGCGTGCCTCGCTGGCACCATCGATGCGGGCGGCCTCCAGCATTTCGGTGGGGATGCCCTCACTGAACTGCTTCATCAGGAACACGCCGAACGGCCAGCCCACGATGGGGAAGATGACCGCCCAGATAGTGTTGTACAGGTTCAGTGCGCTCATCTCGCGCAGCAGGGGGATCAGGATGACCTGCTTGGGCAGCGCCATGGCACAGACGATGAGGGTGAACAGCAGCTTGCGGCCCACAAAGCGCTTTTTGGCCAACGCATAACCGGCCATGGCGGCGGTCAGGCAGGTAAGGATCATGGACATGACTGCCATGAACACGGTGTTGATCATCCAGCGGATGGCAGCGGGAGCCATGGGGCCCACCGAGAAGTAGACAGGCTCGCCGTCGGCGCTGAACTTGGAGCCGAAGGGCACAGCCAGCTGCCACAGCGGGGCACGCTTGCCGGCAAACAGTTTCTGGTAGTTGGTCAGCACCCACTGGCTGGGCCACCACTCGGGGGTAGTGGCGTTGATGGCAGCACCGGTCTTGAAGGAGCCGGTGATGATCCAGTACAGCGGGAAGGCGAACAGCACCGCCATAATGCTGATGAGGATGATGGCCAGAATGGTGTAGGCGCTCATCTTTTTCAGTTTACTGGGATGGCGCTTCAACGGTTTTTGCTTTTTTGCAGCAGTTGCACTCATTGTTCCGCACCTCCTTAATTATCCTTGTTGCCCAGCTTGAACTGGACAGCAGACAGAATGGCGATGATCACCGCCAGCACCACGCCCATGGCGTTGCCGTAGCCGTACTTGTACTGCTTGAAGGCGGTGTAGTAGATGTAGTACATAATGGTATCGGTCTTGTGGTTGGGGCCGCCGGAGGTCAGCAGCTGGATCAGTGCAAAGCACTGGAAGGAGTTGATGGTGGTGATGACCAGAATGTACAGAGTGGTGGGCATAATGGCGGGCCACTTGATCTTCCAGAAGCACTGGAAGTCGGTAGCGCCATCCACCTCGGCAGCTTCCACGATGGACTGATCCACGTTGCCCAGTGCCGAGACGTACAGTACGATGGGCTGACCCACAGAGGTGGTGAGCAGGATCAGGATGATACAGCCCAGTGCGAACCGCTCGTCACCCAGCCAGTTGATGTTTTTGTCCAGAATACCAAGGCTCTTGCCCAGATAGTTAAAGATGCCGTAGTAGTTGTTGTACATCCACTTCCACACCACGGTAACGGCGACCGAGCCGGTGACCACGGGCAGGTAGAACACGCAGCGGAAAAGGCTTGTCGCCCACTCCGGCAGGTCCACGATGGCGGAGGACACCCACAACGAGAAGATGCAGGTGATGGGCACCGACACGATGACGATGACGAAGGTGTTCTTTAATGCACCAAGGAAGATGGGGTCGGCAAACAGGGTCTTGTAGTTTGCCAGACCCACAAAGATATCCGCGCGGTTCATGGTGGAGTCAAAGAAACTGGTCACCACGCAGAGGATCATGGGATAGATGACGAAGCCCAGAAAGAAGATCAGGCTGGGCAGCAGGAAGCAGTAGGAGGCGAAGGTTTCGCGCCGTACCAGCGCACTGCTGCGTTTGGGCTCTTTCATTGCCGTCTTTGCAGCCAAGAGGATCACCAAACCTTTCGTTTGAGAGTGTTTTTCCGTAAAAAGGCCCCTCCCTCACCCGGAGGAAGGGGCCTTGCGGTTCAGCTGTGATGCAGTTCAGAGAAACTGGCGCTTATGCCTCGGCAGCAGCGGCTGCGTTTGCGTTGTCCACAAAGGTCTTGACGGCAGTCTCGACGGCTTCGCCGGAGCCCACGCGCTGCAGCATATTCCACCACTCGGTGCGGGCAGTGGTCCAGCCCGGGGTGATCTGGTAGTAGTCGCCCAGATAGTTCATGAACTTGCTGTACTCGCTCATGACCTCGTTGCCGGCGTAGATGTCGCCCACGCTGGTGCGGACGGGGAAGTAGGTAGAAGCCAGCACGCTGTCCTTGACCTGAGAGGGGTCGGCAGCGATGAACTCGATAAAGGTCTTTGCAGCCTTGATCTTGGCCTCGTCGCCGTTATCAAAGATGCCGAAGCCCCAGATGCCGCCGCACAGCTTCGGGTCGCCGCTTGCGGTGGGGAATGCCATGGGGAAGATCTCGTCGCCGCTGATGGTCTGGCCTGCGGCAGCGGTGTCAGCGTTCAGCTGCTGTGCAATGTTCCAGCAGAAAGCCATCTGCAGGGTGCCGTTGCGGAACAGGGTGATCTCCTCGCCGCCGTTGATGGAGGGATCGAAGTTGACGCCCTTTGCATCGTACAGAGCCTGAATGGCCTTGATGTTCTCGGCAGAGTCGGCGGTGTACTTGGTGTGGGCTGCATCGGTAAAGGTGCCGCCGTACATATTGTTGATGATAGCGCGGGTGCCCTGGTCGCCGCCCTGACCGCTGCAGTAGATGGCTGCCACGTTCTCGTAGCCGCCCTTGTACAGTGCGTCCACAGTCTTCAGGAAGCCGTCGGTGCTCCAGGTGTGCTTGTCGGTGTCGATGTACTGGTCTGCGCCCACTTCCTTGACCTTGGTCATGTTCACGGCCATGCAGTGTGCGGTCATGCACAGGGGATACTCGTAGTAGTCGCCCTTTTCGTTGTGGCAGGCAGACTCCACAGAAGCGTAGATATCCTTCTTGGCGTCGTCGGTCCACAGATCGTTCAGCGGAGCCATAACGCCCTTGGCGCCCCAGTTGGCCACCAGACGCTCGGGGCCTTCCATGACCAGATCGGGTGCGCTGCCGCCCTCGATGGCGGTGTTCACCTGATCGTCGCCGTTGGTGTAGTCCAGATACTCCACGGTCACCTTGATGTCGGGGTACTTTGCGTTGAAGCTGGAGATCAGGTTCTGGACGGTATCGTCATTGCCCCAGCCGCCGATGGGGTAGGTCCACAGCTTGATGCTTGCGCCGGTGCTGGCTGCACTTGCAGCAGCAGAGGAAGCGGTGGAGGAAGCAGCAGTGCTGCTGGAGGCGGAACCGCCGCAGGCGGCCAGTGCGCCGGCAGCGCCCAGAATACCGGCAGCCTTCAGGAACGAACGGCGGGAAATGCAGTTTTTCATGGTAGATTCTCCTTGTTCATCTTCTTCGACCCATCGGGGGATCGTGCTCCGTTTTGCTTGTAGCGGCCGCTCGTGTCCGCAGCCGTTGTTTGTAGCCTAATTATAGAAAAATCTTTTCATTTTGTCTATTCATTCTTTTCATAAATTTTCATTTTTAAACCCAGCAGCCTGCACAAAATTGTGGGATATCAGAAAAAACACAATATTTTCAAGCACTTCACTTGTCAAAATAGTTACAAAACGGTACACTTTCCGCCGTTGCTTTGAAAATCACTTTCAGTATCACAATTGCAAAAATGAAAAGTATTTTCACAATTTGGGCCGTTTTTTCTCAGAAAACTGTGCCCTCTGCACAGAACCGGCGGGTAAAATGTGGTCATTACGCCTCTTGCACAGCGGCGCGGTTTCTCTTATACTTTTATATAAGAAGGTAAGCACCAAAACGGCACCGGTGCACCCGCCGGCGCCCGAGTGAGGAGAAGGAAGAATGTCTACGAATTTTTGGGAGCTGCTGCAGCAGCATCAGGGCGACCTGACAAAATCCGGCCGCATGGTGGCCGAATATCTGGTGCAGCACGCTGCGGAGGCACAATATCTGTCCATATCGTCGCTGGCCAGAGAGTGTCAGGGTCATGAACAGCGCC
>OQVR01000829.1_pt1 | contig 13851 bp, 11 predicted proteins | sample 1691521 | NCBI WGS metagenome assembly OQVR01 (sample SAMN03418256, study PRJEB22391) | human gut metagenome | biome: human-gut; feature: organic feature; material: feces | host: Homo sapiens | place: Tanzania | collected 2013-01
GAAATCGACACGGCGCGCCGCGGGCTTGACGCAATGTTGGATGCAATGCAGGAGGGCAGGAAGGAGCCAATGTATGATTGATCTGTTTGAAAAATGACAGCTTCCGGTATCCGTCGAGCCGGAGTCTGCGGTACAGATTCAAAACGCTCTCATAGAGCATGGCTGCACTTCCTCTCAAGATCCAAACAGATTCAGAATTTTATATAAAATTTTTTATGTATTTCACAGTATACGCATGCTCCGGACCGGAAAGAAGTTTGCACAGTATTTTGACGAGGACCGCCCGGCAATCTGCGCCGCGGCCGAGCGGGTGCCCCCCACACCCGCGCGGATGACGGTTTCATTTGTCGTGAGTCCCAGATAGTTGTTGGACCCCAGCATGATGCGGCGCTTGCCCTCCATCATCACCTCCACGTCCTGCCGGGACTGGAGCGCGTGGAAGTAGGGGTACACCCCCTTCTCCTTCAGCTCACCGGCCAGCGAGGGCGCGTAACACTTCTCAAAAATATCCATAGACGATTTCCTTTCTCGTTCTGATATCGCATATTACATACTGAACTTTTATTTTCGCGTATCTCATATTTTTTTATGAAAAATATTATATAGAACGAAAAAGCGGTTGTCAACGGACATTCAGCGCCCAATGTACTCAATTGCCTTCAGGATGCCCTTGGACAGTGCGGCGGCGCCGCACATGGTACAGATCACGGAAATAGCAGTCATACGATTCCCTCCTCTGTCTGGCCGCGTCCCCGTCAGGGGCGCACGGCTCTTTGTTTCGTTGTACCCAGCTTATCAGAGGATGTGTCCCGAAATCGGGACAATGACCGCGATGGACAAAAAAAGAGAGACGCGTTCCGCTACTCCTGATAGGGGTACCTTGAAGCGTGTCCTCGGATTAGGCAGGCAGTGCAATTGTACTGTCTGCCTTTTCTGTTGTCTCTCCGCATAGAAGCATATCGTCTGTCTCGTTGAGGTTGAAGTCCCGAAAACAGATGTGGATCTTCTGCGGTGCGTGCTTGGAGTATTTGACCTCTTTCTCATACACGATGATTTTCGCCACAAAGGTGCGGAGCAGTTCCGGGGTCAGTTCCGTCATGTCGGTGAACTTTCTGGCCTTGGCGATGAAGTTCTTGGCGTTGGCCATGCTACTGCGTAGTTTCTCCAGGCGCTCCTCCGTGGCAGGGATGGCTTCGGCCAGCTGCGCTTTCTCCTTGGAGTATGCCTCAGACAGCAAACGGAACTGCTCATTGCTCACCCGTCCCAAGGCGCTGTCCTCATACATCCGCTTGAACACTACATCCAGTTCGCCATCCCGTTTCCGCATCGTGGACAATTCCCGTTCCAACCCCCGGATCTCCTTTGCCACCTCAGTAGATTGCTTTTGCTGAATATATGCGGCGAACCGCTCCGGGTCGCTCCTGGCAAACTCTGTAGCTCTGCGGATTGTTTCCAGCACGATTTCCTTCAGTGCCACTTCCCGGATATAGTGAGCGCTACACACTTCTGCCCCGTCCTTCTTGTAGGTGCGGCAGGTGAAATGATTCTGTTCCGGCTTCATGGTGTGCGCCCGGTGCAATACCATGGGCTTACCGCAGTCCGCACAATACACCAATCCAGAGAACATATTCTGCTCATCCATATTCGTGCGGCGGCGCTTATGAGATCGCACCTCCTGTACGATATCCCAGGTTTCCTGATCCACCAGCTCTTCATGAGTATTCTCAAAGATAAGCCACTCTGATTTGGGGCGTTCACATCGTTTTTTGTCCTTGTAGGACTTGGTGCTGTAGCGAAGGTTGACCGTGTGCCCAAGGTAGACCATGTTCTGAAGCATATCCGCCACCATGTCGCCAGTCCAGTTGTAGGGCCGCTCTGCATTCAGCCCGGAATGGGATGTGCCGAATTTCGTATAGGCGTACATGGATGGACTGTAGATGCATTCTTTCTTGAGCTGCTTTGCAATCTGGGCTGGTCCCATTCCGCCGGCGCACATGGCGAAGATGCGTTTGACGACAGCCGCCGCCTCCTCATCCACCAACAGAGGAGAGTCCTTGGTTGCACCCTTGCGGTAGCCGTAAGGAGCTCGTGTCCCCACCCGGATTCCCCGCTGTGCCTTGGCGTTCACTACATTCCGCACCTTGCGGCTGCAGTCCCGCACGTGCCACTCATTGAACAAATTCTTGAAAGGCATCAGCTCGTTGCTGTTTTCATACTTGGTGTCAACATTGTCGTTGACAGCGATGTAGCGCACATCATTGGAAGGGAATATCTCCTCGATATAAAGACCGGTGTGCAGTTGGTTTCTTCCAAGGCGGGAAAGATCCTTTGTGATGATGACGGCGATGTCGCCGTTGCTCATGTCATCCATCATCTGTTCAAAGGCTGGGCGATTGAAATTCGCGCCGGAATAGCCATCGTCCACATAAAATCTGGTGTTCTGGAACCCATTCTCATCGGCGTACTTTTGCAGGATAAGTTTTTGGTTCTGGATACTGTTGGAGTCGCCCTCCAGATTATCATCTCGGGACAGACGGCAATAGAGCGCCGTGATCTTTTGGTTTGGCTGTAACATATTGACCTCCTTCATAAAATGCCAAACCGATTGAGAGATTGCAACCATACAATACCCTCAATCGGTTTGTTTGTCTATGCGAACCTGTTTTTCAGGCGGAAATATTTTTTGCGTCCTGCTCCAGGTCGATGACCTGTTTCATAAGATCGACCGTAGATTGCGTTCCTCCGAAACTGAATTCCGCGAACACAATGTACTCTCTGCCGCATACATGCTGTCGGCGGCTTTTTATAATCTTGCCGTCCCTTTCTTCCACTGCGGTATCCCGCACTGCCTTGGCAGAGGGAATATCCTCATCTCCATGCTTTTCTTCACTGTAGGAGCGGGGACGCTCATTGTATTTGAATTTATACGCCATATCGTTCCTTTCCCCTGACGCTACAGTCAGGCAACAAAAATAGCAGACCGTTACATGGTCTGCTGCTGTGTTTGTTCTGCCTGCTGATCTTCGGTCCACTGCTGTTCTGTAGATGATTGCTCATCCTGTGTGAGCACCATGGCTACGCCGGCCACCAGTCCGATGACAGCGCCGATATTTTTGGCTTCCTGTTCTGCCTGGATACGGCGGTAACGTTCCTCGACATCTTCGTTACCATCATCCAGTAACGCTCCAGTTACCGCCAGACCATACAGTCCAGCGTGGAGCGGCTTCATAGAAACAGGTTGCGGATGTTGCTGACCACTGTCGCTGTGCCATACCCCATCCCCAGCAGTGCCGCCACGATGAGCAGTACCAGTACGATCCATTTGGCCACTACGATCAGGTCGAAGTCCGGAAGCCAGTCCAGCCATTTGCAGGAATGCTTTTCTTTCTTCTTCCCAGCCTGTTCCAGCAGAGTGGTCATCTCCGTCAACGATTTCTGGATCTCCGCCATGCTGTTCTGCACCGCTGTCAGGTCTGTGTGTGATCTCAGGTTCGGAAGATACTCCCGCATTCCACGCACTTCCCACCCGATGGATTCTGTCTTCTGTGTCAGCATCGTCAGAGCCTCCGGCAGCGGACACTGGATGACAATGGGCGTGATCGGTGAACTCGACTCCCGCGCTGTCGGCTGCGGTGAAGGCTCGGGCCGGTTCAGGGCCATGAGCTCGTCCATAGATAATTTCTTCTCTGATCCTGAATTCATATTCCATGTTCTCCTTTAGATATTTGTCACCGAACAGCAAACGGTCCCGACACTGCCAGCCACTCGGCGTGGTATAGGTGATATTCTTTCGGGACTTTTCCCAGCGAACCTTGTAGCCCTCGCTCTCCATCAGCGCAATGAACTCCTCGCGGTTGGAAGCGTGGCGCATACAGTCATTGATGATATTCATGAGCTGCAGCTTCTTGCTCTGACCACGGGCCGCCGTGTGATACTCTCCGATGGTCATAGTCTTTGTTTTCTGCTTTTGTTCCCTGGGTTGAAATACAGGAAGTGAAAACTCCTTGCAGACCATGTCGTTGCGTTGCCGCAGTTCCTGGAGCTGCTCCTTTGCGATATGCAGTTTCCGTCCGGTATCGAAATTGACCGAGTTGATGAGGAAGTGGGAATGGATGTGCTCACGGTCTGTGTGGGTGCAGACCAGAACTTCGTATCCCTCATAGTACTCGGCCAGCTTCAGCGCGGCCGCGTGAGCGGTGACCGGGTCGACTGCTTCGCCTTTCGGGAAGCTCTGTACCATGTGATAGAACAGTACACCGTCCGTCTTGTGGTAGAGCCGCTTGGTGGTCATGAAATCCGCGTAGACAGATTCCGGCTGACAGTTGATACCTGTGACCAACTGCTGCCCCTCGAACTCGGTCTTTTTATCCTGCATGGTATACCGCATCACGGCGCTCATGCATCCGGTGGTCTGGCCCCGCTTGTAGTTTGTGAAGCTGATGATAGCCATAGCTTACCAGCGCTTTCGTTCAAGGATCATCCGAACGGCACCACAGAGTTCAGAGAACGCCCGACATACGCTTTCCAGATCGATCACGGTCACTCGTCCCATGTGCGCCAGGGTGACGAGCTGGTTCAGATTTCTGCCGATGGACTTCAGCTCCTTCAGCACTTCTTTCAGGCCGTCGATGACCACCACCTGCTTTCCCAGGCAGCAGGCAGTGACGTAGTCGCTCATGGACATCCCGGACTGCTTCGCCAACTCCTTGATGGCCTCCCGGTCTGTGGACGCCATGCGGGTGCTGAATTTAACATCTTTTTTCATGTCGTTTCCTCCAAATCGTAGATAAAGTGGGTCCGGGCTTCTGCCCGGAATTCATGCGGAAGTCGGGCAGCGGCGTTGCCGCAGACCAGACAAACGCGATGCTGGCCACCTCCAAGGAGGTGATTTCCCTGCACCGAACACCCGCGCTCCGCTTTCGGCCACAAATGGCCACAAACGGCGTTTCTTTTTCCCTGCGGGTGTTTACTCGCCATGCCCGGCAATCTCCCGCAAATCGCCGCACAGCGCCCCAACAGGGTCAACAGGGGCGACCACAGGTACACCCTGGGCATCGTCACTTTCGGCACGGCGCAGCTCGATGAGCCGCTTCCCGTTGCTGCGGCGCACCATACCGGAAATTCCGATTTTGCTTAGCGCGTCAAGGTTTTGCAGGATCAGGCGGGACACTTTCTTAGGCGAGATACGCTCCATACCGACAGGGTCGATTTTTTCAGACAGCTCTGTGGGAGTGCCGATAAATTTCGTACGGTCGCGCATCAGTTCAGAGACCAGATAGGTGATCCGGTCGCCCAGTAGCTCCGGCTGCGTTCTGCTGTCTGCTACCATCTCCCACACGTTTTCAACGTTGCGTTCCAGAGACAACTCCCGGTATTCAATGTCACGACCGATGCAGGAGAGCTTCGCCTTACCGCTGCCGCGCCGATCTTCCACCAGAGTAAAACTGGAATCCACCGCCCCGCTGATGGCTGTCGTACCGGAGATGCGGTTGAACACATCATCGGCAGTTTCCTTTCGCAGATGATGGATCAGCAGGATGGCGATGCCGTGCTTGTCCGCCAGCCGCTTCAGCACGGACAGGTCCCGGTAGTCATTGGCGTAGGTGGCATCGTGGACGGGGCGGACCATCTGCAGCGTATCGACGAGGACCAGAACAGTATCCGGGTGAGCTACGAGGAAGCCCTCCACCTGCTCCTCCAGCCCCTGGCCGATGGGAGCGCACTCCGTACAGAAATGGACGCTGTCCGGCGCGTCCTCTGTGATCTCGAAGAGGCGGTTCTGGATGCGAAGGACGGAGTCCTCCAGGCAGAGATAGAGGGTGGTGCCCTGCTTCACGCTCATTCCCCAGACCGGTTCTCCCTTGGCCACCGTCACCGCCAGCCACAGGGCCAGCCAGGACTTGCCCACCTTGGGTGAACCCGCCAGGATATGCAGACCCTGAGAGATCAGCGTGTCCACCACAAAATTGGGCGGCTCCAGCGGACGGTCCATCAGCGTCCTACCGTCCACCGTGACCAGAGGACGGTCCATTTTGTTGCTCATAGTCAGTACCTCCAATTCAAAATATCTGAATACAAAAATCTCCCACCTCGAAAGAAGTGGGAGTAGTATTCTTTTAGAGGAGCAGTGCCCACAGGACTTTTGAGCATCCCCTTGCCCCTCTGCTTGTATTGTGGTGGAAAAGATGGTATCCTGATAAAAAGCATGGACAGATTAAAAATCAAGTAGGACAAATTATTGCAGAGGAGGGGGCCAGCGGAAATGGAGGGGAGCATCATATTCTATACCTACGGCAGCACCTTGGAGCTGAACGGGCAGCAGTTTGAGGCAGGCAGGCTGACCGAAGATCTGCTGAATCTATCACCGGATGACTACCACCCTCTGCACGAACGGATGGTGCGCATCCGTACCCTTATGGACATCTACGAGTATGTCCGCAAGAGTGAACTTTGGTGGAAACTGAATGATGAGATGGAGCAGCTCTGTCAGGAACTTCGCCGATATACTGTGTTCCGCTTGCTACCGGACGATTGCTATGACGCTTTCTTTTCGGTGATACGGGAGATCACAGGACAGTTCAGCTTGTTTCCTCCCGAGGAGCACAGCCTTTCAGAGGATGATCAGACAAAACTTCTCAGCGCCTCAGCGGAAGAATTCTTCCAGAGCGATGATGGGGACAGCGATCCTGAAATCTCCTTGGGACTGCTGGATCTGTTTCGTCGCAGAGAGGGCAGCGAGGAAAAGGGCGAGTTGTTTTATTACGAGATGTTTCGCCTCCTGGGAGCGTGCGAAGATACCTGGAGTGCCTACAAGAAATACATCGACCGCTACATGATGTATCTTCACGACATCCGTGCCTTTGTTCCTACCATCCGGAATTTCATCAAGTTTATCCTCTCCACACTCACGACCAATGGGCCGGAAAGTTATGCGGCAGCGCTCTATGGTTTCTATAACGATGATCGCACCGCAGAGAAGCTGATCGTCAACCCCATCACTTACCACGGGGACTGCTACAGGAGACACGATGAATATATGCTCTCCTATGTCCCGCGGGAGCTGCCGGACGGCTCCATGGCCATCTGTCAGGAGCATGTGACGGACAGCTTACAGGCGCTGATGAAGGCAGACTATATGCTGGCCCTGAATAGCGGACACAACATCCGCCGCTGCATCATCTGCGGGAAATACTTCATGCTGAAGAGCGGCGTCCACGCTTTGTACTGCGAAGGGGCCTGTCCCCACGCTCCTGGCTACACCTGTCGGCAATTTGGCACGGTGGAAGTTCAAAAGGAACTGGCAAAGAACAACCCCAAGGTGAAGGCCAAGCTGACTGCCTTTTCCAGGATCACGAAGGATATGCAGCGGGGAGCTATCTCTCAGGAGGATGCCAGAAGAGCCAAGGATCATGTGCGAGACCGGCTCTACGATGCGCTGCGCAGCCCGGATATCTCTGTTGAGGAGTTTTCTGAACAAATATCTACTGCGCAAGTGTATGAATATTGCCGCATCACCAGAGTGAGCAAGCCCCGAGGGCGTCCACCGAAAGCAAAGGCGGGTGGGACCCATGACCAATGAGGAATTGGTCCGCCGATATTACGGCGGTGATGAGCGCGCGCTGGAGGAGTTGTACCGCAGGAATCTCGGGCTGATCCGGCGCATCGCCCGGGAGACTGCCAGAGAGTTCAACTGTCTGCATATGGACAGGGAAAGACCGGGAGAGTTGTCCGGCTATACGAAAACGATTCTGGAGGATCTTTGCGGCGAGGGTGCGTTGGAATTTCTGACACGGGTCCAGAGCAGAGAATACGATGAGAGCCGTGCTGTGCTTGCCACCTACCTGTACCCACATCTGAAAGGCCGGATGACCCGTTGGCTGGAGCAACATATCGGAAATCTTTCTCTGAGCAAGCACGAGATGGATGCTGTCCGGCAGGCACAAAGGCTATATCATTCAGGTCAGTTCAGCATCGAAGAGATCGCGGAGAAAATGGATGTCCTTCTGGAACAGGCTGTCAAGCACATCCGTTACAACACCCATTTTGTTGGTGTCAATGATCTTATCCCTGGGAGCTATGACGGTGATCCCTTTGAGCGGCTGATGCCTGGGAATCTCTCTGTTTCTGCGGAGCAGGTCGTGTATCGAAAAGTCTGCATTGAGCTGCTGCAGGAACTATTTGATGCTCTCCCGAAGAAGGACAGGGACATCCTCGGAAAATTCTACGGCGTATTCGGATTTGAAAAAACTTCGCTGAAGGAAATCGGCATGTACCACATGATGAAGGAGTCCGCCGTGGAAAAGGCAAAGGAGCGTGCTGTCACAAAGCTGAAAAAAGCCTATCCGGGTAGCAGGCTGCAGATCTGGAGGAATGTTCATCGTATGATACGCAGACCGATCCTGCCAGCGAAGGATGACAGAGCACTGCGGCGCAGCTTCACGACTTCGACCCTACGAAATCAGGAGTCTGGAAGATCGTAGTTTCGATACAGTCTGGTGAGAATTTTGCGCAGACAGGAGACCGCAACAGTCCCCTTTAGGACATGTTTAGGAAAAATCAAGAGTCATACTCGCTTTTTTATACGTTCCGTGCTATAATGCAGAAAAACACGAAAGGCCGGCAACTATGGCTACACATATTTTAGTCGTCGATGACGAGACTGCGATCGCAGATCTGGTGGAGGTCTATCTGAAAAACGAAGGCTTCACCATCCACAAATTCTATAATGCCTCCGACGCCCTGGCTTGTGTGCGGACGACACGCTTGAATCTGGCGGTGCTGGATGTGATGCTGCCGGACATGGACGGCTTTACCCTCTGCCAGCGCATCCGGGAGGACCACCTGTTCCCCATCATCATGCTCACCGCAAAGGTGGAGGATATGGACAAGATCATGGGGCTGACCTTGGGAGCGGACGACTACATCACCAAGCCCTTCAATCCTCTGGAACTGGTGGCCCGGGTCAAGACTCAGCTGCGCCGCTACACCCGGTACAACCCCAGGGAGGGGACAGTCCAGGAGGTCACCGAATACGACTTTCGAGGCCTTCAGATCTCCAAGGCCACTCACAAGTGCGTCCTGTTCGGCGAGGAACTGGCCCTGACGCCCTTGGAATTCTCCATTCTCTGGTATCTATGTGAGCACCGGGGGAATGTGGTGTCCAGCGAGGAACTGTTTGAACATGTTTGGGGCGAGGCGTTTATGGACAGCAACAACACCGTCATGAGTCACATCGCCCGGCTACGGGAAAAGATGCACGAGCCCAGCCGAAAGCCCAAATTCATCAAGACCGTTTGGGGGGTGGGGTACACCATTGAGTAAGAAAGGAAATACCCGCAGCCGCCGGAGATCTTTGCGCATCTGGGGCGGCTACCTGCTGGTCCTCATGGCTTGGGTGGTCGCAGTGATGGCCTTGGCATTCCTGGGCTTCATCATCTGCGCCAGCATCACCTGGCAGCCCTCGCCGCTCTACGACTTCCTGAATTGGGTTCGAGACTACATCGTTCTGGTCTGCATCGTCACAGTGCTGGCGGGCTGGGTGGTCATCAGCTTCTATTTTATCTCCAAGCCCATCAAGCAGCTGGACGTGGTGGCCAATGCGGCAGAGCAATTATCCCGCCCCAGTGAGGAGCCCATCCAGCTGCCGGATTCCCTGGAGGACATCTCCATCCAGCTGAATCTGGCCCGGGAGCAGGCTCTCCGGGACGCCCGGGCAGCCCGGGAGGCAGAACAGCGGAAAAACGACCTAATCGTCTATCTGGCCCACGACCTGAAAACGCCCCTGACCAGCGTCATCGGCTACCTGACCCTCCTGCGGGATGAGCCTCAGATCTCCCCGGAGATCCGGGCCAGGTACACCGGCATCGCCCTGGAGAAGGCGGAGCGGCTGGAGGACCTCATCAACGAGTTCTTCGACATCACCCGCTTCAACCTCTCTCGCCTGGAGCTGGAGCGGCAGAGCGTGGACCTGACGCGGATGCTGGAGCAGGTCGCCAGCGAATTCCGCCCCATTTTCGCAGAATCGGGGCTGTCATGCAGCCTGGATCTGCCGCCCAAGCTGCACTATTCCTGTGACCCGGATAAGCTGGCAAGGGTCTTTGATAATCTCCTGCGCAACGCGTCTTATTATAGCCTGCCGGACAGCACGGTGGAAATTGCCGGACGGATAGAGGCCGGGAAAATCGTACTCACCTTCTCCAATGCGGGAAAGAACATCCCCCAGGAGAAATTGGACCGGATCTTTGAACAGTTCTTCCGTCTGGACAGCTCCCGCGCCACCCGGACAGGTGGTGCGGGCCTTGGCTTAGCCATCGCCAAGGAGATCGTGGAGCTCCACGGCGGGACCATTCGGGCGGACAGCACCGAGGATCGGATCACCTTCACCATCTGTCTTCCGTCAGACCATTCAGAAGCGCCGTAAGAAAATCACAAGAATTTCGCAGAAAACTTGCAAGGCATCCGTTGGTAGATAGACAAGTATGAAACGCCTGGTTCTGGTACCATTTCAGTATCAGAACCAGGCGCTTTATTTTGATTAGGAGGTCTTATCCCATGAAAACCATTCTCGTTCTCTTCGGCGGATGCTCCACGGAGTACGAAGTTTCTCTCCATTCCGCCTATGCGGTGCTGTCCCACATGGACCCCGCCCGCTATACTCCTTTGGCTGTGGGCATCACACGGGAGGGGCAGTGGCTCTGCTATACCGGCGACCTCTCCCGGCTGGAGGACGGTACTTGGCAGCAGGCGGCAGACTGTATCCCCTGCACCCCACTGGTGGAACGGGAGGCCCACGCTTTACTACTGCTGGACGGCTCCGGCCGCCGTCTCCTCTTTGACGCGGTATTCCCAGTCCTCCACGGCAAGAACGGCGAGGACGGTACGGTACAGGGACTCTTTGAACTGGCCGGGGTCCCTCGTCCACCAGACCCACGGTCAGTTCCTCGTTGCCCATGACCGCGCAGCCCACCTCAAAGCCGGGGATCGTCTCCTCCAGGATCACGGCGCTGTCGTGGCGGAAGGCCTCCTCCATGGCGGCGGGCAGCTCTTCCGGCCCGGAGACTTTGGTGATACCGAAGGAGGAACCGGCCCGGACCGGCTTGACAAACACCGGGTATCCCAGTTCCTCCGCTGCCTGGGCGATCCGGCTGAAATCATCGCTGGAATGAAAGACGTGGCTCCGGGGGACCCGGATGCCGGCCAGGGCCGGGTATTCGCCCGGGTGGATCTGTTCCTCACCCCGGATGGGGAGATCGTCTTCAATGAGGTCAACACCATCCCCGGCTTCACCGCCCACAGCCGCTACCCCAGCATGATGCAGGGCATCGGCATTTCCTTTGGGGAGCTGGTGACCCGCCTGATCGAGTTGGGGGTGGCGGGATGAGAACCGTGTCGATTCCCCGGGAGCAGATTTTTCAGGGGCCGCTGGTCCTGGTCAACCGGGCGCATCCCCTGCATGAAAAAGAGCGATCTGCGCTGACCTCGGTGGACCCGCACCACCCCGACATTCTTCTTGAAAGCCGGGCACGGCAGCTACTGTCTGCCTGTATCCAAAAGGCGGGGGGACAGCGGGAGATCGTGCCGGTGTCCGGCTGGCGGAGCCAGCAGGAACAGCAGCGGATCTGGGACGACTCCATGGCGGAGCATGGGGAGACATTTACCCGCCAGTATGTGGCCCTTCCAGGATGCAGTGAGCATCAGACCGGCCTCGCCATCGACCTGGGAAAGGCTGCCGGATACATCGACTTCATCCGGCCTGCCTTTCCCTATGACGGCGTCTGCGGAAGATTTAGGCGTCTGGCGGCCCGGTACGGCTTTATCGAACGCTACCAGCGGGGCAAGGAGGAAGTCACCGGGATCTCGGCTGAGCCGTGGCACTTCCGCTATGTGGGGGCGCCCCACGCCCAGCTGATGGAAACCAACGGGCTGTGTCTGGAGGAGTACCGGGACTTTTTGCGGCAGGGTCCCCGGAGCGTCGCTCTGGAAAACGGCCGCATGGCCCAGGTGTTCTATGTGCCCGCCGCCGGAGCCGTCACAGAGGTGGAAGTGCCGGAGGGCTGCTGCCAGATATCCGGCGACAATGTGGAGGGATTTATCCTGACATGGTGGGGGGATACCCATGAGAACGGCTAAGAAAACCGTCCCGACTTTGGACCTCTTTCGTCTGGCGGCAGTCCTGCTGGTGGTGATGAACCACACCTCGCCCCTGGCGGATGTGTCTGCCATGGCTGATTTCTGGCTTACCCGGGTACTGGCCCGGGTGGCAGTCCCATTCTTTCTGATGACCACTGGGTACTTTCTGAGCCGGAATCACTGGGCTGGTGTGGGGCGGCAGCTGAAAAAGCTCTGCCTGCTCTACGGCGTCTGCATCCTTTTGTATCTGCCAGTGAATCTCTATGCCGGCAGCTTCACCGGTCCGGCGGATGTTTTGCGGAAACTGCTGGTGGACGGCACCTTCTACCACCTGTGGTATTTCCCGGCGACCATTCTGGGCATCGTCATCGCCCGGTGGCTCAGCCGGCTGGGCCTGCGGGTGGCTCTGCCTGTGGCGGCGCTACTCTATCTCATCGGTCTGGGCGGGGACAGTTACTATGGACTGGTTTCCCAGATCCCGCTGCTTCGGACCCTTTACGACGGCATTTTTACACTGTGCGGCTATACCCGCAATGGCCTGTTCTTCGCGCCACTGTTCCTTCTGCTTGGGGCCGCCGGAAGGCGGTGGAACCAAAAGCTGTCTCTGGCGGGCTTCTTCCTCTCTCTGGCAGCCATGAGCGCCGAGGGGCTGTGGCTCCATCGCATGGATGTCCAGCGCCACGACAGCATGTACCTCGCCCTCCCCCTGTGCATAGTATGCCTTTTTTCTCTGCTGCTGGGCGGAAACAAGGGCGAGTCCAGGAAAGTCCGGGAATTTTCCACAGCCATGTATGTGCTCCATCCCCTCTGCATCGTACTGGTCCGGGGAGCGGCAAAGCTACTGGGACTGTGTGAAGGTGCTGAAGCTGAGGTGCGGAATCAGGGAGAAGCATTTGAGTTCGGGAGCCACCACGTAGAGTCCGGTGAGCTGGGCGAAGATGCCGAGGATCCAGGTGATGAGGATGCCGAGGAGGATGGCGCCGCGGATGTTCTTGTGGAGAAGCCACGCGGTGACGATTGTTCCGATGATGGCCAGGACGGCGCTGATGCCATACTGGTTGAAGGTCTCGCCCCCAAATGACTGCAGGGAAAGAAGGGTGGCGGGGTTGTCGATGACGATTTTCGCGTTCTGGAGGGCGATGAAGGCGATGAAGAGGCCGATGCCGACGCTGATGGCGGTCTTAAGTGCCAGCGGAATCGAATTGAAGAGGCTCTCCCGAACCTTGGTCACGGAAAGCAGAAGGAAGATGATTCCCTCGATGAAGACGGCCAGAAGCGCAGTCTGCCAGGTGTAGCCCATTCCGAGGACGACCGTGTAGGCGAAGTATGCGTTGAGGCCCATTCCAGGAGCCATGCGCGAAGGCGAGGGAAGACAACCGTGCGGTCGGCGGGAAGCTCGGGATTCTGGTTCGCCGCCAGCAGCGCGTCATACTGCCCCTCGAGATTGCCCCACATCCCGCGTATCAGTGCGTATGAGCCGTGGGAGTTGGCGGCAAGGAAACTGTGCCTGCGCGTAAGCTCGTGGCGAGTCACCCTCCTCATGACGGAGAGGGGGGCATTCAATGGAAGCAACAGAATCTCCGCCTCGTATTTGACCACCTTCGCGCCCTCGTCGTAGCAGGTGACCTGGATGAGGGCCGTCGTCGTGCGGGTGATTCGACGGACGGGAGGCAGCAGGACCGCGAAGTTCTGGCCGTCCTTGCGTGGCATTGACTCGCATCT
>OQVR01000841.1_pt1 | contig 13773 bp, 10 predicted proteins | sample 1691521 | NCBI WGS metagenome assembly OQVR01 (sample SAMN03418256, study PRJEB22391) | human gut metagenome | biome: human-gut; feature: organic feature; material: feces | host: Homo sapiens | place: Tanzania | collected 2013-01
AAAATCCCATCCAACAACTCGGTGCGGATCTGCGTCACTTTCGAGCAGATTCACCGGGTCGAGAATGGCGTAGAGATTATCAGAACCCACGTCGGCGATCAGGCGTGCCGTTTTTTCCGGTGAACACAGTGGATGCACCCAGACTGTTTCGACCGCACAGCGGACGTTGTGTGCCGCCGCATCGTCGGCGAAGCGGCGGAAAACGGGGACAAGCGCCTGATAGCGCGATTCGTCGTTCTGGGCATTTGTAATGCCCAGCGCCGTTTCCGTTGCGATGCAACCTGCGTTCAGGATCTGCGCGTAGCGGATATGCTCGTGGAACCGCGCCTGTCCTTCGTCCGCCAGCGGATCGATATAGCAGCCGTAGACAGCGATGTGAATGCCGTGACGCTGAAAGCTTGCGGCAAGATCGCGGATCGTCTCCTCGGAATATGCAAAGCCCGGAAAGGATTTGTGCGCGACAAGCTGAATTTCATGCACGCCCAGCGTGTCCAGCTTCTCACACAGCGCCCACGGAGTATCTGCTGTAATGTCGTGGCCTCTTACACCTGTTCTCATGAATATCCCTCATTTCCTTTCGCTTTCTATTCCAGATACCAGCGGTCAACTACGCCATCATCATTCTTTTCGTCCTCCCGCATATATCGCTTCAAGATCCGATCCACGGCAGCAGACCACAACAGTCCATAGAGCCCTGGAACAATCATGATCAAAACCGGCTGCCAAGCAATCAGAACAATGGCAAATATTAGTAATGTGATTACGCATACAGTGGTGATCAGATGCCGAAATACGAACATCACAGAAAAAGCAATTGCGCGAACGATAATCTTCAGGTTCTTGGCAGCATCGAGCACCTCGGCATCAGCCTTGTCAGAACGGATAATCATCGCGTCCACATCCTTCACTGCATCGAGAAGCTGAGCCTTCTCTGTATATTTTTCGAGCAGCACCAATTCGTTGCCTGCTCCCTCTATTTCTTTCTTAATGCCTTCCACAGCAGCCGCTGCGAATGGCTTTTCTGTTGCAACTAATACTTTCATACAAATTCAAAAATTAATGTTGTGCTTCAAAATCCTGCATGGCCTTGACGAGTGCCTGAACACCCTCCATGGTCTGTGCATTGTAGCAGCTGGCACGGAAACCACCAACAGAACGGTGACCCTTGACACCAACCATGCCACGCTCTGTAGCGAAATCAAGGAATGGCTTCTCCAGCTCCTTGTACTCATCGTTCATCACGAAGCAGATGTTCATCAATGAGCGGGATGCCTCTTCTACGGTACCCTTGAAGAGCTTGTTGCGGTCAATCTCTGCATAGAGAACCTCTGCACGCTCGTGAGCTCGCTTGTCAGCAGCCTCTACGCCACCATTTGCCTTCAACCAGCGGAGGTTCTCCATCAAAGTATAGATAGGAACTACAGGAGGAGTATTGAACATACTGCCCTTCTCTACGTGGGTGCGATAGTCGAGCATGGTAGGAATCTCACGAGGAGCCTTGCCCAGCATCTCATCCTTCACGATGATAACGGTAACACCAGCCATAGAGAGGTTCTTCTGAGCACCGGCGTAGATAGCGGTGTACTTGGAAACATCCACTGGACGGCTCATGATGTCTGAAGACATATCAGAAATCAAAGGCACGTTCACGTCTGGATCTACACGGAGTTCGGTACCATATATTGTATTGTTGCTTGTGAGATGCAAATAATCACAATCGGCTGGCACAACGTTAGGAACCTGAGGATAGAAAGTGTAATTGGCGTCGGACGATGATGCGATCTCCACGACCTCACCAAAATGCTTTGCCTCTTTCATTGCCTTCTTAGCCCAAGTACCAGAATTAATGTAGGCAGCCTTCTTGATGAGGAAGTTGGCAGGAATCTGCATAAACTGCAGCGACGCACCACCACCAAGGAAGATAACGGAGTAACCCTCAGGAATGTCAAGAAGCTCCTTGAAAAGGGAGACAGCCTCATCAACAACTGGCTGGAAATCCTTAGCACGGTGGCTGATTTCCATCAATGAAAGACCTGAACCATTAAAATCCAAAATCTGCTTTGCTGTGTTCTCAATCACTTCACGTGGAAGCATTGATGGACCTGCGTTAAAATTGTACTTCTTCATCTTGTTTAATTATTTTAGTTTTCTGACTATGCTATTCCTGTTAGCAAGAACAGTATAAGCGCAATCCACCCATTTAGGCAACTGAGCAACCCTAATGTATGGATTTACGGATGCGAAATTACATATTTTATTTGAATCTACCAAATTTTCCTGCACATTTTTAGCGATTTGGGCAAAAATCTTTCATTTTGTCAGTGCTTTTAACATATTTATCGCATATTTATGCCATAAATATCAATTTATAACAAGAAAAGCCTCCTCTGGATATAATTTCCAAGAAGAGGCTTTTATCTACATTAGAATCATCGCACTTCTTCTACGATGGTCTTTACGCCCTTAATTTTCTCACCCTTTACATTGTTGAGCACACTTCTCAACTTTGGTCGGGCTATCGCTGCATAGGCATAGCGGTCGTTGACATCAATCTTTCCGATTTCAGACGAATTCAATCCGCCCTTCTTGCAAAGGAAGCCCAGGATATCGCCCTTGCTGATCTTATCCTTCTTTCCCTTACCTATATATAAGGTAGCCATCTTTGGCTTTGCAGGCATCGGCAACTCCTCTACGGCAGGAATCTCGTAATCCTCTACCTCTGCATCAACATATTCAGGAATGTGCTCCTCCGGACCCAACAGGAAGAAAGCTCTACCCTGTGCCTCCCATCTTGCGGTACGCCCCACACGATGGATATAGCCATCCTCGCTTTCCGGCATGTGGTAATGGATGATGTTATCGATGTCTGGGATGTCGAGACCACGTGATGCGAGATCGGTACTCACCAGGATATTGGCACTGCCATTGCTGAAACGATAAAGTGAAGCCTCGCGCTCCTTCTGCTCCAGACCGCCATGGAAGAAAGAGGTAGAGAACCCCTGCTCCACCAGATACTTATTGGTACGCTCTACGCTATCACGATAGTTCAGGAAGACGATGGTGCTCTGGTCGCCCAAACTGCGGAGCAGCATACCCAGGCTCTCCAGCTTATCCTTCACCGGACTTTCCACCTTATATATATGCACACGTTCAGGCACCTGCTCCTCGTCCATTCGATAATCAATCTTCTCTACTCTGCCCATGTGTACGAAACGAGGAATCTCCTCAGCCTCGGTAGCAGAAAGCAGAAAGTGACGGCGCAAGCCTGGAAGCGATTTCACCAGACGGCTCATCTCATCCTGGAAACCCATCTCCAGACATTTATCAAATTCATCGATTACGAGATATCTGATATGGTAACGGTTCAGATTCCCCTTATCAAGATGATCGTTCAGACGGCCTGGGGTTCCGAAGACTATCTGTGGACGCACCTGCTTCATCACACGATGCTCATCCATTGTCGCACGACCTCCATAACAAGCCATGGCACGAAGTCCGCTACCCATATTCTTGAGCACGGTGGCAGACTGCAGCGCCAGCTCTCTACCAGGAGTCACCACGATAGCCTGCGGCTCATCGTCGCCGGCATCAATGAGTTGCGAGAGCGGCAGGAGATAAGCCAGCGTCTTACCACTACCCGTAGGCGAAAGCACTACCACATCTCTATCGGTGTGCAGCACGGCCTGCATCGCATCCTGCTGCATATCGTTGAGTTCGATACCCAACTTATCTAAAATTCTATCTATCATTGTCTTTTATTTATTGAAAAAGAGATTACCTTTTCTTCATGATTTTATCTATTTCATCAAACTCCTTGCCCATATTCAGGTTCAGATAGATGGTATAGAGCGGAAAAGCCCACTTGGACTGCTCATCAGGCTGAAGCTTTCTATATTTGACCAGATAAGGGAGCGCCTTCCTGTAATTGGCATCCACCTGTTCGCGCACCTTTCTCGAAGTCTGCGAACTCTTGTCCTGCTCCACAGCCATATTGAAGTAACAGATACCTGCATTATAATAAGGATCGGCAAGTTCCTCATTCACAGAGATAGCCTTATCGCTTACCTTGATGCACTCCTGGAGTTTGCTCTGCTCAAAGAGAATGTTGCTCTTGGCAACAAGATACATATCACTGTCTGGCACAATGGTGAGAGCCTTATCTACTACTGCCATCGCAGAATCCAGCTGATTGATATCTACATAAAACTCCACAAGTCGTGGGAAGAAATACGGAAAGGTAGGTACCCGTTCGAATCCTTCCTTGAGCGATGCCAGATAGCGCGCAGTATCCTTCTCCAGATAATAGGTTTCGGCAAGATACTGCAACATGTAGTTGTAATGCACGGTATCTTTCAGCGCTACATAAGAATGATGCAGCGTTGCCTTGGGATCCTTCATCTTGTAACCGGAATATACGGCATAATAGGCAGCCAAAGGCAGATGCTTATCCTTCTGACTGTAATCGTACGACTGGAACAGCGGCTGGTTGGCACAATCGATATAACGGTCGAAGAACTTATAGGAATCGGCATACTTCTTCTTACCAAGGAACCACAGTCCACCATTAAAGAGATTGGTACGGATATGGGAAAGATAATCAGCATGCTGCTTACGGAATTCGATTTCCACCTTTCCCTTTTTATTAGGAACCATCTCTACAGAATCAAACTGCTGCGCAATCTCGAAGAGCTGTCGGGTGAAATTGAAGAGCTGGGCAGTATCATACTTCTGCTTGAGATAGAGCTTTTCGTTACCCTGTTCGTATTGCTTACGTACGGCATCGAAGTAAAGGTTCCAAATTTTCTTGTTGTTCTGATTGGCAGAATCAGCCAGAAGTTTCTGCATGCTCGCCTGCGCCTGAGGCAGGTTCTTGCCCGACTTCACCTGATCCTTCGCCAATTGTATTTCCTTCTTCTGGGCAAAGCCAGCTGATGGCACAAGAAGGAGCATCCACAACATGGCATAAGCCAAGTTGCGGAAAAACGGAAATCCCCATTTACTACTATATCTTAATCTTTTATGTCTCAATCTATTATTTATTTCCATAATCATAATAGTACCAATATGTGTTGCTATATGTATCGCGGAGAACAGACTGTCGTTCTACAGGATTGCTATATTTACGCTCCATCGACTGATAATCGGCAAAATCGGCATCCATCACGTTGTCGTGAAACTCTACGATAGGATGCGTACGAAGATGACAATAGAGCAAAATTGCCTCTTTGTAATGTGTTGGCAGGTTGGTCAACTCGTGATACTTAACCAGCTTGCGGACAAATTCATCAAGTTTCTTATCCAACAGGAGCGCACAAAGCTCGTACTCCTTCGAGAGGCGATACTTCAGGCGATGTTTCTTCATCCAGGGCGAAGTACCATGCATCCACACCGGAGCCTGCCACATCAATGCCTTGACGGATGTGCCATTGATATACATCGATTGGCTGCCGCCTACCAATGGATAGGAGAAAAGACGACTGCCCAGCTCGCCCGTCTTGTAAAGACATGCAATGCGGAGCATCGTAAGCGAAGAATCGGTCTGCAGGGATTTCTCTCCTACCGCTAAAGCTTTTTCATACTGTTTTTCTTTCATCAGATGTTCCATCTTCATTCTCTCGTGAAAGAGGCGATCGTTGTTGGTGATGAAGATGACAGCCAGCATCATCACGACAAGCTGGAAGATATTCACCCATGAGTAACGCGAGAACCAACCGAAGCTATGTGGTTCCTGCTCAAGAGGTTCCAACTGTCTGACCACCCACATCACACCACCCCAGACCAGCAGGCTGAAAGGCAGGATAAGCCACCACCAGCCCAACGATACGCCGGTATCTACATGGGTTGGCACATCGGCTATCAGGGCAAGCAAAAGGAATGAAGGGAAATAAGTAAGTCCGTGGAAGCGACGCTTCACACGGGTCACCGCGTATGCTCCCAACTGCAGCAGAAAGCATACAAAGGTAACAAGCAGCGGTGCAAGCGTATAGAAATAATCTGTCTTACCTTCTGATAAGACATGCTGCGCCACGGCTAAAATATCTGCCTGGTAACAAGCCAGGAATGTATAAGCAAAAACTAAAAAAATGATAGCACAGGCGAAGCGCATCTTCGCCGTGCTATTCCTTTTATGATCCATATATCTATGTTTAATTTTTCTTGAGCACCAGTGCCGAACGGGCTGGCAAGTAGAGCTTCAACCACTCCTTGCGATCGTTCACATACACAGGGTCATAGTTGGTGAGGTGGGTCATCTCGTCATCGTTCAGACCGTTGCCACCAAACGCCTTGTTGTCGGTATCGAGTACCACACTATAGGCACCGGTAGGTACCAGGAAGCCATAGTCGGTAAACGAGCGGGTTGGCGAGAAGTTGAAGACGAAGAGCAGGTCGCCTCTCATATAAGCAAGTACCTGATCGCCATCATTGTGCCAGATTTCAACAACTGGTGTCTTGTTAAAGTTCTTTTCACTCTTAATTGTCTTGAGCATCTCCTTGTCGAAGTCGCCGAGATAGTGATAGCAGAGATCCTTGTTATCTACCAGATTCCACTGTCTGCGAGCATACTTGTAGCTCCATCCGTTACCCTCGCGAGGGAAATCAATCCACTCTGGATGACCGAACTCATTACCCATGAAGTTCAGGTAGCCACCATTGATGGTAGAAGCTGTAGCCAGACGAATCATCTTGTGCAAGGCAATGCCTCGGTGAACCATATCGTTCTCATCACCCTTCTTGAAGTGCCAGTACATATCAGCATCTATCAGGCGGAAGATGATGGTCTTGTCGCCTACCAGTGCCTGGTCGTGGCTCTCGCAGTAAGAGATGGTCTTCTCGTCTGCACGACGGTTCTTGATTTCCCAGAAGATGCTGGATGGCTTCCAGTCTTCATCCTTCAGCTCCTTGATGGTCTTGATCCAGTAGTCTGGAATATTCATCGCCATACGATAGTCGAAGCCATAGCCGCCATCAGCAAACTTGGCTGCCAATCCAGGCATACCGCTCACCTCTTCGGCAATGGTGATGGCATTCTTGTTCACCTCGTGAATCAGACAGTTGGCAAGGGTGAGATAGCAGATAGCATTATCATCCTCATGACCATTGAAGTAGTCACCGTAATTGCAGAATGCCTCTCCCAGACCGTGGCTATAGTAGAGCATAGAGGTTACACCATCGAAGCGGAAACCATCGAAGTGGTATTCGCTGAGCCAGTACTTGCAGTTGCTCAGGAGGAAGTGCATCACCTCATCCTTACCATAGTCGAAGCAGAGACTGTCCCAAGCTGGATGCTCATGTCTGTCGCCAGGATAGAAGTACTGGTTAGGATCACCGGCAAGATTACCGAGACCTTCCATCTCGTTCTTCACTGCATGAGAGTGAACGATATCCATAATGACAGCTATGCCATTCTGATGGGCTGTATCGATGAGATCCTTGAGTTCCTCTGGGGTTCCGAAACGGCTGCTGGCAGCAAAGAAGCTGCTTACGTGATAGCCGAAGGATCCATAATAAGGATGCTCCTGGATAGCCATGATCTGAATGCAGTTGTAACCATCCTCAATGATACGTGGCAGCACCTTCTCCTTAAACTCGGTGTAGGTACCAACCTTCTCTGCATCCTGTCCCATTCCGATATGGCACTCATAGATAAGCAGCGGAGTGGTGTTAGGCTTGAAGGTTTTCTTCTTCCACTTGTAAGGCTCAGGGCTCCATACCTGCGCAGAGAAAATCTTGGTCTGCTCATCCTGAACCACACGGTTAGCCCATGCAGGGATACGCTCGCCTTCTCCACCTTCCCAGTGCACCTTCATCTTGAAGAGATCACCGTGCTTCATTGCCTTTTCCGAGAGTTTCAACTCCCAGTTGCCGGTGCCCTTGATACGCTTAGCACGATACTTAGGGCTTTCCTGCCAGCCGTTGAAATCTCCAATGAGATAGATATCTGTAGCATTTGGCGCCCACTCGCGGAACACCCATCCCTTCTCCGTCTTGTGCAATCCGAAGTAGTCGTATCCGTTGGCGAAATCGCTGAGCGAAATCTTGCCTTTACGGGTAAGCTGGTTGAGCTTCCAGAGCGCATGCTCATGTCTTCCCACGATAGCAGGCTCGAAGTCTGCCAGATATGGATCGTTCTTCACGAGTCCGATATGTTTTGGGGCAGCAGCCTTCACGGTTTTCTTGGTAGCGCACTTGGCGGTTGCCTTGCAGGTAGCCTTCTTGGCTGTTGTCTTCTTTGCTGTAGTATTTTTAGCTGAAGTTTTCTTTTCTGTTGCCATATATCATGATTTTAGATGGTTCTACTATTTTATTAAGGTTTTTAAGCCTTTACCTTGAAGATAGCCTTATGGATATCACCCTTGCCGATGCATGGCTGATGACCGTCCTGTGGGAAGAAGATAGCAAACTGGCCTGGCTTGCAGGTTACCAGTGTCTGTGCCTTCACACCAGGATACAAGGTGCAATCCTTAGCCTCGTTGTATTCCACTTCCGGGAGATCCTTCACTGGAGAATATCCATAGGTTTCCTCTGTATTCAAAGGAATCTGAATATCAATCATCTGGCGATGTGCCTCGATGGTAGCTTCTTCCTCGGTCTTGCCGTGAGCTACTGCGATATTCACAAAGAGATCATCACTCTGGATAGGATGCTTGCCGGTCTCCAACTTAGTGAGATCAGTCTCGTTGATAAACTTCACTACTTCTGCGAAGAGTGGATTGAGAGAAACATATTTCTCCAAATTGTCTAATGTATCAATTACCATAGTATATTGAATTTTGTGATTGATTTCTACTTTCTTAAGTTTATATTTCAGGAAAGCATAGAAGCGGATAAGCATTTCATTGCCTCTAGTGAGCGTTTCATTGCCTCCAGATTGAATGATGATTCAATTCTTGCCGGAAGTTTAATCCTCAAATCGCTTTCCGTTCTCATATACACCCTTGGCAGTAACCTGACCATTGCGGTCTTTCTCTACGAATCTGCCATCGCGTGCATCCTTCTTATAGTTGCCCTCGAAGCGCTTGCCGTCCTTGTTTTCCTCGATACAGAAGCCCTCGCGCTTGCCATTGTGATAGTCACCCTTGAAGCGGTTGCCGTTGGCGTAATGTATCACCACGTTGCCGTCCACATATCCCTTCTTGAACTCGCCTTCAAAGATGTCACCGTTCTTCTTGGTCAACTTTCCCCTACCGTTCTGCAGGTCGTCCTTCCAGCTGCCAACATAGATATCGCCATTCTTCCATACGAAAGTACCCTGTCCGGAACGCTGGCCATCCACAAACTGTCCGGTGTATTTCGAACCGCTGGCTGAGCGGAAAATACCTTCACCGGTACGTTCCCCCTGCGAATAATCACCTTCATAGATATCACCGTTATGGAATTTGTAGATACCCTTACCGTCCTGGATATCATCCTTCCAGTCACCAATATAGGTATCACCGTCAGCATATTTAAAGGTACCCTTGCCGGAACGCTGGTTATCTACCCACTGTCCATCGTAGGTGGTTCCATCTCCCCAGTCAAAGAATCCATTTCCATTCTTCATGTCGTTCATCCACTGGCCTTTGTATTTGGCACCGTTGGAATAGGTGTAGGTACCTTTTCCCTGTCGCTTATCCTTATACCAGTCGCCGTCATACTTATCACCATTGTAATAGTACATCACGCCATGTCCGTGCTGGAAATCGCGGAACCAGAGTCCCACATACTTATTATTGTTCTGGAAGTAATAGGTACCCTTGCCGTGCTGCTGGTCCTGCAGCCACTGTCCTTCGTATCTCTCGCCATCCGAGAAAGTATATACGCCATATCCGCTGCGCTTTCCCTTGACGTAGGCACCCTCGTAAGTATCACCATTCTTATATATGGTAGATCCCTTGCCCTGTGGTTTGCCGCTTACCATCTCTCCCTTATACTGGCCGCCATCACGGGTGATGCAGCTACCGAGCGAGATTTTCTGCGCCGACATGGCAAGAGGCGAACATGCCAGCATCATCGCCAGCATCATCTGCTTACCTGTAAGCAAAAACGTGCTTACAGAAAAATATGTTATAGAATTGTTTTTCTTATCATTCATGTCGTTTATCATCATTTTGATTTCGAAAAGAACCGATATGACAGCCTTTCCCGGACCACATGATTGCGAGTCCAGAGCGGAGTTTGACCGATTCAGAACCGATATATTCGATTCAATCCCCAAAAGTAACGCTTTTTCGGCAAACTGCCAAATAGATTAAGCAAATTTAAGGGAAAAAGGATAAAAATAAGATTTCCTGAAAAAAAAGCTCTTCCGGATACAATAAAACGCAAAACCAGCCGTTATTAGGCAAATAAATGATAATACCATCAAACTAATCAAATAAAATAAGTATGATATTAAACTGCGCCATCATAGATGAAGATCCTGAGGCTTTGGCTTTGCTGAAGCATTATGTTGAGGAAACACCATCCCTCAACCTTATCGGTGCGTACCACAACGCCATCGAAGCTGTAGATGGAATCCACCACAGCCATCTTGACATTCTGTTTCTTGCTATCCACATGCAGCAGATCAGCGGACTCGAGTTTGCCAAGCTCGTGCCGATGAACGTGAAGATTATCTTCACCACCGCATTCAAAGAGTATGCCATCGAAGCATACAAGGTGAACGCCTTCGACTATCTGGTCAAGCCTATCCTATACGAAGACTTCATGCAGACATGCCAGAAGGTATTCGACCATTATATGCAGGACGATGCCTACAACCCTATCAAGCGCGATGGCTTTGTAGTGGTGAAGAACGAAAGCAAATACACCAGAATTCCTTTCGAGAACATACTCTTTATCGAGAGCGTGAAAGATTACGTAAAGTTCCACATGGCGGATGGACACAACATCATGACCCTGGGCAATCTGAAACGCCTGGAAGAGAAACTTCCGCGCCAGAAATTCAGAAGAGTGCACCGCTCTTTCATTGCCAATCTAACTAATTTTGACTACATCCAGAATATGAAGGTCGTCTATGGCAAACTGGCGGTGCCTATCTCTGACACCAACAGGGATGATGTGGTGAAATTCATAGAAGAACACGGAATCAACTAACAGATCTGCAGTGGGGATGTAACAAATATTCTAGCATCATGTGCAATAAGGAATTCGAGATCCCGGAATCCCCAAAGCACACTGATGCAAGGCATTCCGCTATTTTTGGCGGTCATGACATCTACATCACTGTCGCCGATATAGACAGCGCTTTCCCTATCGGCATTCATCTGACGCAAAGCCTCATTTACAGTATCAGGGGCAGGCTTTTTCTGAATATCCTCACGTTCACCTATAGCCACATCTACCAAGTCGCCAAAGAAATGGCGACAGAGGGCTTGGGTGGCAGCATAGAACTTATTGCTTACCACGGCAATATTCTTGCCTCTGTCCTTCAATTCCTGTAACATTTCCATCACACCCGGATAAGGCTGCGTTGTATCAAGATTATGCATCATATAGTGCTTGCGGAAATCGGCAAACACCTGTTCAAACTTCTCATTTTCCAAACCATCCGGAATGGCACGTTCCATCAATTTCTTGACACCGTTTCCTACAAAGCGGCGCACCTCATCTACGCTTCGCTCAGGAAAGCCATTCGTCTTGAGGGCATAATTGCAGCTCGCAGCCAAATCGCCCAGGGTAGAAAGCAAGGTACCATCCAAGTCGAAGATATAGGTATCGAAATTAAACTGAGCATGAGGCGGCATTTTCTTCACACGGAATTCACCACCATGAAGGATACAGACATCCTTGGAATAAAGTCGGATTTCATCCGGACCGCTAGACGCATACCGGTTGGTTTTCTCCTCCTCATGGCCATAGGCAATACCTGTTCCCATGGTACGATTCTCACCAAACTCCCATCTCTTGAACTGATGGGTCCTGGCATCCACTACCACATATTTATACTCCAGCGGAGCCTCCAAAGCCTGTACGTTGACAGAGAGCACCCAACTGGTTCCGCCCTGATGAATCATCGGAAGATAATGGTCAGTATTCCACTCGCCCAAGGTTGGATGATTACCCAGCAGTGCCACAGCCTCACCCTCGTGAAGCTGAGGAGCAGAAACCTTGAAGATCACGGTCTGCTCGAACAGAGGCAGCTTGGCAGCCTCATCACCCGTCCAGACTACCGGAGCCGTATAGTTGATGAAACCGCCCAGCAGTTTGTTCTCATCATCCAGCCAGAAGTCGGACAGGATATAGTTTCTGTTCGCCTCATACACATAGGCTCTAGGAGAAGCAACAGATTCCCTGCGCACCACATTTCCCTCGGCATCTACCACCTTATAATAATAGGCTACAGCCACAAAGGGATGATGACGGTTTTCCAAAGTATGGGTTTCAGCCATCCAATGATAACCATCTATTGTGTTCATCGCCAGATCTACCACCTTCCGCTTTCCGTCACGTGCGAAGAATGTGATATCGGCATGCAAAGACTCCCCCCACTCTGCCTTGTATGATATTGTAAATTTCATTCTCATATCATCAATCGTTTTAATATGTCAATATTCCTCAGTTTCAATGATGCAAAGGTAATGAAATTCTTCATACCACGGATAAAGAATCGGCGAATTAACCTATTTTAATTGCATACGCTTTGCTATTTGGCATTTTTACTGTACTTTTGCACCAAAATATTTCAAGAAGAACAGATCAAGTTCAAAGACGAACAGAAATATTTCAAGAAGAAAAGAAAATGTTTTAAGTAGATAAAGAAAATGAAGAAAAAGAAAACAACTTCTAAGTTTTACCTCTATGGCGCCATCGGCTGCGTCGCCGTCATCGCCATCGTAGGTTATCTCTACTGCTTCTCATCATTCTCGAAAAGCAGCGAAACCAAGTATGTATATATCGATGCCGATGACAACATCGACTCCGTATATAATAAGGTGCAGCCTTTCGCCAAGAGCATCCCGATGCAGGCGTTCCGCACACTCACCCTTCATTCAGGCTATGCCGACCACATCCGCACCGGTAGATACGCCATCCATTCTGGAGACGGAGCACTCAAGGTCTGGCGTCACATGAAGAACGGTTTGCAGGAACCTGTCAACCTCACCATACCTTCCGTACGCACCATCGACAAGCTCGCCGTGGAGCTGAGCAAAAAACTGATGCTCGACAGCACAGAAATCAAGAAGGCACTCACTGATGAGGCTGTTTGCGAGAAGATGGGCTACGATACTGCCACCATCGCCTGCATGTTTATCCCTAACACCTACGATATCTACTGGAATGTATCCATCGAGAAATTCCTGGAACGCATGAAGAAAGAGAGCGACAAGTTCTGGAACTTTGAGCGCACCGAGAAGGCAAAGACGATGAAGCTCACTCCTAACCAGGTGATTACACTTGCCAGTATCGTGGATGAGGAAACTGCCAACAACGGCGAAAAACCGATGATTGCAGGTATGTACTACAACCGACTGATGCTGCGCAATGCAGAGTATCCAGAAGGTATGCCACTACAGGCTGACCCAACCATCAAGTTCGCCTGGAAGCGTTTCGAACTGAAGCGTATCTACAACAACCTCCTGTACATCAAGAGTCCATACAACACCTACAAGAATCCAGGTCTTCCTCCTGGCCCAATCCGCATTCCATCGGTTGCCGGCATTGATGCCGTACTCAACCATGTAAAGCACGAGTATCTCTATATGTGCGCCAAGGAGGATTTCAGCGGCACCCACAATTTTGCCCGCACCTATCAGGAGCACCTGCAGAATGCGGCGAAATACTCCAAGGCAC
>OQVR01000842.1_pt1 | contig 13757 bp, 9 predicted proteins | sample 1691521 | NCBI WGS metagenome assembly OQVR01 (sample SAMN03418256, study PRJEB22391) | human gut metagenome | biome: human-gut; feature: organic feature; material: feces | host: Homo sapiens | place: Tanzania | collected 2013-01
ATGCATAAGATAATCAAAAATCATCGTCAGATTTTCGTAGCATACCATGCTCTCGTTGAATTTTATATCGTTTTCAATGAGAATATCTCTTCTCAACACCTTGTTCCATGAGGTCTGAAAAAGAATATGCGATGATTCGAAAATATATTGAAAGCTTTGTGCTGCCTTATCCGTATTAAAAACAAGGGTGTTTGAAACTGTGTTTGCGTCGGTTTTGCACACTCTGCCCTTTTTTATATATTCTTTATAAAAACCGAACCCGAGCATATCAAAGGAGTATTTTTCGATATATTCAAGTATTCTGTCAACAGCACCGTCGACATAGCAATCGTCGCTGTCAATAAAAGTTATATATTCGCCGCATGCCTTTTTTAAGCCGAAATTTCTTGATGAAGAAACTCCGCTGTTTTCCTTGGCGATATAAACGAGCCTTTTATCGCCGAAGGATTTAACGATATTCTCCGTAGAATCGGCAGAGCCGTCGTTAATAACAATCAGCTCAAAATTATCCGAACGGCTTGAAAGAACGCTTTCGATCGCCTCTTTGATTGTTTTTTCGGCATTATACGCAGGCATTATTATTGATAATTTCAATTCTGACATACTAGCACCTCCGCAGATATAATACTATAAAATCAAAATTTTTTCAATATATTTTAATCTGATTAAAAAGTTTTTAAATTTATCTCTATAATTGTATATTTTAATCATTGCAATTAAGCCCCTCTTGTGATATACTTATTCGGTAAAAAATCAAACAGGAGATGTAAAAAACACATGGATTCATTCGCAGAACTTTGGGAAATGGTAAAAGAAGAATGTAAAAATCAGGTTTCCGAATCCATATACAATGTTTGGTTCAAGGACATGGAGCTTGTAAGCTTCGACGATAACAGAGTCGTTATTGCACTTTCGGACTTTAAGCGTAAAATTGTTGAAAGCAGATTCATGGATAAGTTGGAATCCTCTTTCAAAAACGTTATCGGTTTTGACATTCAGATTGTTCTTGTTGATGTTGACAAATCCGCACCCGTTAAGATTGAAGAAGCTGAGGATACTCTCACCGATGAGGATACCTTTGATTCCTTTATCGTCGGTGCATCAAACAAATTTGCTTATGCCGCCGCCAATGCCGTTGCCAATGACCCGGGCGGAAAATACAATCCCCTTTTTATTCACGGCAACTCCGGACTCGGCAAGACCCATTTGCTCAACGCTATTGCTCACCAGGTTAAACTCACACATCCTGAAGCAAACATTGTTTACACAAGAGGAGAAAGCTTTACAAACGAGCTGGTTAAATACATCGGACAGAAGAGCACCGAGGCTTTCCACGACAAGTACAGGAGTGCCGACATACTTCTTGTGGACGACGTTCAGTTTATCGCAGGTAAGGATTCAACCCAGGAGGAATTTTTCCACACATTCAATGCACTCTATCAGGCCGGAAATCAAATCGTTCTGACATCGGATAGACCGCCGAAGGAAATCGCACTTCTTGAGGACAGACTTCGCAACCGTTTTGAATGGGGTCTTATGGCGGACATTCAGTCGCCCGACCTTGAAACAAGAATGGCAATTATAAAGAGAAAGGCCGAGGTTCTTAACTTCGACCTCCCCGACGATATTGTTCAGTATATTGCCGAGAAGCTTAAGAATAACATTCGACAGCTCGAGGGTGCAGTCAAGAAGATGCAGGCCTTTGTTACAATGCAGGGCATGCCGGTCAACATAATGACAGCTCAGACGGCAATTAAAGATATTATCGTCGATAACAGTCCGACGCCCGTTACGATTAACAAGATTGTAACAGAGGTTGCAAGAACCTACGGAGCAGACAGTGCCGATATCTATTCCAAGAAGCAGAATGCTCAGACGACCGAAATGCGCCAGATGGCAATGTATATCGTCAGAGAAATGACCGGGCTTTCGACAAAGCTTATCGGCCGTGAGTTTAACAGAGACCATTCAACGGTTGTCTACAGCCTTGATAAATTCACCAAGCGTTACAATGAGGACAGCAAGCTGAGAAGCGTTGTTGACAACATTATAAAGAACATCCGTGACGGACGTTAATCGGAGGACAATATATGGCATTCGGTATTTTTAAAAAGTTTAATTTAGGTCTTAAAAAGACAAGAGAAAGTATGTCGGGAGCTATTGACGAGGTTATCAGCGAAAACGAAGATATCACCGATCAGCTCTATGATGATCTTGAGGAAATCCTCATTATGGGCGATGTCGGAATGAACACATCTGCCGAGATTTGCGAAAAGCTCAGGGACTATGTCTCCAAGCATCATCTTAAAAAATCCTCTCAGGTTAAGGGTGCAATTAAAGAAATCGTTTCCGAAATGCTTGAGGGCGGCGAGGACATGGGGCTCATCACCATGCCGTCAATCATTCTTGTAATCGGCGTTAACGGCGTCGGAAAGACCACCACAATCGGTAAAATGGCCGCAATGTACAAGGCTCAGGGCAAAAAGGTTATTCTCGGAGCGGCCGATACGTTCCGTGCCGCTGCAATCGACCAGCTTGAGGAATGGGCAAACCGTGCCGGTGTTGAGATTGTTAAGCATCATGAGGGTGCGGATCCCGCAGCTGTTGTTTATGACACGATTAAGGCCGGTATTGCAAGAGATGCGGATATTATCATCTGCGACACTGCCGGACGCTTGCATAACAAAAAGAATCTCATGGACGAGCTTGCCAAGATTTACAGAATTATCGATAAGGAGCTTCCCTACAATGACCGTGAAAGTCTGCTTGTTCTTGATGCAACAACGGGTCAGAACGCAGTCAATCAGGCGAGAGACTTCAAAAATGTTTGTGAAATCACAGGTATTGTCCTCACAAAGCTTGACGGAACTGCCAAGGGCGGCGTTGTGCTTGCGATAAAGAACGATCTTAAGGTACCCGTTAAATTTGTCGGCGTCGGCGAAAAGATTGACGATCTTCAGCCGTTCAATCCCAAGGCTTTTGCCGACGGACTCTTTGATAACGAAGTTAAGCATGATGAAGAAAATATGTTCATGGACGATGATTCGGAAGAAAAACCGGCGGAGGAAAAGGCTGAATGAAACTTCTGATTGCTACTCATAATAATAAAAAGAAGGTTGAATTGCAGCGTATACTCTCTCCTCTCGGGATTGAAGTTGTCACCGCCGAGGACATCGGATGTAAGCTTCGTGACGTTGAGGAAACGGGAACCACCTTTGAGGAAAACGCAAAGCTCAAAGCCGTTGCAGGCTGTGAGGACAGCGGGATCGCTTGCATAGCGGACGATTCCGGATTATGTGTTGACTTTCTTAACGGTGAGCCGGGTGTTTATTCGGCACGCTATTCGGGCGTACACGGCGACGACGAGGCAAACATTGACAAGCTTCTTAAAAATCTCGAAAATGTTCCTAAAGAAAAGAGAACAGCGAGATTTGTCTGTGCCGCTTGCTGTGCCTTCCCCGAAAGAAAAACAATAACCGTCAGAGGTGAATGTGAGGGTGAAATTCTCACAGAAAGACACGGAAACGGCGGATTCGGCTATGACCCGATTTTCATGGCAAACGGCAAGCCGTTCGGCGAGATAACGTCGGAAGAAAAGGATGCAATGCTTGTTTGCCATTCCTCTGAGCTCCGCACGTCTTTTGCTTGTCATTTTTTCTTCCATAGTTTACTCCGTAATTATATTTTTAAGCTGCTCGGACATAAGTCTGAGTGCTTTTCCTGCCTGCCGTTATCGCTCAAACAAACGAAGTTTTCAATACAAGAGAGCTTATAAAGCTTAAGGTTCTGCTTGAAAGCGCACCCGAGAAGCCGAGAGAGATCGCAGAAAAAATTGCGTCGGAAACCGACTCTCAGGTAGTTCAGGTCATTGGCGGCAGCATTATACTTTATAAAGAGAATCCCGATATCGAAAACGGAGTTGTTAAGAAAAAGAAAGCTCCCGAAAAGAAAAAGTCGGGAGTCGGCAAAGGTGCAAAGGACTTCAAGAAGGTCTATAACGCCAAGAAAAAACGTGAAGAAGAACGTCAGGCAGCCGAACGTGCAAGATACAACAGAAGCCGCAGACGCAATTTTAACGGCGGTTATTCTAAATAATTCAAAGGAGGTCGTGGTATGGACAAGAACGACAACAAAACCGTAGCTCAGAACAAAAAAGCCTACCACGATTACTTTGTTCTTGAGGAATACGAGGCCGGAATTGAGCTTTTCGGCACTGAAATCAAATCAATACGCCAGGGCAAGATAAATCTTAAGGATGCATGGTGCAACATCGTTGACGGTGAAATATTCGTTAACGGCATGCATATAAGCCCTTACGACCACGGCAATATATTCAACCGTGACCCGATGAGGGTCAGAAAGCTTCTGATGCACAAGAAAGAAATCAACAAGCTTTTCGGAACGGTCAAGCAGGACGGACTTTCGCTCATTCCCCTCTCGGTTTATTTCAAGAAAGGCAGAGCAAAAATTAAGGTCGGTCTTTGCAAAGGTAAAAAATTATATGATAAGCGTGACGTTGCCGCCAAGAAGGATGCCGCAAGGAACATTGAACGTGCAATGAAAGAACGCTTTCAATAAATATGGGGATGAAAGGATTTCGACGGGGATTTTGAACCGTGATAAGCGAGCAGTGGTGCGGAACCACTTTAAAAGCCGTAGTTTATAAAAATAAACGACAATAATACTCAGTTAATGGCTGCCTAAGTGCGGCCCATCCTTGCCGGAAGCACTGCGGTCCGGATAAGGGTGTCGATCAGCAGTGAACGTGAATGAATGAGTAGCCTTGCAATTCATCATGACCTAAAGGATACCGTAAAGGAAAGCCTGTTTGTCGGCGTTTCTTGAGGGGAATCTTAAAAGATAAACTACGCTCGTAGAAATTCGCGGGAATTGATTTTCGGACGCGGTTTCGATTACCGCCATCTCCACCATAACAGATCTAAATCCTTTTTCGATTTGGGTCTGTTTTTTTCGGTAATCGAAACCCCTCAGTCAGCTTTACTGACAGCTACCTTACAGGGGAGGAGGGAGTTTAAGTCTGATGAAACCTTACTCCCTCAGTCAGCTTCGCTGACAGCTCCCCCGGAGGAGGAGCCCATTATCACTTTCGCTGACAGCGTCTCGCTGCGGCTCGGTCTAAGTTTTATTCTAATCTTGGGTCGATGTGGGCATCGACCCCTACGGAATGTGCTTTTATTCTAATAAATCGTATGGTGCGACATTTACGAAATGTGCATTATTTTAACAAAACGTTGTGCAGTATCCGCTCCCATGCACAACAAAAAAACGGGGCGAAATAATCCGCCCCATAAACATTTTATTATTATTAGAATATACCCTGCTGCATCATTGCGTCGGCAACCTTAAGGAAGCCTGCGATGTTTGCGCCTGCAACAAGATTGTAGCCGCAGCCGTATTCCTCGGCGGCAGTGACCGAATTGTTGTAGATATTCTTCATGATCTCTCTGAGCTTCTCGTCAACCTCTTCGGCAGACCAGCTGTAACGCATAGAGTCCTGGCTCATTTCAAGAGCGGAAACCGCAACGCCGCCGGCATTAACTGCCTTTGACGGAGCAACAACTGCGTTCTCCTGGAGATATTCGAGAGCGTCGTTTGTTGTCGGCATGTTGGAAACCTCAACGTAATACCTTGTGCCGTTCTTGATTATCTTCATTGCCTCTTCAAGGTCAACCTCGTTCTGAGTTGCGCAAGGCATTACAATATCGGCCTTAACTCCCCACGGCTTCTCGCCCGGGAAATACTCTGTGCCGAACTTGTCGGCATAATCCTTGACCTTGCCCGTGCCGTGTGCTCTCATTTCAAGGAGATATTCAATCTTCTCATCCGTTGAAACGCCGTCCTTATCGTAAACATAGCCGTCGGGACCCGAAATCGTTACTACCTTTGCACCGAGCTGAGCCGCCTTCTTTGCAACGCCCCATGCAACATTGCCGAAGCCGGAGATAGCAATGGTCTTGCCCTCGATCTTCTCGCCGAAGTGAGCAAGAACCTCCTCGGCATAATAAACCGCACCGTAGCCCGTAGCCTCGGGACGAATGTTTGAACCGCCGTAGCTCTGACCCTTGCCGGTGAGAACGCCGTTTTCAAAAACGCCCTTAATGTGTCTGTACTGGCCGTAGAGATAACCGATCTCACGTCCGCCGACGCCGATATCACCTGCCGGAACATCGATATCCGGACCGATAAATCTGTAAAGATTGTTCATGAATGCCTGACAGAAGCGCATGATTTCTCCGTCCGACTTGCCGTTGGGGTCAAAATCGGAACCGCCTTTTGCACCGCCGATAGGAAGTCCCGTAAGGCTGTTTTTGAAAATCTGCTCAAAGCCGAGGAACTTAACAATACCCGAATATACGCTCGGATGGAAACGAAGTCCGCCCTTATAAGGTCCGATAGAACCGTTGAACTGGCAGCGATAGCCTTTGTTTACCTGCACCTTGCCGTTATCGTCAACCCATGCAATACGGAACGAGAACATACGCTCAGGCTCAACAAGTCTTTCAAGAAGACCGCTTTTCTCATATTCCGGATGTCTTTCAACAACCGGCTCGATTGACTTGAACACTTCCTCAACCGTCTGAACGAATTCAGGCTCGGACGCATTCTTTTTTCTTACCGAAGCAAGAACTCTGTTAATATATTCACTCATGTGTATCACCCTTTCATTTTGTATGTAAATACAACTGTAAATACAACAATATTATAATTATTCTCCGTTATATTGTCAAGATTCGATGCGACAAAATAAACAACCTGACACGCTTCTTTTTGTGCATTGTGACATCTTACATATTAGATTGTTAAAATTTTATCACAGATTTTTTACTAATTTTATTGACCTGAACGTTTGTTCGGGTTATAATATAGATGTTAGCTTTTAGATGCGATAAACATCAAATGCTTTTTATATAATCTGTCAACATCTAAAATCCGGCATCTAATGCCTGAAATCTATATCCGGAGGTGTTGCCGATGGCGGACAAAGCTTACATTGCAATAGACCTTAAATCATTCTATGCTTCTGTCGAGTGTGTTGACAGAGGCCTTGACCCGTTGGACGCAAATCTTGTTGTTGCCGACCCGACAAGAACCGAGAAAACCATCTGTCTTGCCGTCTCCCCTTCCCTCAAATCCTACGGCATACCCGGCAGAGCGAGGCTCTTTGAGGCTATACAAAAGGTGCGTGAAATAAACGTCCAACGCAGATATAAAGCACCCAAACATAGCTTTACCCATGAATCGCATTTTCATTCCGAATTAAAAAGTGACCCGTCGGCGGAGCTTGCATTCATCACCGCACCGCCGAGAATGGCGCATTATATGGAGGTCAGCACCCGTATATACAATGTTTATCTCAAATATATCGCTCCCGAGGACATCCACGTTTATTCAATCGACGAGGTTTTCATTGATGCGACCGACTATCTCAAGACCTACGGCATGACGCCCCGTGAGCTTGCGATGAAAATGGTGCTCGACGTGCTTGAAACAACCGGCATAACCGCCACGGCAGGCATAGGCACAAATCTTTATCTTTGCAAAATTGCAATGGACATCTACGCAAAGCACTGCGAACCTGACAAAAACGGCGTGCGAATTGCCGAGCTTGACGAAATGAGCTATCGAAAAATACTTTGGGATCACCGTCCGCTGACCGATTTTTGGCGTGTCGGCAGAGGAATTTCAAAAAAGCTTGAACAGCACGGCTTGTACACAATGGGCGACATTGCCCGCTGTTCTGTCGGCAGGGAAAGCGACTATTACAACGAGGATTTGCTCTATAAGCTTTTCGGCGTCAATGCCGAGCTTCTTATCGACCACGCATGGGGCTGGGAACCGACCGAGATTTCAGACATCAAGTCCTACCGTCCGGAGAGCAGCAGCCTCAGCTCGGGTCAGGTGCTTCAAGAGCCGTATGAATGTTCAAAGGCAAGGCTTGTGCTCAAAGAAATGGCCGACTTATTGTCATTGGAGCTTGTCTCAAAAAGAATTGTCACCGACCAAATCGTTCTGACCGTCGGTTATGACATTGAAAGCCTGAATAAAAGCTATTCGGGTGCGGTTGAGACCGACCGCTACGGCAGAAAAATTCCGAAAACCGCCCATTCAAGTGAGAACATCGGACGCTACACCTCCTCGACAAAGCTCATTTGCGAAACGGCGATGAACCTTTTTGACAGAATCGTCGATAAAAATCTTCTCGTGCGCCGAATGTATATCGTCGCTAATCATATTATAACCGAGAAGGACGCCGAAAAAGAGAGCGAGTACGTCCAGCTTGATCTTTTTTCGGACACAAAAAAGCAGGAAGCCGAAGAAAACGAGCTGAAAAAAGAGAAGGACATGCAAAGGGCGATTCTCAAAATCAAGAGCAAATACGGCAAGAACTCCATAATCAAGGGCATGAACCTCAAGGATGGTGCAACTGCACTTGAAAGAAACAGACAGATCGGAGGTCACAAGGCATGAGCGGAAAATACGACGATATAATCAACCTCCCTCACCATGTTTCGGCAAAAAGGCCTCAGATGTCACGTTCGGCACGGGCAGCGCAGTTTGCTCCGTTTGCCGCATTGGTCGGACTTGACGATGAGATGGAGGAAACGGCAAGACTGACGGACGCTAAACCCGAGCTTGAGGAAGCCGAAAAAGAAAAAATCAACCGTGTTCTTCTTGAAATCCGTAATAATCCGCAAAAAGAAACGGCCGTTGAGCTGACGTTTTTCCGCCCCGACGGCAGAAAGGACGGCGGTGCGATAATCACCCGCCCCTGCACAGTCAGGAGAATTGACGAAATTGAACGTCAGCTCATTTTAAGCGACAGAAGCGAGATTGAATTTGACAATATTTTATCAATAAAAATCTGTAAATAAGCTTTAGAATTTGTTCATTTTGCTTGACTTGTCGCATAAATATGTTATAATCATACGGTAACCCGATGAGCCGAAGATATTCGGCAGCAAGTGGTGGAGTCTGTCATAGAACGTCATGTTCTATTTGTTTCGGGTTATATTGACCTAATTGAACTTTGGTCTTTTCAGGCAGGATCCGTAGAGATTCTGCCTTTATTTTTTTGGCAATACCGCTTGCCTTGGATTCCGCCCGAAATAATTTTAGGAGTGTCAAACCATGAACCCAATCACGATCACAGCCCTGATTCTGTTCGCCGTCACTTACATACTGATGATGGCTTTTCAGAAGATCAGACCCTATGTTGCTATAGGCTCGGCGTTAATCTTCATTGCCCTTGGCGTTATCGCATCAGCTTCACCCGACATTTTCGGCAGCGGATTCTTCAACGTCGGCGATTCAACATATTCCTACGGCGTCGCACAGGCTCTCGGAGAAATCGACTGGAACGTACTGATGATGATAGCCGGCACAATGGGAACCGTCTATCTTTTCATCGAATCAAAAATGCCGCAGCTCATGTCGGACATTTTGATTTCCAAAATGCCGAACGTCAAATGGGCGATCGTTTGTCTTTCGCTTTTCGCAGGTATTGTTTCTGCTTTCGTTGACAATGTTGCGACGGTGCTCATGATTGCGCCGGTTGCCCTTGCCTTCTGCAAAAAGGTCAACATCTCCCCTGTTCCGTCAATCATTTGCATTGCGGTATCCTCGAATCTCCAGGGTGCGGCAACGCTCGTCGGCGACACAACTTCGATTCTTCTCGCAAAATCGGCTAACCTCGACTTCTCGGACTTCTTCGTTGACAGCGGAAAACCCGGTATGTTCTGGGTCGTTGAGGCAGGAGCAATCGTCAGCGCACTCATTATTCTTTTTATGTTCCGCAAGGACAATGCAAAAATCGAATTCAACGCAAGAACCAAGGTTGAAGATAAATTCCCGACTTTTCTCCTCGTCGGAACAATCGTGCTTCTCATCGCCGCTTCGTTCATTCCCTACAAGGACGGGGCAGCCGAGGGTCAGTTCTACAAGCCCGATATCACCAACGGCCTTATCTGCATAGGCTTCTTCATAATCGGCGTTATCCGCGAGGTTTTCTTCAACAAGAATTATAAGATAGTCAAGGACACCTTCAAGGAGATCGACTACTACACGATTGCCCTTCTCACCGGACTTTTCGTCGTAATCGGCGGAATCAAGAGTGCAGGCGTTATTGACGTCATCGGAAACGGAATCGCAAAACTCGGCTCCGGCTCCGAGTTCATCATTTACACGATTATCGTTTGGATTTCCGTTATTCTCTCGGCGTTTATCGACAATATTCCCTACACGGCAACGATGCTCACCATTGTTCCCGTTATCGCCGCCGACATGGGCATGGAGCCTAAGCTTCTTTACTACGGACTTCTCTGCGGCGCAACCCTCGGCGGAAATCTCACCCCGATCGGTGCAAGCGCAAATATTGCCGGCATCGGAATCCTCAAAAAAGAGGGATATGAGGTCAAGGCGACAACCTTCATGAAATACGGCATACCCTTTACTCTCTCCGCCGTGCTGACCGGCTACATACTTATCTGGTTCATTTGGAGATAAAAAGATAAAAATCAAAAAACAAGGCATTCCGATATGGTTTGCCTTGTTTTTTATTGACTGTTCACCGTTAGTTTTGTATGTTATTCAACCGTTCCGATTACAAAAGCTCCGTTCGGTGAGTCCGAGCCGCCGACATTGGAGAAGCGGACAAATGCACCGTATTTTGAAACATCATCAATTCTGATATGGATATTGTCACCGGATTTCAGGTCAATAATTGCCGTGAAATATTCCGTCCTGCCCGGCAGGAGCTTGCTTATATCCTGCTTGGTTTCAACCTCTTTGTCCTCCGTTCCGATGTAAACGGCAGGATCGGCATAAATCGGAGCAACACCGAGATTCTTAACTCCGACCCTGACGTAAGCCTTGCCGAAAAGCTTCTTCACCTGAACCTTTTCGACGTAGAAATCATAGCCGAGCTTTGCCGAAGCCTCATTCGCCGTCTTGATTTGCTTTTCAGTCAGATTGCCGGTGAAAGCACCCGTCATCATCAGCCATGAGCAGTGTGTCTTGTTTACGCATTCATCATAGTCCTGAAAATCGTCCGTCACCTGTCCGTTGAGGAAATTCTCCTGACCTTCGGGGCGGAACTCGCCGCCGATCGGCCGGTTTTTCCAAACGTTGGTTTTCAGCGCACGTTTGAGCTGGTTATAAAAGAAATAATCCTTGTCCGAATTTATTGTATTGTAGGTAAACGAATCGTCATGGAATCCGATTTTGCCGTTGTTTGAACCGGGTGTTCCGGGATAGCGGGTAAGAATATTTGTATGCTTAAATTTAGTCTCAAACGCATGAATAATCTGTCTTTTTTCCCTGTCGGAAGGCATTGCCTGCTTGATTTCACTGCAAACGTGCCACTCTCCCCAGTGTCCGATAAGCCCCGTCGTTATATAGGCAATTCGTTTGTCGCCGTCATAATTAAGAGCAAATCGGTCGATAAAATCAAGCAGAAAATCAATCAATCTCTGATCGCTGTAATCCGGGCTGATTCCTCCGCCGTACTCGGAGTATTCGTATTTTTTAACGCCCATATCCCATATGTACTGCGGAACGGCGCACTCCTTGTCGGGATAATCGAGATACACTCTCATTGCAGCCTGGTGACCCCTTCGTGCAATTTTATCAAGCTTTTCTTCAAGTCCATCTCTGAGCGTAAATGTGCCGTCGTCGGCAACAAGATCGGTCATCGGAATATAGAGCCATTCCATGCTGTACGGCACAGAAGAATCTGCTCCGTCCTCGCTGTAGAACGGCATAAAGCCTTTCATGGGATTACCGTAAACCGTTTCATATTTAAGCTCCGTTGCGGCGAATCCGGGATAATTTCCGCAGATCATCGCAAGGCAAAGCGTTATAACGTTGAGAAACGAAAGTATTTTATAAATCAAATTCATACACATCCTCCTTTTTCTACTATAATACATTCTTTTGAGCGTCGGGTCAATATACAAATTTCATGAAATTCGCATTCTTTTCGTGGAGCGACCATCGTTCGTCCTTTTTAATTTCTGCTGAATTTAGAGGACAAGCATGCCCCTACTGATTCTATCCGAATTTTTGACCTCCTGGTCAATGTGGTCATCGACCCTACGAAATGTGCCTTTATCGAACTCTGTCGTAGGTCATTGACCCCTGCACAATGCACCTCTCCTGAACCTTAAGCAAATCTAACCCTGTATTTTCTCAGCCAATAATCGAACTGGATGAAGTATGCAATCGTCTGCGGTGTTGTCATAAGCTGGCCGTACCACGGCTGACTTTTGTTTTCGGTCAAAAGCTCTGTCAATTTATCTTTCTTTATAAAATCAAGCAGCGGCGAAGTGCCCTCATCGATTATCGCCTGTAAGCGTGACGAAACGGCGGCAAGGTAATTCGGATTATGCGTTTTGGGATAAGGACTTTTCTTTCGCCAAAGCACTTCATCGGGCAGATATCCCCGCATTGCCTCACGGAGAAGTCCCTTTTCATAGCCGTTGTGATCCTTCATCTTCCATGGAACATTGTAAAGATACTCGACTATTCTGTGGTCGCAGAACGGAACTCTTACCTCAAGTGACGAATACATACTCATTCTGTCCTTACGGTCAAGCAGGGTTTGCATGAACCAGTCAAGGTTCAGCTTCATCATTTGCGCCGTTTTCAAGTCGTCCTCGTTCATGTCGTTATAAAGAGGCGCACTGTCGGCTGTCAGCTTGTATCTGGCATAAACATATTCCGAGCCGTCAATTTTATTTGAGAATTCATCTTTCAAGAACGAGATTCTGTAGTCTGTCGATTGTGCCCAAGGGAAACCCTCGGAGGAACGTATCGTTTTGTCTCTGTACCACGGATAACCCCCGAAAATCTCATCGGCACACTCGCCCGAAAGTGCAACGGTGCCGAATTCCTTTATCGCCTTGCACAATAGCAGCATCGAAGCATCAACATCAGCCATTCCGGGCAGGTCACGTGCATCGACGGCGGAATAAAGTGCATCAACAAGCTCATCAGTATCAATAACGATCCAATGGTGTGCTCCGCTGAGATATTTCTCCATAACACGAATAAACTCCGGGTCGGAATTCGGTTGAAATCTTGATTTTTTGAAATACTTGTCATTGTCCTTATAATCGACGGAAAAGGTGTGCAAAACCTCTCCCCTTTTCCTGAATTCCTCGTTTGTAACCGAGGATATCAGGCTTGAATCAAGTCCGCCGGATAGAAAAGTGCAAAGAGGAACATCCGAAACAAGCTGACGCTTTATTGAATCGGTTACAAGAAATCTTACTTTTTCTACCGTTCGCTCAAAACTGTCCGTGTGCTCATGCGCTTCAACATTCCAATAACGGTAAATCGTCAGTCCCGCTTCATCATAAATCGCATAATGTGCGGGTCTTAACTCATTTATATCCTTAAAAACGCCGCATCCGGGTGTTCTTCCCGGACCGATAAGCACAATTTCCGACAACGAACGGTTATCCATAATCGGCTCAATTTCCGGATGCTCAAGCAAGGCCTTTATCTCCGAGCCAAAAACGAATCCACTCTTGCATATGGAATAAAAGAGCGGCTTAACGCCCATTCGATCCCTTGCAACAAACAGCTTCCTTGTCTCATGCTCCCAAACGGCGAAAGCAAAAATTCCGTTAAACAATTCAACGCATTTTTCACGGTATTCGACATAGGCTTTCAACACGACCTCGGTATCCGAGTGGCTGAAAAAATTATATCCTCTGCTCTCAAGAGTGTTTCTT
>OQVR01000846.1_pt1 | contig 13699 bp, 11 predicted proteins | sample 1691521 | NCBI WGS metagenome assembly OQVR01 (sample SAMN03418256, study PRJEB22391) | human gut metagenome | biome: human-gut; feature: organic feature; material: feces | host: Homo sapiens | place: Tanzania | collected 2013-01
GGAAAATAAACCATATTAGTACTGATATATATAAATAATTTAGATCACTTACTTATGAATACATTTGAAAGAATGCCATTCCTGGCTAAAAACGCTGTGTTTAAAAAGTTGGCTGAGATTTCTGACCTTAGAACTCTCAGCAAAAAAGACATGGACAAATACGAGGATAGCATCAGAATAATGCGCGACGCCTACGCCACTTACAAATACGCTATAAAGACCGGATTGGAAGACGGACGAAAGCAGGGATTAGAAGAAGGAATGGCGCAGGGAATGGCACAGGGAATGGCGCAGGGAATAGAGAAAGGAATGGCGCAGGGAATAGAGAAAGGAAAAGCAGAGGCAGAGCACCTAAAGAACATTGAGTTTGCAAAACTCATGCTAAGCGACGGTGACTCTACTGAGAAAATACAAAGATACACGGGACTTACGGCAGAAGAAATTAACGAAATTGCGCAAAGCCTACATTAATAAGAAGTCGCTATTGCGCAAGATAGTGTAAACTGAACTGTGTTACGCACAAAACCCGCATAAGTAAAAATAAGAAATCCGCAATGCTGAAAAACAAGCATTGCGGATTTTTTTGTTATAGTATCTGAAGCACCTCCTTGAGGTCCTCAATCTTTTTGAGTTCATCCATGATGACACTCACTTCGCTGCGGTCGTGAACGCGAATCTCGATGGTGCCGTCGAAGATGCCCTCCTCACTCGAGATAGTGATGCGGTGCATATTGACGTCGAGCTTGTCGGAGATAACCTCCGAGATGTCGTGCAGCATTCCCTTGCGGTCGATGCCGCGCAACTCTATCGTCGCATCGAAGAACATCACCTTGTGCATATCCCACTTTGCGTCGAGGATGCGGTTGCCGAAACTCGCCTTCAGTCGCGAAGCCACATCGCAGTCGCGGCGGTGAATCTCTATGCGGTTCTTGTTGTCGATGTATCCCATGATGTCGTCGCCGGGGATGGCGTGGCAGCAGGTCGGGAAGATGTATTGCGAGATGTTCTCCTCGTTGATGATCACCGGCTTCTTCTTATTAAAGCCCTCGCCCACTATGAATAGATTCGACTTTTTGTCGTCCTTGCTGTTGTCCTTCTTAAGGAATGGCACGAACTTGCGCCATCCGCCCTGCTCTGCCTTGCGCTCGCGCAGCTCGTCGAGGTCTTTGTCACCGAGCAGGACGGAGCGTTTGCCAAGCATAAGGAATAAATCCTCGTGCTTCTTTGCCTCATGCAGTTCGCAGAGTTTATTGAGCACCTGCGTAGTCATCTCCAGTTCGTTCTTGCGCAACCAGTCGTCGAGTATCTGCTCGCCTCGCTTCTGCAGTTCGCGGTTGTCGCGGCGCAGTATCGCCATAATCTTCTGCTTCGCCTTCGCCGTGAAAACGAAGTTTATCCACGAAGCCTGCACGTGCTGCGACTTCGACGAGAGTATCTCCACCTGGTCGCCGCTCTGCAACTTGTGGCTCAGCGGCACCAGTTTGTGGTTCACCTTGGCGCCAATACAATGCGAACCGAGGAACGTGTGTATCTGGAAAGCGAAGTCGAGCGCCGTACATTGCGCCGGCATAGTCTTGATTTCGCCCTTCGGTGTGAACACGAATATCTCGCTTGCAAAGAGGTTGAGCTTGATGGTATCGAGGAAGTCCATTGCGTCGGGCTGCGGGTCGTCGAGAATCTCCTTGATAGTAGACAGCCAGTTGTTGAGTTCCGAATCTTCGTCAACGGTCTCTACACTCGACTCCAGTCCCTTCTCCTTGTACTTCCAGTGAGCGGCAAAGCCCTGCTCAGCCACTTCGTCCATATGGTCGGAACGTATCTGCACCTCTATCCACTTGCCCTGCTTCGACATCAGCGTCACGTGCAAAGCCTGATAGCCGTTTGCCTTCGGGTGGTTCACCCAGTCGCGCAGACGGTCGGGGTGCGACTTGTATATGCGGTTGATTGCGACGTATATCTTGAAGCACTCGTTGATTTCCTCCGAGCGTTCCTTCGGCGTATAGATGATGCGCACAGCAAGAATGTCGTAGATTTCGTCGAACGTGACGTGCTTGTTCTGCATCTTGTTCCAAATGGAATAAGGACTCTTCACGCGCGCCTTCAGTTCGTACTTTATGCCCATCTTGTCGAGAGCTTCACGTATAGGAGCAGTGAAGTTCTCGAAAAGCATGTCGCGCTGCGCCTGCGTGTCGGCAAGTTTTCCCTTGATATAGTCGTACTCTTCTGGATGTTCGTAGCGGAACGAGAGGTCTTCGAGTTCAGTTTTTATCTTGTTCAAACCCAAGCGGTTTGCAAGCGGGGCGTAGATGTAGAGCGTCTCACCGGCAATCTTATACTGCTTGTTGGCCGGCTGCGACTGCAGGGTGCGCATGTTGTGCAGGCGGTCGCAAATCTTGATAAGGATGACACGGATATCATCACTCATCGTGAGCAGCAACTTCTTGAAGTTTTCTGCCTGCGCCGACGCCTTGTCGCCGAAGATACCGCCCGAAATCTTGGTCAGTCCGTCCACAATCTGCGCAATCTTCTCGCCGAAGATATTCGTGATATCCTCAACGGTATAGTCGGTATCCTCGACAACATCGTGCAGGAGTGCGGCGCAGATGCTCGTCGACCCGAGTCCCATCTCCTCCACTGCGATGCGTGCCACCGCAATAGGGTGCATGATGTATGGTTCGCCCGACAATCGGCGCACACCTTTGTGTGCCTGTCGTGCGAAGTTGAACGCCTTGGTTATAATATCAACCTTCTTTCGGTGACGCGATGCCACATATATATCGAGTACTTCCTTGAAGGCTTGTTCTATCATTTGGTCATCAGCAGACTCTCGCTGCTTGTCTTTCAGATTCTGGTCGTCCATGATTCAGGTCTCCTATATATTAATAAGGTATATGTGTATGCGGCAGGGTGCAGAGATTCGCACCAATCTTACTTGATGCGAATCTTCTTGCCTGCACGTATGTTGCTTCCGCTAATCTTGTTAAGCTTTTTCAGTTTTCTAACGGTGGTACCGTTGCGGCGTGCTATCTCAGAAAGCGTGTCGCCCTGGCGAATCGTTACGTTCTTGCTGCGTTCGCGGCGCGACTTTTTGCGCGACGCCTTGCTGTGTCTGCCGCTTCTGCTTGAAGAGTGGCGCGACACTACCGGAGCGTCTGTGTTTACTTCCACTTCCAGGCGCTTTGTGAGCAGTTCGTCGGGTTTGTAGGCGTAGATAGAGTCTTCGTTGTCGATGAAGTTGCCCACCATAGCCAGCGGCAAGCGAATTGCAGACGGTTTTGTGCTACCGTTCACAACGCTATGGCGATACTGCGGGTTGAGCTGCTTTATCTGGTCGACATCCATACCGAGCACCTGAGCCACCTGCTCGAAGTGTACATCGCGGTTTACGACCACGGTGTCGGTCTTTACGGGCAGGTCTGCACGCATCGGACAGATATTGTGCTCGCAATAGTAGTTCATTATATAGTTGGCGGCGATAAACGCCGGCACGTAGCCACGTGTTTCTTTCGGCAGATAAGGATAGATGCGCCAGTAGTCTTTCTCGCCGTTTGAGCGGTGAATGGCGCGGTTGATGGCCTCCGGACCGCAGTTGTAGGCTGCGATAACGAGGTTCCAATCGCCGAAGATCTTATAGAGATCGCGCAGATAGTGGGCTGCTGCGTACGAAGCGCGAACAGGGTCGCGACGTTCGTCAACAAGCGAGTTCACTTCGAGTCCGTACTTCTTGCCGGTGGTGAGCATGAACTGCCAAAGACCTGTGGCTCCGACGCGCGAAACGGCGTTAGGATTGAGCGCTGACTCAATGACCGGCAGATACTTCAATTCGAGAGGCAAGCCATACGACTCGAGAGCCTCCTCGAAGATAGGCATATAGAAGTTCTGTGCGCCGAGCATCACGCTCACAGAGCGGCGCAGACGTCCGCTGTAGCGATCGATGAACTTCTGAACGACGTCGTTGTAGGGCAACTCGATGATGGTCGGGATGCGGCTCAGACGCTCCTTGTACACTTCTGCGCTGTAAACCGGATTCACATCAGGCATGTTGCAGTCGAAGCTCATGTGGAGATAAGTCTTGCTGTTGTAGTTGTTGAGCAGACTGTCATAATCGTGAGTAAGCGCCTCAGGCAGGTCTATCACTTCCTGCTTGCCCTGGGCGTCGGTTACTATTATTTCGTCGTCATTATTCTCGCTCTGCGCGAGAGCCTGACTTGCAAAGCCGAAAAACGCTGCGGCTATAATTATCAATGATTTCTTCATAATCTTTTATTTGTCTTTAGAAATTCAGGCTGCAACTCAATCCCAAGCTGTTAGCCTTGAAAGGGTTCCGTTGGCGGTTGTCGTTGATGATGGTCGGCTCCAGCTTAAGGCTCAAATCCTTCGAGATATCGAACTCTGAGAGCGACGCGTCGACGTATGCGTCAACGATTGAGAGTGCGTAGACACCCACCAGGCAGAAGAAGCTAAGGTCGCGCCAGCGGCGGAACTTGTCTTTGCGCTTTTTGAAGAGCGTCTGATAGCGTTGTATGTTCGACTCGTCGATTTTCGCTCCGAGATGCAGGAACTGGTTATAGCTCTGCGTGTTCGGGTCGTCATCCATCAAGTCGAGATAAGCCTGCGAGTAGTCGGTGTACATCTGATTGTTCCAACGCATGGCGTAGATGCAACCCACGAATCCGCCATACACAATCGGCAACTTCCAATACTTGCGGTTATAGATCTGTCCGGCGCCGGGCAAAACGATGGCGAGCCACATGGCACGCTTCGGATTGGGGCGCCATGTGCTCCAGTCGCGCTTCATCTTGTAAACGCTGTCTGCCTTTATAGGCGAGAGTGCGTTGTCGGCTACGCTATCTGCCTTTATAGATGTGAACGAAACATCCATACTATCGGCTGCTGTCTGCGCCTTCGCCGTCGTAGCAAACGAGAGCAGAATCGCAGCAAGCGCCAATGTCTTTAATATATATGTAATGTTCTGTTTCACTATTGTTTCTTGTTTATGTTTTGTCTGCAAGCTGTTGCAGGTTCTTACTTCATCTTGTCGAACACAGCCATGATATGCTCCAGTTCTTCTTCGTTTGCGAAGGGTATTGTTATCTTTCCCTTGCCTTTGGGCGAGCATGTGAGCTGCACCTTTGTCTGCAGGAACTCCGAGAGGTGGCTGCGCAGGGCGTTATACTCCTCTGGGAGCTTCGCCTTTGCCACAATCTTCTTTGTTCCGCTGTTGACGTCTTCGCCGTTCTTGAGCATCTGCGCCATTTCCTCCACCTTGCGCACGGAGTAGCCGTTCTTGAGCACTTCGTTGAAGAGTTTTATCTGCAGCGAGGGCGAGTCGATGGCGAGCAGAGCGCGAGCGTGTCCCATGTCGATTTCTTTTTTCTGCAGGGCAATCTGCACTTGTGCCGGCAGACGCAGCAGACGAAGATAGTTGGCTATGGCTGTGCGACTCTTTCCTACGCGCTCCGACACCTTCTCCTGCGTCATTCCGTCGGCGTCGAGCAGGTGTTCGTATGCGAGTGCTATCTCAATGGCGTTGAGATCTTCGCGCTGAATGTTCTCGACGAGCGCCATCTCCATGATGTTCTCGTCGGCGATGGTGCGTATGTATGCCGGAATGGCTGTGAGACCAGCCATCTGCGAGGCGCGCCAGCGGCGTTCGCCCGCAATGATTTGGAAGCGTTCGTCGCTTATCTGTCTGAGCGTGATGGGCTGAATGATGCCAATCTCGCTGATACTGCTTGCCAGTTCCTGCAACGCTTCGGGATCGAAGTCGCGTCGGGGCTGGTTAGGGTTAGCCTCTATCTGGTTGAGCGGTATTTCGTTTATGGTTGATGTGCCCTGCGTGCGCACTCCTCCGGTGTCGATGAGCGCATCGAGTCCGCGTCCGCCTTCAATCTCGTCGAGTCCGCGTCCGAGCACGCTTCGGTTATATTTCTTGTGTACTGCCATCGTCTTGTTTGTTTACTCTTTTTTCGTTCTTGTTGATAATCTCCTTGGCGAGTGCCAAGTGGTTCTTCGACCCAGCCGAGTCAGCGTCGTAAAGAATCACGGGGAGTCCGTGGCTGGGGCTCTCGCTGAGCTTCACGTTGCGTTGTATGACAGTCTTGAACACAAGTTCCTGGAAGTGGCGCTTCACCTCATCGTATATCTGGTTGGCGAGTCGCAGGCGGCTATCGTACATGGTGAGCAGGAAGCCTTCTATCTCCAATGCCGGATTCAGCTTGCTCTTTATTATCTTGATGGTGTTGAGGAGTTTCGTGATGCCTTCGAGCGCAAAGTATTCGCACTGCACGGGTATCACCACCGAGTCGGCAGCGGTGAGCGCGTTCACGGTGATGAGTCCGAGCGACGGGCTGCAGTCTATTAGTATGTAGTCGTAGTCGTCGCGTATCTGGTCGAGCATGTTCTTTATGACGCGCTCGCGGTTCTTCAGGTTGAGCATCTCTATCTCTGCTCCCACGAGGTCGATATGGCTGGGAATGACGTCGAGTCCGTTGATGTCGGTGGTGTAGACTGCGTCGTGCACGTCGGCGTGGTCGATGATGCACTCATAGAGCGAGCAGTCAATCTCCTTGATGTCTACGCCCAGTCCGCTCGACGCGTTCGCCTGCGGGTCTGCATCCACCACGAGCACCGTCTTCTCGAATGTAGCGAGCGATGCTGCCAAGTTTATCGTTGTTGTCGTCTTGCCTACGCCACCCTTTTGGTTGGCCAATGCTATTATCTTTCCCATTTGAAGTCAAAATTATTTGGCAAAGGTACATATTTTATATGAGAATAGGCTCGTTTAAACCTTTTTTCGTACATTTGCAGTTGAAATAAAACTAAAATTATGAATACTAAAAAGCCATTAATACTTATTTCGAACGACGACGGCTACCATGCCAAGGGTATAAACTCGCTCATCGACATGCTGCGCGACATTGCAGACATCATAGTTTGTGCTCCCGAATCGGCTCGCTCGGGCTTCGCCACGGCGTTCTCTGCCACAGTTCCGCTGCGCTTGAAGCTGCGCCGCGACGAGGAGGGCATGCAGATGTGGTCGTGCAACGGCACGCCAGTCGACTGTGTGAAGCTTGCGCTGCAGGAGATGTGCGCTGATCGTCTGCCCGACATGATTCTGGGCGGCATCAACCACGGCGACAACGCCTCGGTGAACGTTCACTACAGCGGCACGATGGGCGTAACCATCGAGGGCTGTATGAAGTACATACCGTCTATCGGCTTCTCGCTCTGCGACTTCGCGTCGGATGCCGACTTCGAGCCGCTGCGCCCGTACGTGCGCCAGATTGTGCAGAAGGTGCTCGCCGAGGGTCTGCCCAAGGGCGTGTGCCTGAACGTGAACTTCCCGAAGCTAAAGGAGTTCAATGGCGTGAAGATGTGCCGCATGGCTATGGGCACGTGGTACAACGAGTGTGCGAAGATGCGCCATCCGCACGGCTACGACTACTACTGGATGACGGGCGCCTACCGCAACGACGAGCCGGAGCAGGAGGATACCGACAACTGGGCGCTCACACACGGATATGTCTCAATCACGCCGACGCGCATCGACGTTACAGACTACGACTTGCTGCGAAGTTGGAAGGAAGAATTTTGAGCCCCTCCCAACCCTCCCCATCGGGGAGGGCTTAGTTAGCAAAGGCTTAGAAAGGCTTAGAAAGGCTTAGGAAGGCTTAGGAAGGCTTAGAAAAGCTTAGTTAGGCTTAAACACCACTTATAAAGAACATGAAATACTACTTAATAGTTGGCGAGGCATCGGGCGACCTGCACGCCTCGCATCTTATGAAGGCTCTGCTCAAAGAAGATCCTAAAGCTGAGTTTCGTTTCTTCGGCGGCGACATGATGTCGGCAGTCGGAGGCACACGCGTGCGCCACTACCGCGAACTGGCGTACATGGGCATCATCGCCGTACTGCTCCACCTGCGCACTATTCTGCGCAACATGGCGTTCTGCAAGCGCGACATCGTGGAGTGGCGGCCCGACGCCGTGATTCTTGTCGACTATCCGGGCTTCAACCTCAAGATTGCGAAGTACGTACACGAGCATACCAAGATACCGGTCTACTACTATATCTCGCCGAAGATATGGGCGTGGAAGGAGTATCGCATCAAGGAGATAAAGCGCAACGTCGACGAGCTGTTCTCGATACTGCCGTTCGAGGTGCCGTTCTTCGAGCAGAAGCACCACTACCCTATTCATTACGTGGGCAACCCGACGGCTGAGGAGGTGCGCCAGTTCCGCGCAGCGTACAACGTATCGGGCGAGGAGTTCCGTCATGAGCACGGACTCGACGAGCGCCCCATAATAGCGCTGCTCGCCGGAAGCCGCAAGCAGGAGATTGCGGGCAATCTGCCGCAGATGATCGCTGCGGCGCGCAGCTTCGGTGGCTATCAGTTAGTGCTTGCTGCGGCGCCGGGCATCGACGCCGAGTTCTACGACACATTCATCGGCGGAAGCGACGTACACGTGGTGCGCGGCGAGACCTACGCTCTGCTCTCACATGCCGACACGGCGCTTGTGACGAGCGGCACGGCGACGCTCGAGACGGCGCTCTTCCGCGTGCCGCAAGTGGTATGCTACAATACGGCGTTGCCTAAGCTGGTGGGCTTCTTGCGACGCCTCGTGCTGAAGGTGAAGTATGTATCGCTGGTGAACCTCATCGCCGACCGCGAGGTGGTGCCGGAGCTGGTGGCCAACACGTTCTCGGAGGCTAACATCGCCGAACAGCTCAAGCGTCTGCTACCCGACGGCGCAGCGCGCAGAGAGATGCTCGAGGGCTACGAGGAGGTGTGGCGGAAGATTGGCGAGGACAGTCCGTCGGAGCGCACAGCGAAGGAAATCGTTTTAAAAGTAAAAAAGTAAAAAGTAGCGGAGGTCTCCGGCCTCCGCAGCAAGCTATGTTGACAATAAAAAATGCATTTATTGATGCTGCGGAGGCCGGAGACCTCCGCTACTAAGATAATAAAAAAATGCATTTTTGTGCTGCGGAGGCCGGAAACCTCCGTTACTAATCATGCAAATATAGTACAAGCAAACTCCCGCGAAAAAACTCATTCTAGAGATTTGAAAACCGCAAAACGAGCGTTTTCGCTGCTGTTCTTCACTCTAAAATCATAAAAATTGAGACTTTTCGATGTAAAACGATAGGTTTTACATTGTATTTCCTATCACTTTACCCTGTAATTCGATAGACTTTACACGGTAAAACCTATGCTTTTACTGGGTAAAGTCTATCGAAAAGTTTGATTTCTCCTAAGCTAAAATTGCACACTTTCGCAATTATCGCCACAACACTTTGTAAGCCAAACGCTTACAACTGCACGCTCAAAACTCACGAAAAATGCACAAAGGATTTTGTTTTTGATTTTTCGCGAGTTATGAGCGCTTAAAAACTGCAAATATCGTTTGGGCAAAAACCGTGCCAAAACCAATTAAAGGTACTTCTCCACAAAGCCCACAACCCTGCGCGCGTACTCCTCTTTATAGTCGGCATACGCATCGGCGTGCTTGCTACCGTGCGCTATCCAGAGCGCCTTGGGCTGCGGCTTAGCCTCATAGAGCGGATAGACCATCCATGTAGGCACGAACGTGTCGTTGTCGCCATGAATGAAAAGCATCGGCTTCTGGCACTTCGCCACCTGCTTCAGCGGCGACGCCTCGTTGAAGCCCCAGCCGTACTTCGCCTTTACGACCCACGACGCCGTGTACATCAACGGGAAGTCGGGCAGCGAGAAGCGCGCCGAAATCTCGTTCGAGAACTCGTCCCACACGCTCGTATAGCCACAGTCCTCCACAAAGCACTTCACGTACCGAGGCGTCTGCTCACCGCTGACGCACATCGTCGTGGCAGCGCCCATCGATATGCCGTGAACCACAAGGCGCAGCGAGTCGGCAGTCGTGCCGAACATCTCTGGCGCAAGGCTTATCCAATGGAGCACGTCGAGACGGTCTTTCCAACCCATCTGTATCGCCTCGCCGTCGCTCTGCCCGTGCGCATAGAGGTCGGGCAGCAGCACGTTGGCGTTCATCTCGCGGTTGTAGATGCGCGCTATTGGCAGCATGCTTGTAGCTTTGTCGCCGTAGCCATGCACGAGCACAGCGGTGCGTCCCTCGGCACGCGGCGAACGCACGTAGAGAGCGTGGGCGCGCATGCCGGTCTGCGGCATCACGACGAACGTGTCGCGCAGGGCGCCGGCGGCTTGCAGACTGTCGAGCCACGGCTTCACCTCGGGGAAGCGCTTCTCTATCTTCGACATATCCGAGTCGCGGTCGCGCTGAACACTCACAAGGGCGTAGTCGACGAGGTAGAACGAGGCTGCCGTGATTATGGCAAGGAAGAGCGCAAAGGTGGCGCCAAGGGTGACGAATAACTTTTTATGTTTCATACTATCTATATATAGGAGGCTACTTGAGATACGGCTTCAGCACATCCACCCACTTCAGGTATCCCTTGCCGAGCAGGTGCAGTCCGTCGTTGGTGTACTCTGGGTTCATCACGTCGGTAGAAGGTATGACGAGCGACTTGTACACGTCGATATAAGTAACGCCGTGGCGTGCGGCTATCGCCTTTATCTTCGCGTTGAGCGCAGCGATGTCCTTCTGGCGGTTCATGTGACCCAAGAACTTGTTGAACTTAGGGTTCACCGGGAACACGCTCTGCACGTAGAGCTTCGTCTTGGGCGACTCGCGCTTCACGCGCTCAACAATCTTCGCCAAGTTCTTCGCCACCTCGTCAACGCTCTTGCCGCGCGAAAGGTCGTTGGTACCGATAAGCAGGAATATCTTCGAGGGCTTACCCTTCGTGATGGTGCTCAGACGGTCGAGCACGCCCTGGGTAGTATCGCCGCTGATGCCGCGGTTCTTGGCGTGCGGATTGCCCAACAGCTCAGCCCACTCGCCGCCGTTGGTGATGCTGTTGCCGAGGAAGATGATGTCACTCTTGCTCGTAGGCAACACCTCGAAGAGAGTGGCACGCTGATAATAGAATGTAGAGTGCTTCTGCTCCTGAGCATGCATCGTGCATGCACAGAACAGACTCAACATGATTAATAGTTTCTTCATAGTTCGTTATTTGTTTTAGCGCCGCATCAACCGGGATGCAGCAATGGTTTTTAAACATTTTCTTAACCTGTTTGACAAAAGTACGAATAAAAAACGAAAGGAGCTATTATTTTTTGCATCCTTTTGCACAAAAAACACAAAAACGAATAAGGCTTATTCGGCAAAAAATACTTAACTTTGCAGACGTTAAATCAAAGTGTAACTAATATATGGACGACTATCACGCGGAAAACCCGAATTTGTAATGCAGGAGGACGCTCTCACGATGCGGTCTCCCAAGCATTGTTTAACCCAAGGAGACAGCTTTTATGAGAACATACTGGAACACCAATTCTACCCTCAAACAAATTGAAGAGTGGCAGCCGAACTGCTGGATACAAGTTACATGTCCAACAGAAGAAGACCAGCAATTGCTGGAAGACAAGTTCAACATACCCGATTATTTCCTTTCCGACATCAGCGATACCGACGAACGTGCGCGTTACGAGTACGATGATGGCTGGATGCTTATCATCCTCCGTATTCCGTACGTGAAGGAGATACGCTCGCGCACGCCGTACACCACCGTGCCGCTCGGCATTATTCACAAGCGCGACGTCACCATCACCGTATGCTACTACGAGACGAACATGATGATCGACTTCGTGTCTTACCACCAGAAGCGCGGCGAGGGATTCACCGACTATGTTGACATGACATTCCGCCTTTTCCTTTCTTCTGCCGTGTGGTATCTGAAGCGTCTGAAGCAGATAAACACGCTCATCGAGAAGGCGAAACACAATCTCGACCATAACGTGAACAACGAATCGCTTATCGCTCTCTCGCGTCTGCAGGACTCGCTCACCTACTTCGTAACATCTATCCGCGGCAACGAAACCTTGCTCGCGAAGCTGAAGTTCAAGCTGCAAGTGGACGAGTTGGACGCCGACCTCATCGAGGACGTAAACATCGAGATGTCGCAGGCTCGCGAAACGACCAATATCTACTCGGACATTCTCGAGTCGACGATGGACACCTACTCGTCTATCATCAACAACAACATGAACACCGTGATGCGTACGCTCACCTCCGTGTCTATCATCATGATGTTGCCGACGCTCATCTCCTCGTTCTTCGGCATGAACCTCATAAACGGACTCGAGGAATACCGCTTCGGCTTCATCGTGGCGATAATCATATCGGTTATTATCTCCGCACTTTCATGGATTATACTGCGCCATAAGCGACTGCTTTAAAGCAAAATGCAAAAATAAATTGCGTTTTTTGTCGCTATTCAAAATATTTTATTTAAGTTTGCAGTCTATAATAAATAATGTGAGGATGTTGGCTCCACGCCACATTCGTGTGAATTACCCTTATCATAAACTTAAAACAGTTAAATGATGGACTCTCAAGAAAACGCCCTGTTGCAAGGTGCACAAGTAGAGAAGGAAGTGGAGCAGACCACAGCACAGAACGCTGAGGCAGCTGCCGACGACCAGAAAGTAGAGAATGCTAAGGTGTATAAGACAAAGAAAGAGGTGGTGGAACGCCTGAAGGAAATCGCCGCAAGCGACGAAAATCCTGACAAGGACGAGATAGACCTCCTCAAAACCGTCTTCTACAAGCTCCACATCACAGAGCGCGAGGCACGTATGAAGGAATACATCGACGGCGGAGGCGATCCCGAGGCATACCAGATTATGCCCGATGAGGACGAGGAAACCTTCAAGCAGCAGATGGCAATAGTACGTGAGAAGCGTGCCCGCATTTTCCAGCAGCAGGAGGCAGAGAAGCAGGCTAACCTCGAAAAGAAGCTCGAAATCATAGAGAAGATAAAGGCGATGGCAACATCTCCTGACGAGGCCAACAAGTCGTACAACGAGTTTAAGGAGCTGCAGCAGCAGTGGAAGGACATCAAGAACGTCCCCGCTGACCGCGCAAGCGAGCTTTGGCGCAACTATCAGTTGTACGTGGAGCAGTTCTATGACCTGCTCAAGCTCAACTCAGAGGCACGCGAGTACGACTTCAAGAAGAATCTTGAGACAAAGACAAAGCTCTGCGAGGCTGCGGAGAAACTCGCTGACGAGGAGGATGTCATCAGCGCATTCCATCAGCTGCAGGAGCTTCATCAGCAATACCGCGAGACAGGTCCCGTGGCTAAGGAGCTGCGCGAGCAGATATGGACTCGCTTCAAGGCTGCTTCCACTGTAATCAACAAGCGCCATCAGCAGCACTTCGAGGACCTTCGCTCTAAGGAAGAGGAGAACCTCACCCTCAAGACAGCCCTCTGCGAGAAGGTGGAGGAGATAAGCAAGCTGGAGAACAAGACTGCAAGCGACTGGGAGAAACGCTCTAAGGAGATTATCGACATACAGAACCAGTGGAAGACCATCGGTTTCGCACCGCAGAAGATGAACGTCAAGATATTCGAGCGCTTCCGTGCAGCTTGTGACGACTTCTTCGGACGCAAGTCAGAGTTCTTCAAGGAAATGAAGCAGGCTTATGCCGCCAACATCGAAAAGAAGAAGGCTCTCGTGGAGAAGGCTCAGGCTTTGGCTGACAGCACAGACTGGAAGGTGACAAGCGACAAGCTCATCAACCTGCAGAAGGAATGGAAGACCATCGGCATGGTGCCCAAGAAGATCGGCGACCAGCT
>OQVR01000849.1_pt1 | contig 13661 bp, 20 predicted proteins | sample 1691521 | NCBI WGS metagenome assembly OQVR01 (sample SAMN03418256, study PRJEB22391) | human gut metagenome | biome: human-gut; feature: organic feature; material: feces | host: Homo sapiens | place: Tanzania | collected 2013-01
TGCACAACGCATGTGTACAATATTGGCAAAACAGAAAATTCGTCTGTGGCTGCCGACAAACAGGAAATGAAAGACGTCATTGCGTTAAAAACAACAATTATGACGCAACAGATGAAGGCCCAGTATGATTATCTGGACGCGACGATGCGTCGTTTGAAAACACAACTGGAAAAGGCGATTTTGACCACTAAATTACAGGCCGCGGGTGCTGGCACAACGTCTGGTGGGGCTGCGTCCGGCGCGTATGGCGATACAGGTGATAAAAATATCTATCTGGCGATGGCACAGAATTGCAACAATATGAACACCACGGCAGAGGTTTTTACATGCCTGCGCAGCAATTATAGCCTGATTTACAAAATGTCAAATGGCGGCACGAATATTACAACCGAATTGCGCAAACAATTGGCAAATGACGTCGGTGTCGTGGTCAGTAACGCTAGTGGCGCAGGGCTGACAACAAACAACAGCACAAATGACCAAAGCAGCAAAAACGACCAAAGCAGCAAAAACGATGTGTCGCCTGGTTTGCCAAATGTCATGGTTGATAATAAAACAGTTGATTGCAGCGTGGTCAGACAGATTCAGGGTCGCAACGCGTTTCAGAAATGTTTAGCCCAGTTAAACATAGAAATTCGAAATGCAACCAGTAAGCTGAATGCGCGCCAGCAACAGCAAAATCAACGCGTTTTTATTAGTGACACAGTGACACCGTAATATAGTTTTAGAATATAAAACTTAAAAATGTGTCGCCTGCGGACTTCGTCCTTGCCGCATCCTGCGCTTTGCTTGGATTCATTCCTGCGCTGGCGATATATGTGCTGCGCAACACTGTCAATTGGATTGTTTCGTTACACTCGCAATGAGTGTTAGAATCACCGAAAGGACAGGTTTCTAGAACTTATCTATTATCTATGCTCTATTATCTATGCTCTAAAAAACGGGGCAACGCCCCGTTTTTTATTCCTGTGGCAATTCTGCCAACAACTGTCCCAATCTTTCCATCGTTGCCGTATCATTTAATGCAGCAGCGATTGTATTCGCAGAATTCAAATCACTGCGTGCGGCATTTACATCACCGTTTTGCAGGTTCAGTGCTGCGGATTTTTCAAAATATGACATTGCACGACTGGATAACGCTTCGCGTTCTTCGGCGGTGGTTACACCCTGAATCTGTTCAGAAATCACGCGTACAGCCGATGTATAATCTGCGATTGCGTTGGCATAGTCGCCGATTGCTGTGTATGCCTCGGCACGGTCGGCGTATACGGTTGGGCTGACTGCCCCAGATTCATGTGACAATGAATTGGTATAATCGGCAATTGCACCCTGCCAATTCTTTAACCACAAATTCAACTGGCCGCGTTTTGCATACAAATCACGCATAGACAGAATCTTGTTCGGCTGTGCAGTTTGTGCCGCCAATGCGTTGTTGATATCGTTCAGTGCGGCATTGTAATCTTCCAGACGGGCGTTCAGCAACGCGCGGTCGTAATATGCAACCGCACTGACAGAATCGGCGTCAATCGCGGCGTTGAAATCGTCCAGCGCATTACGATAGTTGCCAACCTGCATGTACGCTTCGCCACGCAAGATATATGTATCAACCGATGCATTGCCCGCATCAATAGCAGTTGTTAAATCCGCGATTGCGGCGTCTACATCACCCGCCAGCAATTTCGTTTTACCCTGTTCATAGTAATCAGATGCCTGCATCAATGCTTCTTCGGTGATTTCAACATTTGTTTTTGGTGTGTTCAGGACATCGTGGCTGCGTCCCAGAATATAGAACGTTGCAGCAATAAAGAACAAAATGATAAACCAGTAAATATAAATAGACAGCGACCAAGGATTAAAGCACGCCTTTTGATTCTGCACAATGGGCGTAACCTTGATAGGTGCATTGTTTGCGCGACGTGTAGTCGTGGCGCGTGATTTCGTGCTCTTGGGTGCGGATTGTTTTTTCATTGTAAAATCTCCCTTCCTGTTTCAATCAGAATATTAGAAAGAATTTAACAACGCGTCAATTGTTTTCTGTGGAATAATGTGAATTTTACCAACGGGTAATTTACCCAATTCAATATTGCCAAATGATATGCGATGCAATTTGCGCACCGGCGCGCCACACGCCCGCAGTACAATGCGCACTTCGTTCTTTTTCCCTTCGGTCACGGTGACGCGCAGTTCACCGTTTTTCAAAACGTCAATTTGCATCGGCCGATACGACACGCCATCAACGGTCATGCCACGTCGCGCCGCATCTAATCCTGAAAAGTCATTTGTATTCACCGTTGCCAAATACGTGCGCGGAATATGCGACGACGGCAATGTCAGTTTTCGTGCCAGCGCGCCATCATTGGTCATCAATAACAAACCTGTTGTCTTGTAATCCAAACGCCCGACATATTTCAAATTTTTGTATTCGTCTGGCAACACGTCATATATCGTTTTGCGCCCACGTGGGTCGTGCGTGGTTGTCATGGTGTTCAGTGGTTTGTGAAATGCGTACAGTTTTGTTTCGGTGCGTGCAGAAATCGGTGTTCCATCAATCGCAACGGTGTCGCCATCAGATACAAAGAATACAGGACTGTCAATAACAGTGCCATTTACCGTAACGCGCCGCGATGCAATTAAATCTTCGGCTGCGCGCCGTGATGCCATGCCGGCGTCCGCGATAAATTTTGCAATGCGAACCGTCATTCTGATATGCGCCCCACCGCGATTGCAGCCGCCAATTCGGCGCGCAGAATTGTTTTGCCCAGCGATATACCAATTGCGCCCGCCGCATCCAGTGCTGCAAATTCTGTGTCTGAAAATCCCCCTTCGGGCCCGACCAAGATTTTTTCTGTTTTCGCAGATTCTGGGATTCGTTTGCCATATGCCGCACGTTCATCGGCAAATACCATATGTGATAAATCCAAATCTGAAAATTTTATTTCTGGTAAAATTACTGGCACGCTGTTGCGGTTAGATTGCTCGGCGGCCTCGATCGCAATTTTTTCCATACGTTTCCAGTTTGTATGGTGTGCGGTTGTGCGTTCGGTGATAACCGGCTGAAACGCTGCAACACCCATCTGGGTTGCCATATTGATTAAATCGTCCACGCGCTTTATCGGGGCAAAATATAACACGACATTACCCGATGGGTCATCGTGTGATGTTTGCGCGCCAACGGCCAAGGATTTGCCGTCGTCCGACAGGGTTGCCATAAATTCGCGCCCGCCACCAAACACAATGCAATCGTGGCGACGCATTACGCGCATCAGGTAATGTGCCACGTCCGCCGTCGCAGGTACGCGCGCACCCGTTGCAACATCATTTCCGACAAAGATTCGTGGAATATTTTTCATTTCCCCGCAATTCCTGATTTATAATCGGTTAAAAATATGATACAATCATAACACAATGGTTGCTAAGTTCAAGATTTTATCGGCTGGTGGTTCGTCCAAGGGGCTGAATATATTCAAGTCCAGTGCGTACAAGGAACACCAGCGCACCCCACAGCACCGAGTATTGCAGGCAGACATAGCCGTTCAGGTTGAACTTTTTATCGGAGTAGTCCCACCATTTGCGGTTGTTCAGCCGCTCCAACAGCTTTGCCGTGAGCCACTCCACCACGGTAGCCGTGAGCATACAGGCCACAAACAGTGCCACAGGCTTTGTGCGCATATCCGCAAAGCCCACCGCCATCAGAATGGCCGTAGTGCCGTACACAAAGCAGAACGGCCCCGATGCCATACCGCGGTTTGCAAACCGCTTGCCCCGGAAGGTGGCCACCACGGTCTCCCCTACCCACCCAAGGAAGGAATAGACCAGATACAGCACGCCCAGCGTGTAGAAGTTCAGTGTCATCGCGCTTTCCTCGCCTTCAAATTTTATGCTCTGATTGTACTCGCTTGCGCCGGTTTATACAAGGGGTGGTGGAAAATGTTACAATTGGCGTGGGATTTCCTTTTACAAACGCATCCTTCCCACCAAAAAGAGCCGCTGCACAAGCACGGTGCAGCGGCTCTCGGAGTTCTTATTTTACAGCTTACAGCTGGCTCTTGTAGTGTAATGCTGTATATAATAACGGTAATACGTCGAAACGCAAAGCAAGAAAACCTTGCACCGCAACAAAAACCGCAACATTGCGTTTATTTTGAGCCAGAGGACGCACCCAACAGGTGCACCCAGATGCACCCTTGCACCTGCACCCATGAGGATGCAAAAAAGTGCCAACACAGCGGCGGGCGCTGGGCTGGCACTCTGATGCAAGGGCTTAGAGCACGTCAAGCTCCATGTACATTTCGCCGACACACTTCCCAAGTTCACGGTTTGCCTTGTTTACGGCCGTGATAGCAGTGGTGAGCACAGCCAGATAATCCAGTCCACCGTACACCCTGCCCGGCAGAACGGTATCTTCTACCCATTCACGGAACAGGTTCAGAAGGTGGCTTGCATCGTCCAAGCTGTCAGAGGTGTTCTTCAGGTAATGGTAGGCGCGGAGATCGTCAGCGGTGGTCTTGCTCTTGTTGGTGGTAGGTGCGTTCATTGTATTTTCCTCCTAAAGTTCCCGGCGGGGGCTATGCCGCCGGGTTAAATGTGTTGTTTATGCGTTCAGCGGCTTCACCTGAGAAGCGCCAAAGAATGATGCCCGGTAGGTCTGCCCGTCTCCCTTGCTGCTGTGGATAAGCGCCACCTGAAACAGCGCCTTTGCACCGTGCTCCACCATGTACCCGGCGGCTTTCCAGCCTGCCCAAGTATTCACAGGTTCAGAGATCCCGGCGGCGCTCTGGGCTTCGCTGATGCGCTGGGCGTTGACCGGAGCGGCCTTTGCGCTGTTCCACGCTCTGTGCAGACACTCGGCAAAAGCGGCCTTGCCCTTGCGATACAGCTTCCATGCCTTGTGCATGATTTCAGAGAGATTGTACTTCATGTGATGACCTCCACTTTACATCGTGGGGCGGGCCTGTTATAATGGCCTTGCCCCTTTGGGTTTGGCTCGGTGTGTCTGTTTGGCGATAGGACACCGGGCCTTTTCTTATACACAGCTTTCGGGAAGTGGGTTACTGTCTTAGCTGGCGTTCTGCTCTTGCGCTCCCGGTACATCCTTCGCCCCTTGCCTTCCGGTCGTGCTTCCCTTGCTGTGTCTTTATTATATCATGTTTAACTGTACATATCTATTGATGAAATACACAATGTTTAACTGTACAGTTCGTGTATATTTGTACTGGTAAACAGTTCTTTTCTGTGATATACTATATGTGGAAAAATCCAGCAGACAAAGCACTACAAGAAGAAAGGAACAGATATGGTAACAGAAGCAAGAAAAAGGGCTAATGCAAAATGGGACAAAGAAAATATGACCATTTTGGGATGTAAGGTCAAGAAAGAGTATGCGGCAAAGTTCCGTGCAGCGTGTGCAGCACAGGGGACAACGCCCAACGCTGTACTGAAACAGGCGGCAGATGATTTTATGCGGGAACATCCTGCACCGGAAGAACCGGTGATCGAGGACGAAAACGCCGGGAAGGATGCCGACACAGAAGCCCGCCGGGGGGCGCTTCTGGCTGAGATAAGGGGACTGTGATGGTAAATCCTGAAGATAGAACCGAGTTTGTACGCCTGATGGTTGACCGCTTCAGCGATGATGTCTATGGCCGAAACAACCATGAGGACGTTGCCGACTATCTGTATATCATCAATGCGCCGGGCCAGAGTGGACTTGAGCCGGAAATGCTGGAATTTGCAAAGGCACACCCAAGCGTAACGGTAAAAGAACTTATTGATTATTTTGAAAGCATGGAGCCTGAAATCGTCGATGAAAACGAACTTGAATACGTTCAAGTGTTGCGGGAGCGGTATACACCGGCTGATGATGCCGAATATGAGGAAGAAGCGGATTTTCTTTGGATGCTGAATGCACCGGAACAGTGCGAAGTGCAAGAGGAAGTGCTGGGCTACATGAAAGCACACCCGGAAGCCAGCTTGAAAGAGTTGGTGCAGTTTTTCGATTCGCTGTTCCCTGATGGGATCCCGGATGAATATCAGGTGCTGGAAGACGATGAAGAAAGCCAGCCCTGTCCGGTGTGCGGTCAACACAACTTTGAAGAAGCTGATGATTTTGAAGAATGCCCAGTGTGCGGCTGGGTGAACGACGGTGTGCAACAGGCAGACCCGGACTATCCCGGCGGGTATAACCGTATCAGTTTGAACGATGCCCGGAAGAAGTGGGAAGCGGGTAGGAAGGTCTGGGACTGAATGCCCGTCTTTCGCGTTTACTAGGGGGCTAGGTGGCACTTTTTTGTGCTATGCCTATCTGGTAAGGAAAACTATCATTGAAACAGTAAAACGCCCTCACAGGCTTTCTTTCAGGCTGTGGGGGCGTTTCTGCATGTGGGTCACTGTACGGCGTCGAGTTCTGCAATCATTTCAGGCGTCAAAACCTTGAGAAAATCACAGTAAGCCTCTACGCCCAGTTTCACGGCGTTCTGCTCTGCCTGAAGCATCAATTCAGTGGCCAGCTGAACAACGGTACTTTTTTCGGTAGCGCTGATGGGCAACCGGTTCAACTGCTTCACTAGGGCAACGGCAGCATTTGCAAGCGGCTCGCATTCAAAATGATATTCAGGGGGGATGATGATTAAGCCTTCATTCCCCATAGAGGCGCTTAAAATATCATGGACTGTGTCAATGCGATTTGTGTTCACGGTAAATCCTTTCACTTTTGTGCAATGTTTGCCTTGTTTTTTGGAGTGAGTGGCAGATTTATGCCAGTTCCAGCCCATCAATGCCGAACATCAGCATAGAAATCTGTTCAATGGCTGCATCCCGGTCGCGGCTGACTTGCCGGGTGCTGATGTGCTCTTGCTCTGCAATCTGTTCCACAGTGCGGGGAACAGCATCGAGATACAGGCCCCTGATGATGCGATAGCCGCGCTGGGAAGCATCATTGCCGCTCTGCTCACAGTGCACCCGGTACAGGTCTAGCATATTGTCCATGTGCTGTACCATGATTTTGGTGCGTTTGCAGGAGCGGCGAATGGAGTCGACAACAACAGAATGGTCACGCTGAAGCATCATATCCAGCAGTTCCAGCGCGGTTTCCTCTTCCTTGCCGTCATGTTCTCCTGCTTCATCCGTGTAGATCGCACCCGTACAATGCTTCTTGAACATCCGGTAGTTCTTCAGGAGCAGCTTCGTGTTATGTAAGCGGCGGTCGGCCCTCCCGGCGGCTCTTTGGGCTTGTTCCTTCAGAACAGCCCTTGCGCTTTCCAGTGCGGCCAGCTGGGCCGTTTCCCGGATGATGGCTTCAATATCGGTCGGAGTGTCCATTAGCTTCCTCCTGTTCTTGCTGGGGCTGTGCGTCTTCCCCGACAAGTTCAAAAATATCGGTCTGACCTTCCAGCTGGGACAGAGCGCTTCTGATCGCGGCCAGCTTGCGCACACTGGAACGACTGCGGGCGAGTTCCCGGCGGTAAAAGCGTATCAGCTCCTTCCTGCCCTTTTCACCCTCAGAGGGCCGGAAGTACCCGCCGGGACGGTGCATAGAGGACAGACAGAACGCGCCTTCTTGCAGTTCTTTGGAAATCCTTGCACGGCATTCCCTTTCCGAAAGTCCTAGTTGTGCGGCCAGCTGCTTCGCCGGGATGGCGTTTTCCTCTCCTATTGGCAGAATATCAAAAATCTTCATCGTGTCCCCCTTTCAGGTCGAGTGCCTATATTCTTCTATCCTCTATCTTCTATCTTCTATCTTCTGCTTTAGTTACCTTTAATTACCTTTCATAAAAAGCTATTGGCTTTTTTCTTCAGAAGAATGAACAAATAACCGGATAGAAAATCAAAGAAAAGCAACGTTTTTGCACAACGTAAAGCCATTGGCTTTCGTTGGCTTTAATTACCTTTTGTTACCTTTGATTACCTTTCATTGGCTTTATAGAGATTGGCTTGGCTGAGAACGTCTTTTCTCAATCGTTCGGTTTCATCGTCCGATATGGCCTTATACTTTTTGTTCCCGCGCCCACCCTGCTTGCCGTTTTCCTGTCCTGCCTTTGAACGTGCACGGTAGCTTTCAGCCGCTTCATCAATGTTGTTGCACAGACGCTTGAATGATGCCGATTCTATTTTGTCCAATGTTTGAAGGTCTGGGGTGCTTCCGGATTCGCAATAGTTCATTGCGGCCCGCATGGTACGTCCTATTTGTTCATCCGTCATAAGGTCGAACAGTTCTTTGTTGCTCTGCACCCAGAACTTGAACCAAGGCGTGATATATGTCTGCACAGCTTGACCACCTCCACGCTCATTCTTCCACCCGGCGGCGCTCTGGCTCCTGTCCCGCCGGGTTTTCGTTTTGGCTGTGAGCGTCAGTAGGCGCTTTTGTGGGGCGGTGTCCTTTGCGATAGGGCCACAACGGGCAATCGGGCATGGGACAGAGCCGGACTTCCGCTTGACTTCCTGCACAGCAGTCCAGGCATTTGGCGCGAATGGCTTTCATCGGTGTAAGCATGGCTCAGCCCTCCTTCTTCAGCTCTTCAGTCACGCCCAACTGACGGAGATAGGCGGGCACGTTGACTAAACAGGTCTTTCCGAACCACATACAGGGGATAGAACCGTCTTTCACCCCGTTGCGAATATGAGAGATGGGAATGCCCGTCATACGAGCAACGGTTTCGGCGCGCTGGAACGGTGCATCAGGGCTTGCTATCCGCTTTCTCATTTGGTGTTCACCTCTTCCAGTAGATTCTTCAGCGGCACATTGAGCGCATTTGCAATGCGTTGTGCGCTGGGCGTGGTAATGCTGCGGCCGCACCGGGCGGCGCAGATCGTGGAGCGTGAAACGGTGCTTTTTTCAGACAGTTCCGTGATGTGGATGTCCTGCCGCGCCATTTCGGCAATCAGCTTTACACGGTCGATTCTCATTTTTCTGTCACCTCGAATACAATATATGACTAACTCATTATGAGTTCGCAATAAATCATATCATGCAAAAAAGAATTAGTCAATACTGAAAATCAATCATTTTTGCGGATAAATGATTGACCTATCAAAAAGAATATGATATGCTGACTGTATAAGACACTTAGGGGGATTGCGGCAATGGAAATGCAAGTGGTTGTTCTTCAGCCGAATATTGGAAGTTCTATAAAGAGCGCAAGAGAAAAAGTTGGAATGACACAGAAGGAACTAGCCGAGAAGATGGGGACAACACCTCAAAATATAAGCCAGTATGAGCGCAATATAAGAAATCCCAAGTTGGAAACAAGAGAACGGCTTGCAGAAGCGATGGGGCTTTCGAGTGATACTTTCTTGATAACCTACAATGATCCTCAAATAGCACAAGAACTTGAGCAATTTCTTGAGGACGCAATGAAGCATAGACTGTCTGCATTGGAAATTATTTTTTGCGGTCTAAATGAAGATGGCCAGCGTGTTGCGCTGGAACGGCTGGATGAACTGGCGCAGTTGCCCAAGTATCAGCGCCAGCCCGCCCAAGAGGGCCAGCAGACAGAGCAAAGCACGCCCGGCGGGGCAGAAGATAAAACAGACCAAGCGTAAAGAAAAGCGCCCACAGGGCATAGATAGCGGCTGTGAGCGCAAGCGGAACAGGGAGTGAATGCAATGGCCAGCATAAAACAGAAAATGGATAAGGCCGGGAATGTGGTCTATCAGGTGCAGGCCAGTGATGGACGCGGGCGGCGTGTGTGGCGCACGTTCCGGCCGGAACCAACGTGGAGCGCCAAGACCACACAGCGGGAACTTCAGCGTTTTGCGGCAGATTTGGAAAACAGCCTGAAAGCCGGCACGTTGCTGACAAAGGAAGAAGCGGCCAGCAAAGCCCGCCGGGATGCAGCGGAAGCGGCTAAAATCCAAACTCTGAGGGAATACGTTACCCGCGTCTGGATGCCCCAGAAAAAAGCCAGCGTGTCCGAAAATACCGTGAAGATCTATGAACTGGAACTGCGGCGCAGGATATACCCGGCGCTGGGCGAATGCCTGTTGACCGAGATAACACCGGCGCAGATCACGGCGCTGTTCTTCCAAATCCACGATGCAGGTTATTCGCCCAAAACATTGGGCCTTGAACGCACCATACTGGAAATGGTTTTCCGGTCAGCGATGCAGGATGATTTGATAGAATATTCCCCCATGCTGAAAGCCAGATACCCAAAGGCCAGCAAAGATACCGCTCAGACGGAGCAGGAAAAGCCCCTTGCATATACGGCTGATGAACTGCGGAAGATTCTGGCCGCAATCGAACAGGAGCCGCTTCTGTGGCGCTGCGTGGTGCTTCTGATTGCATCAACGGGCATTCGCAGGGGAGAAGCCGCAGGGCTTCAATGGGACTGTGTAGACCTTGCAACGGGTCAGATCACCATCCGGCGCAACCTTCAGGCCCACACGGGCGGTGTGTATGTAGTCACGCCCAAGACTGGCCGAGAACGTGTTGTGCAAGTCCCGGCGGATGTGCTGGAACTGCTTCGACAACTCCGGGCGCAACAGCCAGTAACGGTGCGTTGGTGCTTCTGTCAGGAGCACAGCCCGGAACCGATTCACCCGTGCACCTACACAAAGCACTTTGCGCTGATAGCACAGCGTTATAATATCCCGGACTTCCACCCGCACAAACTCCGGCACACGTTCGCCAGCCTTGCCATTGAGCAGGGGGCAGACGTAGCGGCAGTGGCTCAGTGTTTAGGCCATGCCAAGATACAGACCACCTTGCAGACCTACACCCACACCAACAGAGAAGCGGCAAACCGTGCAGCATCCCTTGTGTGGTCGGCGGTGCAGGAGAAACCGGAAGAACAGGAGCAAAAAGCATAAAAGAAAGGCAGTCGGCTCATGAAAAAGCTGACTGCCTTTTTGTATTCCTGCACCCAGATTCCTGAAAAAACTCAATGTCAGAAATCAGACCGCAACCAAAACCGCAACGTCAAGCGGAAAAACCGCAACATTACCGGAAAGCGGTCGAAAGGACAGGACAACAGGTTTTAAGAAAACAATAACCGAATAGCGCTATTTTTGACAACAAAAAGCACACAAGACAAAACGTGTTAAAAGGTTGTTTCGCTATATCTTACAGCTGGCTCTTATACAGCTCCACGATCTCCTCCACGCTGGTATCGCGGGGGTTGCCGGGACGGCAGGCGTCTGCAAAAGCGGACTCGGCGAGGAACTGAATGTCCTCTTCCTTCAGGATGCCGTGCAGGTTTGCGGGGATGCCCACGTCTGCGCTCAGCTGCTTGACGGCGGCGATGGTAGCATCAGCGGCCTCCACGTCGTTCATCTCATCTATGCCCATAACGCCCATTGCCTTGCCCACGGCACGGTAACGCTCGCCGGCAACGCTCTTGTTGTACTCCAGACCCACCGGCAGCAGGATGGCGCAGGCCACACCGTGCGGGGTGTCATACAGAGCAGACAGGCCGTGTGCCATGGAGTGCACGATGCCCAGACCCACGTTGGAGAAGCCCATACCGGCAATGTACTGACCCAGAGCCATGCCCTCGCGGCCCTCCGGGGTGTTCTGCACAGCGCCGCGCAGGCTCTGGCTGATGAGCTTGATGGCTTCCAGATGGAACATATCGGAGATGACGCAGTGGCCCTTGGTGATGTAACCCTCAATGGCGTGAGTCAGAGCATCCATACCGGTGGCGGCGGTCAGACCCTTGGGCATGGAGGACATCATGTCGGGGTCCACCACAGCGATCTCGGGGATATCATTGGTGTCCACGCAGACGAACTTGCGCTTCTTCTCCACATCGGTAATGACGTAGTTGATGGTCACCTCGGCAGCAGTACCGGCGGTGGTGGGCACTGCAATGGTGAACACCGCGTGCTTCTTGGTGGGAGCAACACCTTCCAGAGAGCGGACGTCCGCAAACTCGGGGTTATTGATGATGATGCCGATGGCCTTTGCGGTATCCATGGAGGAGCCGCCGCCGATGGTCACGATGCAGTCAGCCTCGGCAGCCTTGAAGGCAGCCACGCCGTCCTGTACGTTGGCGATGGTGGGGTTGGGCTTGATCTCGCTGTAAACAGCGTAGGCAAAGTTTGCGGCATCCAGCAGGTCGGTGACCTTTTTGGTAACGCCAAACTTGATCAGGTCGGGGTCGGAGCAGACGAAAGCCTTCTTGTAGCCGCGGGCGGTCAGCTCGGGAACGATGTTCTCGATAGCACCGTGGCCGTGGTAGGAGATGGTATTCAGAACAATGCGGTCAGCCATAATACAAATCCTCCAAATCTGTTTGCAGCCGTCTTTTCGGCGGCGCTTCTCTACGTTTCAGCATAGCACATCGTCAAAAAATTTGCAATGTAAAATTGTTTAAATTTTTAGCAATTTTTTATACTTGTGCATCATTTTCTGTTATTTTTGTCTGTTTTCAGGCATTATTATCCCCCTGCAAAAAACAATCCTTGCCAAATGGCTACGCCTGTGTTATACTATTCAGGTAACCTTTGCTGGTGTGGCGCAATGGCAGCGCAACTGATTTGTAATCAGTGGGTTGCAGGTTCAACTCCTGTCACCAGCTCCAAAGAAAACCGCTTGGATCCTTAGAGTTCCGGGCGGTTTTCTTTTTGCTATGGCACATCTTAAAATATCTAAAAATATCCAAAATCTCACCATAATCTAACAAACAAGCTAACAAATCAGCACTTTACCCTCCGCACAACACACTTCTGTGTTACTTGCGTTCGCCCGGGGCGGCGAACGGCAACGCTAAAAGAGGTTTAAGGTGTTCCCCCGCGGACATTTTTGGTGTATAATGGTAAAAACATATCCAAACCAAAGGAGGAACCACGCATGATCCAATTCGGTCTGCGTCTGCACGACGCGGAAAAGCTGCCCATTGAGCAGGTGCTGCCGCTGGTACGCCAGAAGGGCTTTTCCTGCGTGCATCTGGCGCTGAGCAAATCCCTGAAGGAGGTGCCCAACACCCCCTCTGCCCTTACCCCCGGCTACGCGGCCTATCTGCGCCGTCTGTTTGCCAAAAACGAACTGGACATTGCGGTGCTGGGCAACTACCTGAATCTGGCGCACCCGGATGCGGATGCCCTGCACGCCATTCAGGAAAAGTACTACGCCCACATCCGCTTTGCCAGCCTGCTGGGCTGCGGCATGGTGGGCACCGAGACCGGTGCCCCCAACGCAGAGTACAAGTTCTGCCCGGAATGCCGCAGCGATGCCGCCCTTGCCACCTTTATCAAGAACTTCAAGCCGGTGGTGCGCTGCGCCGAGCAGTACGGCGTGACCGTTGCCATTGAGCCGGTGGTCAAGCACATCGTGTATGACGCCCGCCGCGCCCGCACCGTGCTGGACGAGATCGGCAGCCCCAATCTGCAAATTCTGCTCGACCCGGTGAACCTTTTGAACATGGAAAACGTAGACCGCCGTGAGGAAGTGTTCGCTGAGGCCATCGAGCTGCTGGGCAAGGACGTGGCCATGATCCACTTCAAGGACTTCTTGCGGCAGGATGCCGGCGGGCAGCTGGCTGCCACCGGTGCCGGGCAGGGCGGCATGGGCGATTACCGCACCATTCTGCGGTTTGCCAAGGAGCAGAAGCCCTATGTGTTCGCCACCTTGGAGAATACTACCCCGGAAAACGCCGTTCAGTGCCTGCAATACCTGCAAAAGCAGTACGACGAGTGCTAAAATGATTTCGGGTCGGAGGAACGTT